>CAJIAN010000390.1_pt1 | contig 74935 bp, 72 predicted proteins | sample 9199061 | NCBI WGS metagenome assembly CAJIAN01 (sample SAMEA7708264, study PRJEB35096) | sediment metagenome | biome: marine neritic benthic zone biome [ENVO:01000025]; feature: sediment [ENVO:00002007]; material: shallow marine sediment [ENVO:03000034] sea grass bed [ENVO_01000059] ...
CTGGCTGGTGGTGACGCTCCTACCTCTGGTGTTGGCGGCAACGCCATCGTGGTCGGTGGTGACGGTGCTGGCGTAGCTGCCGGTGGTGCAGCCATCATCGCAGGTGGTGACGCAGGCACAACTGGTGTCGGTGGTCCTATCACCCTTCAGGCTGGCGACGGCGGCTCGGTTTCTGGTGTCGGTGGCATTGTGACCATCAATGCTGGTCCGGCCCTGTCTGGCGACATTGGTGGCGGGATCACCATGAACACTGGTGCCGGTGATGGCTCCGGTAGTGGCGGTGATTTCAACCTATTTTCTGGTGCTGGTGGACTCGGCGGTGGCGACACTGGTGGCGACATCAACATCACGACTGGCGACGGTGCTGCAAGCTCCGGCGTGGTCAACATTGCAACTGGTGTATCCGCAGCAGGCTCGGGTGGAAACATCAACCTGATTGCAGGGACAGGCGCAGTCGCCGATGGCGAAATCAACTTCGCCGTCGCTGGTGCCAACGTGTTCGTCATGGACGACACGGGTGCCATGCTCGCGGTTACCGCATCCTATGAGACCGTCGTCATCTCCGGTGGTGACCAAGTCCTGGCCAACAAGAAGTACGTGGACGACACAGTCGCGGCTGCGGTTCATCCGTATGACTTGAACGCTGTCATGCAATTCCCGCAGGTTCCTGCTGGCACACGCATCTGGACCTTCCCAGTCGTCCGTCCCATCACGCTTGCTGCTGGTGGACACTTGGCCTTCTGCGACGCTCTGACGACCGCTTCGATATCTCCAGCGACCTTCGACATCGTTCTCGCTTCCCCAGGAGGAACAGCCCCCGGCGTCATCGGAACGGTGACATTCGGTGTCGGTTCTCCGGTTGGTGTCGTGACGGTTGGACCACTGGTCGTCCCGGCGGGCGATGAACTGGCTATCGTGCTGACGGTTCCAGACGGTGGCGCTACTCTCGCCAACGTCGGCATCACGATCCTGGCAACCGCACCTTAACGGCGGCGCTTCCGTCCCTTCGTGTCCTTGTGACGGTCAATGAACTCCGGGTCGCGGCGGAATTGCTTGCGCACCCATCGGATGTACTTGGCGATCTCTTCGTGACTGCGTAGCCGCTCCCACGTGTGCCAGTACATCAGCAACTCGTGCTCGCTCAAGGTCGAGTGAATCTTCCGGTGGCACACAACGTGACACCGTTCTGTATCTGTCCCCTTCTTGCTTTTCGGAATCAAGTGATGACGATCAATGGAATCGCCATCCACCATCGGCATGCCACATAGCGGGCATGCGTCCTCGTTGTTGTTCATAGACCTTCGTTGTCACCACACAAGTTGTCCGTCTGTATATACGTCAACGCCCTCTACGGCAAGCATGAGTTCGGCGTCTGCCGGTACCATGCGGGTCACTGTTACGTTCTGCTCCCACGGTATTCGAATCTTGTAGTTCAGCACTCGATATCCCTTCATGCCGCCATTCGGTACCTGAACCTCCCACTGGGAGACGATTCCCATCCCGCCCTCGTCGCCGCCAGCCTGAAGTTCAGCCTGATTGAACCAGACGCGGTTCGCACTCGCCCCTAGAATCGGTGCAGAGATGATGGCAAGGAGGACCATATCGTCCCCCTTGCCCTTCTCGTAGATCCCGAGGTAGGCGCGCTCCTTTTCCATCAGAAGTCTCTCCAGTCCGTCTCCGGCAGCAAGTGACCCTCGCGAAGTTCCTGCACCAAGGCATCCGAACCGTTGGCCTTCGCGCCAACCACGTCCAGGGAGAACTGCTGGCGCAGCAGCGCAATGATGCACTCGCGCGGATCCGCACCATCCCACACGTCGAACAGCGGCTTCTTCCACTTGGTCAGCGGACCCTTGTAGCCCGGAATGACAGTCGTGGCGAACATCTTCTTCGCCTGCTTGTCATCCGCGCCCATAGCATCCGGCAACTGGCGATTGATGTCCACAACGCTGCGCAAGGTATCGGCGTTCTCCCGAACCTTGTCCCAGAAAGCATCGCGATACGCGACCACGCGCTCGTAGTCGCCCGGCAGCAGGAATGGCATCACGTCGTCCAGCTTGTCGTTCAGGATGAGGCCGATGACCCGCTTCTCGTGGGTGATGTGATCCTTGGCCTTGTGGATCTGAAGATACCACTGACCCTTGGACTTGCCCATCGTGCCGTCGTCCCAACGCAGGACGTAGCCCTCAGACTCCTCGATGCTGTGTACCATCTCCAGGAAGGCATGGATGTCCGTCCACTCACCCTCCCAGTGACCGACCATCGGCATCTTGTACGGCACCGCCAACGCCTGCATCTTACGGTACGTCAGGTACTCGCCCGTGCGGTTCACGCGGATAGCCGTCAGGACCAACTGGTCCTCCGGGTAGTCCAACACGATGCGCTGCTTGCGCGAGCACCACTCGAAGATCGGCGTCATGCCCGACTTCGCAAGGTCGTAGCAGAAATCCAGGTACCACCCGTTGTCGCGAGCGTAAATCTGCGCCAACGCGGACACGTCGGTCAGGCCCATGCGCGTGCACATGAACACCGAGTCGTCGTGGACAATCGGGTGGATCATCGAACCGTCGAGCTTGTCGAGGATAATGAAGTGCTCGTGGAAGCGACCCGCATTCGCGAGATCGGCCACCTGCATCTGCGGCTCACCGAAGTTGTGGAACTTGTGGTACGGGCGAGCGGCCAGGGTGCCATCCTTGTGGAACTTGATTCCCCGGCACTCCGCAGCCTGCGGCGTCTTGAAGGAGTCCGGCAAGGTCACCTGATAGTCGATGACCGTGCCCCACGGGCGCTCGGCAATGACGAACTCGTCCCGTCCCTCTACGAACGGGCGCACGTCATCAATCGTCTCGATAATCGGGAAGCTCATGTTTCGCTCCGGGCACAATCTGGTCCCTGAAGTGTAACACCTACATGGGGCCTTGTCTACCCACTGGGTCTCCGGCGTGGTCGTCCTCGGTTCCGTCGCACATGCCGGGGAGTGGCCTGCACTCCCCTTGCGGCGTACAGGTTACGGTGTCACTGCCGTGCCCATTACTGTAGGGTTTGGAGATGCAGGGCACCCCCTCAGACCCCTTTCATCACAAAGAGCCTTGTTCCACTTGATCTGCGGAGCGCTACCGGCCTTCCCGATGGCAGACTGAACGGAGTCTCCCGAATCCAGGCTGTGACCCCCGGTCAGGAACAACGTCAGGTATGTATGGGCGACCCGAAGCTGATAGTCCATGTCCGGGTCCATCGACTTACGAATGATGTTCCCGTTCAGACGCTTGTGGTCCACCGAGATTCCAGGTGCATCAGGTTGACGTATCAGATTGTCCGGCTCGATGCCCTTGCCGTCGATCTCCAGGTCTCCACCAGCGAGATAGATAGCTGTGGTGGTCTTGATGGCACCGCCACCCTCCAGCGGAAGGACGGTTTGCACAGAACCCTTGCCGTAGGTCTTGGTTCCGAAGATGGGCATCTCCTTGTGACGCTTGGCGGCACCGGCCACAATCTCGGAGGCTGAGGCGGACAGTCCATTAACGAGGACGACTCGCGGAATGGTGTTCGGAATGAGACGCCTCTTATCGGTCTTGAAATCGATAGCGACCGGGCGACCATCGCTCTCTTCATTCGGTGGCTGGATCACGCGCACCACTGTGAGATCCTTGGGCAAGATGATGTCTCCGGTCTGGTGAGCAGACCTCAGAGAACCACCAGGGTTCGAGCGTAGGTCGATTGCGACAGCCTTGATGATGTCGGTGTTGAGTTCGCCATTCTCTCGCAGCCAGCCGTTCTCCTCCAATTGCTCCTTGATGTCATCGTAGATGGTGTTCGAGAAGGACGTGATGCGGATGGTCAGAATACCGGCCTCCGACTTCGACATGTAGACGTACTGATTGCGGGTATTCACACGCTGGACGGTGACCTCCCCAAGAACAGTAGTCCCCCGCTTCAGCGCCAGAGTGACATCGGTACCGGCTGGTCCCTTGATAGCCTGAACGAGTTCCTTGACGTTTTTGCCATCCCAGGTGACATCGGTGCCACCGGATGAGTATGCGCGGGTGATGGTGTCGCCGACCTTCACGCCCATCAGCTTCAGGCCAGACCTTCTGAATATCTCCAGGATGACCAGACCGCCAGAGCCCTTCGCAATCTTGATGCCAACGCCTGAGTAGTTCTCTGGCGCGAGGTCTGCCTTGAGTGCTTCGTGGCCGTCTGGAGTCAGGTAGGTACCGTGACGGTCGCCGATGGCCTTCATCATCGCGTCGATGGCGATCTTGAATAGTTCTTCGTCGGTACCGACAGCGTCAGGATTGACGTGGTGCTGCCGTAGCTGTTCCATGATGGCTTCGAACTTCGAGCCATAGGTGGTGGGGTCGCGGAACGTCTCGCCTGCGCCAAAGGCTACGGGCATTATCAGGGCGATGCCTAGTAGTGCCGTTCCGAGAATGACTCCCAAGTCTTTGAATTTTCGCACAATATTTGTCCCTTGTGGTGGGGTGTATAGGTATTTAGGTGCCCCAGGCATACCAAATCTCACCCATGTAGTACCACGTCACGTGGTAGATGGTCAACCCCGTGTAGACGAAACAGGCGAAATAGAAGAACCGGCGCAGCCTGCGTCTCGTCGGGAGATAGACGACGACCGGCGACATGAGGATGAGCATCGCAATCTTGAATTTGAGGATGCCTTGGATGCCGTAGTTCTGGATGATCCACAGCATCAGGGGATTGGCTTCATCGCCACCGAACGACAGCGCGGTGTCGGTGTACAGCCAGTCGATGGCATTCATGAGGACCAGCGCTATGTAGCTCACGGCCACATAGCACTGGATCCTCCATAGTTGGCTACTCGGAGCCGTACCCACCGAAAGTGAGGCCAGTCGGACGAAGCTCGAAGTCAGCCCACGAGAGCTTTCCGGGTCTCGCCGGGTCGTCCTCGAAGTTCTTGGACGAACCGGTGTCGAGGAATACAGCACGCCCGCCCTTCTTTCCCTGCTTCTCCACAGGCGCATCAGGCGACAGAATCGCGTGTCCGACCATGACGTAGTGTCTCGCTCGGATGGTGTCGATCCAGTCGTACAGTCGTACTGGGTACCCATTGACGAATTCTCCCGAGGTCTGTCCGTAGAGCGCGAACGACTCCTGCTTGGAGTTCTTGGGAGCACGGAACAAGCTGTCCTCCCACATCGTCCAGTGAGCCGCACCGTGCACGAACAACCAGTTGTCGATCTGGAACCAGTCCGGGGACAGGTCCACCAACGTCAGGAAGTTCTGCTCCCACTCGGCTCGACGACCCGGCGTCATGGCCTTGACCACATTCGTCGTTGCGTCGTTGCCGTGCGTGATGTTTCCACGGAAGCCTGCACCGCGCTCGCCGACAACCCAGGCAGCGATCTTCTTCTCGTGGTTTCCACGAAGAGCGAGAGCGCGGCCCTTGCGGACCATGTCCACGAAGTGCTCAGCGATCTGAACACCGCGCGAGTCGTAGTCCACGAGGTCTCCCAAAGACAGAAGGAACGTGGTCTCCGGCACGTCGATGGCCTTCTCGTAGCCTTCCAGGTTGCCGTGAACGTCGCCGATGACACGGAAGTCCGTGAAGCCACGGTCGCGCAGCCAGCGGGATGCGATGGAGTAGTCACGGGTGACTTCCCTCACAACCTCGTACTGATCCACTCGCGTATCCACAACCGTCACCTTCTTTCCGAATCCATCGGCGCTGAGAATCTTCTTCTCGTTCGCCGCAAACGTTTGCTCATGTGCCTCGATGAGACCGATGCCGCCCTTCATGCGGACATCCAGCCTCCAGCCGCCCGACTGCAACTTGGCCTCGACCGACCGGTTCACAACCACGTAGGTCACCGGCACGTCCGACAGAATCCCAAGCTCGGCGCTGTTGCGGCGGTCCTTGTCCCGCAGGTGGGTGGCATCGATGACGACGCGCTGACCCACGGCGATCTTCGCCAGCACGCGGCGGCGAAGCTCCTCGAACACGAGGTCGTTCTTGTCCTGCCGACGAATGTCACCCGTCATCTCGATGCGGATGGCGTCGGAGGACACGACTTCGCGTGCGGGGAAGTGGCGCTCGATGAACGTGGACTTACCGGCCCCGGAGGGACCAATCATCACGACCACCGAAGGGCCTGCGGGAATCAATTTCATTGTGACAATCTCCAATCGAACACTAAGTGTACCACTTGACGCGGCATATGTCCAGCCCTACATATGAGGTATGGAACACATTCTCTCCCGAGACCTCGACGGGTTCGAGGCCAAGACCTACGAAGACCGGCGACTCCCAGTTGAGGGCATCGGCCCCGACCACCTGCCGTTCATCGACATGGAGCCCTACCTGGATGCATCCTGGTTCCCCACGCTCCACGACGAAATCAATCTCGCCCTGGCTCAGATTCCTCGCTACGGGTTCCCGAACGTGTCCGGCACCATCCCGCAGGAACTTCAACAGTTTCCGGGACAGACTCATCCACTCAACATGCTGCACCACATCGAGCAGTACGACCCGGACGGACGGCACCGCCGGAATCTCGCCAAGCTGAAGACCAAGGAGGAGAAGGTCAAGTACGCGACCTTCGCGATGGGCGCGGCCCAGTGCTGGTACTTCTCAACGTTCCTTCTTCAGAATGAGTACCTGGACCGGCAGGATCCTGAATCCGTCAAGATGGGTACTTACGCCAACCTGTTTCCACAGACCATCGGTTACTTCATGGAGCGGCTTCCGTACAAGTACGTGTCGCGAGCCATTCTGTTCGCCACCTTCCCCGGTGTCGAGTTGACATGTCATCGGGACTTCGTCGGATTCGAGCACACCGACCATCACATCTGCTTCAACTTCGGCCCAGGCCGACGGGCATACGTGTACGACTGCAACCAGCAGCGTAAGCGCTACGTGATTGGGAGTGGGCGTGCGTACACCTTCAACGACCGGGACTACCACGGGGTGGATCCGGTACCGCATTTCGCGTACACCATTCGTGTGGATGGTCAGTTCACTGACGAACTGTGTGACCAGTTGGGATTGGTAGACGGACGAGTGTCCGGCTATTAGGACTTCTTCGGAACGCAGTTGGGAACTTTTTTGCCGTTCTTCTTCTTGGTTCCTACCCGCTCATAGTCCTTCCAGCATGGGTCATCGTCTTCTACGATGTCGATGTCATCGATACCAAGCTGTTCGGCCAGAGCATCAACTTCTTCTGTAGGGAGGTCGCGGATGCGGAACTCACCTAGCTCGCGTGCGGACAACAGATTGTCCATCTCCTGGCTACCGAAGCCCATGTCGCCGACGTAAGGAGAGCCGGTACCCATGCCGTCTCCGACACCTGGACCGTCAACTTCACCGACGCCCTCTTCGACATCATCACAGGAAGACTTGATGATGGAGGCAATCTCCTCACCGAAGTCGCGCTCTTGTTGGGTGGGCTCACCAGCCATGTTGGTCAAGCCAGCGGGATCCTGGACCTCGGCGTGCGGGTCCACATCGTTCATGTGCTCTTCGTTGCCAGCGTCAGCCATCAGCATACCAGAGTCCATGGCGTCGTTGTAACCGTCCATCGGGCTCGGGTCAGGCACTTCTTCGAGGTCGGCCATGTGACCAATCTCGTCCATCGGGCAACCACAGTCGCCGCCCATGCCTTGCAGGACCGAAGAACAACCCCCGATGTCCATGGGGGTGTCTTCGTAGGAAAAGCCGCCATCTGGATAGATTCGAAAGCACTCACCCCCTTCGCATTTGATTAGCATGATGTTTTGGTCGGCTTTGAGCAGCGAAGCGTCCACCACAGGGTTGCCGTAGGCGTTGGCTGCAACAGCCAAATCCTCTGCGGCGTCAATCTGCTTCTTTGGTCGGTCCCAGAGCCACGCAATGGCACCCGGCGGCAGATGCATGAGATTCATGCGGCCAGCCTCCATCAAAGCAATCTGTAGGTCGGTATCGGACATCAGCGGACTCCTAGCTGTCGGAGTATTTACCTATAGAGGCTTGATTCAAGCCCTTGAAGGGAGTAAATTTTACAGATGAAGATTCAAATCGCCGCAGTCAGCCGAATCCCGTACCTACCATACGTCTACGGGCTGATGCGTGCGTACATCGAGGACAAGGAGCCAGAGCTTGCCAATCGCATCGTCTGGGGCAAGCCTCTGTTCTTCACCGACCGGGCTCCGAAACTTCTTGACGAAATTGACATGGACACCGACGTGCTCGGTCTGTCCTGTTACATGTGGAACTTCAATCGCCAGATGAAACTGGCCAAGCTCCACAAAGAGCGCAGCCCTGGTTGTGTAATAATCGCAGGCGGCTCTCACATCCCGGACGCAAAGTCAGCGGTCGATGACTTCTTCGAGAAGTACCCGTTCGTTGACATCGTGGTCCACGGGGAGGGCGAGATCACTTTCGCTGAGATCCTGAAGAACGGGCTCGTCGGCGAGGGCATGCCAGGAGTCAGCACGAACGCTGGTTGGCGTGGTGGTCCAGTCGGACCCAAGCTGCCCAAGAACATCGACATCAAGTCTCCGTACACCGCTGGCTACTATGACGATATGGTCAGGGAACTGAATGCCGAGGGCAAGGAATACTGGGCACTATGGGAAACAAACCGTGGCTGTCCCTATGCTTGCTCCTTTTGCGACTGGGGCTCAGCCCTGATGAACAAGGTCCGCAAGTTCTCGGACGAGCGGGTGGTGGATGAAATCTACTGGTTCGGAGTGAACGAGGTCAAGAGCCTGTTCCTGGCAGATGCCAACTTCGGAATGCTGCCCCGAGACCTGGACTTCGCTCGCCATCTGATTGGCTCCAAGACGGCATACGGAGCCCCACGACAGATCAAGCCCACGTTCGCCAAGCGTTCCACCGACCGGGTCTTCGAGATTGCGACCTCGCTCAGTGACAACCAGATGATCTACGGTACCACTCTGTCCATGCAATCCATGGACACCAACGTGCTCCAAGCCATTGACCGGGGCAACATCGGCCTAAGCCAGTACGAGGAGTTGCAGAAGCGCTACTCAGCCGCAGGCACGCTCACGTACACGGAGATGATTCTGGGTCTGCCCAAGGAGACGAAGGAGTCCTTTGTTCACGGAATGTGTGAACTACTGGAGCGAGGCAATCATGACGACATCAAGGTGTGGGAACTCATGATGTTGCCAAATGCTCCCATGCAGGCTCATGTCGAAAGATACGGGTTGCATGCGGTACGCAAGAACTTGTTCCCCGAACTACCCAACGTTCCCATGGATGAAGTTGAAACGAAGGACGTGGTCATCGAGACGGACACCATGCCATTCGAAGACTGGGTGGACTCGTACCTGTTCGCCATCATGGTCCAAACATTGCACTGCGGTTACTACACCCGATGGATTTCGGCGCTATGTCACAACCGAGGCATCTCCTATCACGAGTTCTACACCAAACTGTTGCGGTGGGCCAATACATCAACGAGCGAAGTGATTGGTCCTCGATTGGAGAAGATACGCAGGGCACTGTACGACTACCCATCCAGTCAGCGTGCATCGTTGTGGATGAAGATCGACAAGTCCTATGGTCCTCGCCGATGCGAACCCCATGACTGGTTGTGGTTGGACCTCAACCAATGCATCCGTCGGTTCTACGGCGAGATGCAAGTGTTCTGTCATGATGAACTGAACCTGCTCGACCCGATGCTGGTTGACCTCACCAATTTCAGTGAGTTCATGATTCTCCATCCCGGTGACGAGAATGGGAGAGGGGAGAACTTCAAATGGGACTGGTGGAAATACTTCGGGGAGGGTGGCGACGCTTTCCCAACGGACTATGTCAATCTTGCCCATTACGACACGCACACCGGAATCGATGACCGCTACGAGTTGGTCTACGAAGAGGGTTCTGACTTCGCCAAGGCGGCTGTAGGCGATGGATTCTACCTGAGTCGGTACAACCACTACATCCACCGAAACGTTCGGAGAGAAGGGTAAATATCCACATGGACAAGAGATTCGCAGACGTACAACGCCACTTCCGGGACGGGGACAAGGTTGACGCCAACGCACCCGACCGCAAGAAGCTACCCAACTTCATCTACCTGGGTCAGTATGACCATCGGCTGGCATACGAGGTTGGGGCACTCATGGGTCAGCTTGGTGCCGACTACAATGACATCGGTTCCGAGACCTACGCGGTCTCCCAACGGTTCGCCTCCATCCTGGAGTCCTTCCCCGAGGACTATGTGCAAATCATGCTCCAGGGCTCCAAGAACGATGGGTTGGTCGAAACCGACTACTGCCTACCCAAGTACACCAGCATCACCGACATCCTGCGCCAGTACATCTCAGACTTCTTCCGGGCACGGATTGCCATCCTTCACCCTGGCGAGGTCATCGACTACCACATCGACACCAACACCACTCAGATGTGCCGGGTTCAGTTCCCTATCGTGGCTGAGCAGCACTGGTCTATCCGGCGCGGCAAGAAGGTCGAAGAGAAGGTTCTGAAACCGGGAGAAATCTGGTTCGTGAACACGGGTTGGCCCCACAAGGTGGTCAATGAATCTGACATGGCACGGGTAACCGTCCTCGTAGGATGCAAGCATGAGTATGTCCAGAAGCGAATTGACGAACTTGCCGCCCGTAGTTGAACTCGACTGGGTGGCTGACGTAGACAGGCTCCGGTGTTTCTACCTGGACAACTGCTACCAAGGCGTGGATGAGTTCGGAGCCAAGGTCTCTGCTGCTGTCCTGGACGGCGCACAGTACCTCGACGCCCCTCCCGAGGAGTATTGGCCCCTCACCATCACGACCCTCTCCAAAGAGGCTCAGAAGCAGCAGGACGCCCTCGACGCCCAGAGAGGTATCACGTGGCAGGAGCACCAGGAAAGCCTGACAGCGAGGCGCAGGCTGCGTGCTATGCTGCAAATCAACGAGGATTACGACCCTGCCGTGGACGAGCGTCGGTATACCCAGGTGGTCGAAGCCGCCAAAGGGCACTACATTGATGATCTACGGTATAGGTTCGAAGGAGACCCAGGCCGGACCCGCTTCACGAAGCTCCGGGCCGGGGAGTCAATTCGACCCCACGTGGACTCAGTCCCGCAGCATATCGTTCGTGCCATCATTCCGGTGTGGACCAACGATGAGTGCTCAAACGGGTACCGGGTCAAAGGGGACGATTTCGAGGCCCATCTGGAACTCGGCAAGGTGTACGTCATCAACGCCGGATTGCCGCACTGGGCCTACAACCACGGAACCACCGACCGGGTGCATCTCATCGTGACCCTGAACGGCTGCGAAGACTTGCAGGCAAGCTACGCTAGCCCGGTAAATAGTACAAACAGAATGGGCATCTGAGCCCCAAGAGGAACCGACAACATGTATCTCGTCACCAAGACAATCAAGTGCACCGGCTGCAACTTCAGCACCGTGCAGGATTTTCTGGACTGGCACGCCCAGTACAACGGTGCCCTATTCCGGCAGTGGGTTCAGGGCAAGCAGGCAGCAGGCCAGATCATCTACATCAACACGAACATTCTCGGACCGGACCGCGTGGAGAACATCTATCTGTTCCAGGACGCGCAGGCCCACTCCGACTACGAGGCTTTCCTGGCCGCTGAGCCGATGGCAAGCTCCATCGCAGCCGCCCAGGCCGCAGGCGTCGTCATCGAGAACGTCAGCACTGAGGATGTCTAAACTCCTCCCGGAGTGAGACTGACTTGATAGTCGTGGGCACCGCCCACGTCTGATAGTTCATCAATGGCCAGAACGCCTCATTCGTAGGAATCCCGTTCGCCGGAATGTACTCTTCGACAGTGACCTCGTACCGCCGGTCGGGGTCAAACGTGTACCTCCAGTCCTTCCACTTGCCCGCCGCTTGGTGGGTGTAGTAGCGGTACCACCCGTTCTCCTCACCACGCGCCTCCATGGCTGCGTAGCACGCCGAGGCTCCGTTCTTGACGGGGTTAAAGAACTTGCTCGGTTTGACCGCAAGGTAGCCAATGGCATAGGCGGGCCAGCCGTATATCTTGTCCATCGAGATGATGGCAGATAGCTCGCGGTTCTGGAACGCACCAATCAGGCGGCTCGGCGTCTGGTGGGTCAAGTAGATCCCAAGGGCTTGCTTGAATCCCAGAATCAATTGGTCCGACTTAGTGGTGCCTGAGATGGCGGGCGCTGCCAACCAGAGGTTCAACGCTTGATGGTAGTTCTCAGTTGTCAGGATCTTGGCGTCCAAAGGTGCTCTCCTACGGGTGTGAGGATTTGGCTGACGTTCTCTGCGTTCTTCAGCATCAACTCGCCGCTGTACTGCTCCCACAAAGGCTTCAACGCCAGCTTGTAGTTGTACTCGTCAGGCGGGTCCAGGTCGTACCACTCTGACCAGATTTTCCAGTCACTCGACCGGTTGCTCTTCTTTCCCGGCAGCAGACCACCAGTCAATGATTTGATGATGTCGTGGTCCATGTATGCTCTGGCTAGTGCACGACAAGACCATAGGAGATGCGACCACTCGCCATGAGCTTCTTGCCAGAGGCGCAGAGACTTCGTCTTGGCAACCTGCCATCCCTGCTCGGTCTTGATGATGCGTAGTTCTTCTGGGATGGACACCCACGGCATGTTGAGGCTTGCGTCTTCGGCCACGAGGTACATGGATGAACGGAACAAGGATGGCTGTCGTCGCTCCAACCCTACGTCTCGTGCTTCGCTCAGGTCTACCAAGCACGGTCGGTACCGATAACCTCTCTGGTAGCACCAGTCCCGGAAGTCCATGTTGGAGATCGTCTCTCCCTCGACTCCTTGGAAGACCGGGCTCCAGACGTGAATCTTGGCTCCGGCGGCTGAGAGTGTTTCCGCGAGGACAGCCGTGTACAGGAATCCGAAGTTGAGGATCCCCACTTCGTTCCCGTGCCCAAACGTGTCAACAATTATTCGAGCTACGTGGGCTACCCGTATTCGAAGCATGTCGTTAGGATGTGCCACGGATCTCTTCATTGGTAGGCTTCCTTCCGCTTTGCATGATGCCTAGCTTCTCGATGAGCCACGCGCCGGGGTCGTACTCGAACCACCGCAGCCCCACCCGATAGGACCAAGGGAACTTGTGATGGTTGTTGTGGAAGCCCTCGCCGAACGCCCAGAACATCCACCAGTTGTTTCGTGAATGGTCACCGGACATCTCATAGTTCTTGTATCCAAACATGTGGCAGAACGTGTTCACCTGCGCGTAGGTGTGGTAGGCAAGAACTGCCGGTACCGCGAATCCGAAGATGCCGAGAAGCGGATGAATCAAGAATAGCATAGCCGCCCACCCGAGAACAACCTTCCAGTAGTGGCGATGCATGAAGACGACGTTCTTCTTTTTGACAAGGTCACGTAGCATCGAGCGCGGAATGTGCGGGCGCTGCCACTGGTGTGTGTACGACTGGAACGGTGTCAGGGCGATTGGGCCGTGAGGGTCTTTCTCGGTGTCCGAGAACTTGTGATGGGTACGATGCACACCGACCCACGACAGGGGAGTGCCGCCACCGGTCATGGACCCGAGGAACAGCATGGTGTTTTCGAACCACTTGGGGCAGGTGAACGAGCGATGGGAGAAGTAGCGGTGGAAACCCAGGCTGATGCCGATGCATCCCTCCAGGAACCACATCCCGAACGCTGCCAGCCACATCCACCATTCTCCGTACATGATGGCGGGGATGAGGCACAAATGAGCCATCAGATGGAACACTCGGAGTTTCGTTGCGGCGGTGATTTTCATACCCGTACTTACCCCAGGTCGTACTTGATTCCCTCGATGAACTCCTCGACCATCTTGCGGCAGAACCGCCCCTGGCCGACGACCCATCCCCTATCTGCCACCTGCACATCGTTGCGCATCTCGAACACCCTGCCCTCGCCCTGGATGGGAGTCTCACACTCCGTCAATTCAGCTTCGCTCGGGTACCGGACGTTGGTCAGCTTGCCCTTCGGGAAGGGCAGGAAGCTGTAGAACGTTGGCACGGTTGGCTTGACCTTGAAGTCCTTGTCGGCGAACACCAGGGAAGTGATGACGTTGGCAGCATACGGTGGGATGTTGCCACACGTGTGGTAGAGCATCTTAGTGCCAGATGACGACATGCGGGGCGCGAGGTCTACGACGTGGAGTTCCCCGTCACAGAAGATCGTGTCGGCCATCCAAGCCCCGTCAGGGAAGGTAAGGGCTTGCGCAAGATTGGCACAACAACGTGCGGCGGCGTCCTGCACTCCTTCGTAGATGGAGGGCCATCCGAAGTTGATCTCAGAACAATGGGGCGGGGATGTGACACCAATGTCGTAAGCCAAGTCGAGTTCAAGAACGCCGCCTCTAGCCGTGCCCGCGAGGGAGATGCAGGGTCCGGGGAGATATTCTTGAACAATGTACCGGCCTCCCATACCGAAGTGGAGGTAGGACTTCGGCTGTCCGGCGAAGTCTCGGTCTTGGTAGAATAGCGCTCGCTCACTGAAACCCGTCGGATTGTCAGAGGGTCCGAAGAACCATCGGAGCCGATCTGCATCGTCAGCGATGAAGATTCCGTAACCTCCACTTCCAAGTCCTGGTTTGGCAACAACGGGATATCGAAGGTCCAGGTTTCTTGGCTCATCACCGGGCTCCACTATCTCATGAATCTTGGCGACAGGGACACCGGCTGCTTCCAGTACGGGAAGGTACTCTGCCTTGTCGCTGAACAGGCGTGCACGGTCGGTCTTGATGCCGGGAAGCTCGAATAGTTCATTCACCATCGCCACCTGTTCCATGATGATGTCCATCGAGGAGCAAGGAAGGATAGCGTGGATTTGGTTGTCCCGGACATACTCCACCATGATGTTGTGGTACCAGTCCAGGTAGTCTTCGTTGCTGAGCTTCAGGTCGAAGCGAGTCCCTAATGGCACCCACACATCGGGCTTGCAAACCGCCCGAACTTCGTCCAGACGCTCCGGTTCTTGCATGTTGCACATGAAGTGCACCTTGCCACCGAGCTTCTGTGCTGCGGCTACGAGGTACTGATCTGAGTCCCGACCATGTGGTATGAGTAGATTCACTATTCCATCTCGATCACAAGATTGCTGATATAGGCGTCCACTTCGGCGCTGGCTTCTTCCATTGTGCGTCCTACGGACAGAATATACCCTCGGCTCCACGACTGCAAATCGTTGCGGGCTTCGTATATCTGGGTACCGGGACTGGGCAATTCGGCGAATTCTACTTCCTCGTCTTCCGGTTCCAGAACATCCTTGATCTTTCCTTTTGGCAAGTCCAGAACTTTGCACCTTACGTGCCACTTTGGCGCAACCTTCGTCATGCGCTGACCGTGGACGATGGATTCTAGGATGCCGTTCGCGTAGTCTTGGTTCCTGTGGGTGCTGAACGCAAGAGCTTCTGACGCAGTGGTGCACATACGCGGTGCAACATCCACCACCGACAATTCGCTGTCAGTCCAGATGCAATCTGCTCTCCATGCTCCAGTCGGAAACGGTAGAGCCGCATCCATCTTCTCGGCCAGTTCTTGTGAACGCATCCGTAGCTCGCCAGACACTTCTGGAGAGAATCGATAGCCAGTCTCGGAACGGTATGGCAACGGTGTGACATCGACCTTGTGAATACAGTCGATCTTCAGTCCATCGTCGTCTACAGTGCCACCAATAGAGATGCATGGTCCTTGAATGAATGGCTCCACGATGTACGCACCACCTTCTCCGTGGTACAGGTAATTACGGAGTGAACCATCCTCCATCCGGTCGTGGATTCGTGCTGCGTTCTCCGAGAAATCCTGTGGTCGGTCCGATGGTCCAAAGAACCATCGATGGTCGGCCTCGTTTTGGGATACGAAGATGCCCTTACTTCCGGTACCGCGATTAGGTTTGCTGATGACCGGGTATGGGAGATCGTAGAAATTCGGCTCCTTTCCGGGCATGACGATATCTTCTGGTCTTGGTCCAAGAACACCGTGTTTGGCGAGGGTGAACAGATACTTGTTCTTGTTCGTGAACAGAATTGCCGCTGCTTCCCTGATGCCGGGAAGATCGAACTTGTCGTTGACGCGACCGATTGACCGCAGAATCATGTCCGTGGCAGCGGATGGAAGTATGCAATCGATTCCGTGCTTCTTCACGTGCGCAGCCAGCCTATCGTGGTACATCTCCAGATAGTCGTCAGCACTCAGACCACTGGCTTGATGAGAGTCAATGTGGAAGTAGCTCGCCTCGGTTTCCAGGCAGACTTCCTCCAGCCAGCCCTCACCATCAGAGAAACTACCGATGATGTCGAGTTGGTACCCCTTCTCGCAGACTGCCCACGCAAGGTACTTGTCAACCGGATGCAGTCTGGGAATCAGAAACTTCATAGTGGCTTCACTGTCCTGTTGGTGATGTACTGCGGTCTCGGTCCTCGACCGGACTTCGGGGTGCCCAGGTCGTTCTCAACGCTGTTCAGGCACAGGAACGCGCACGCGCGGTCGAAAGGACTCCAGTTTGGACCGCTCATGTGCAGCAGGTTCGCATCCATGATGCACACGTCGCCGGGACTGCCGAGAATGACGTGCATCGGTCCACCATACTGGCTGTCATCGCTGGCCAGCATCTCTAGCTGGTCCGGTGTTGCGCAACCGGCGTCGTTCTCATCGTGCTTGATCTCGACATCGGCATCTCCAGCTTCTCCTCGATAGAACTGGTCGTAGCCGTAATACTGATGCGAGCCACCATGCACGTACAGGGGTCCGTTCTCGTAGATCATGGTGTCGAGCGGGATGACGAACGACAGGCAGCGGGGCGCGGGCATGCCGTCCTCCCAGTGCCAGTACGTGTAGTCGCTGTGCCAGAAGTAGCCACCGCCCGTGTACGCCTGCTTGTAGTTGATGTGAAGCTGGTGGATGTAGACATCCGAACCCAGAATCTCCATGGCTGCACGGATGAGCTTGTCGGTGCACAGAAAGTCCACGATGCGGTGATTGCTGTCGTGGATGCCGAAGATGGAACGCACGGTGTGTCCGTCATTCTCGTAGATGATGCCGTCGCCCGTGTAATTCTCCCGCATGGTCAGAGCTTCGATGCGCACTTGCTCGATGTCAGTGCGACGGAAGAATGCCATCTCCTGATAGTAGCCCAGGCGGCTGAAGCTCTGGAACCGTGGGTCTGGAGTCTCGCTCCAGTAGGTCGGGCTGTTGCGCTGTGTGAGCGTCATGGAGATACCTCGTCGTAGTACGCACAGATTTCCGGGAACCGTTCGTAGCACCGGGCCACTTCCATCGGGCTGAGGTCACGCCGCCAACGCCCCACACGGGATGTGATGATCTTCTCGGAGGCAACCTTCTTCGCCTCCTCGGTCGTCAATCCGTAGGAGCGGTCGTAAATGACTCTCTCCGCATTTAGAAGGTAGTCCCTCGGGGGCTCGATTCCAAGGGTCCGGTAGACAATCAGGGGATCGTGCACGACCTCGTGATACTGGAGGTAGTAGGTCCGAGGGTCATCACGGAACCGGTCCATGACTCCCTGGATCTTCGTGTAGCGGTAGACGAACAGATCCCAGTGGTCCCACTCGCCGCTGTCGCTCAGTGGGTGTCTGTGACTTCGGAAGCTGGCCCAGTTGTCCCGTGGGTCTCTCTGGACGAAAACGTACTCGGCCTTCGGGTACCATCGCCACACGAGGTTGTGGAAGACAGCCTGCATGCTGTTCGAGCTTCCCCACCGTAGACCGGAGTTCCAGCCCATGTGCATGCGGGTGAAGTAGTCCTTGTTCAGTTCGTGAAAGCGCTCGAAGTCGTTCTCCTGCCAGTAGACCACTTGCCGCTCCAGAGGAGGAACGTTTTCCGCAGCCTTCAGGAAGAAGAAATCACTCATCGTCTTGCCCACGTAGACCAAGAACTGTTGAATTGCCTCGTTGTCGTAGTCGATCTGGTAGTCCGGGTGATTAGTCAACAGGTTGTTGACCAGCGTCGTGCCGGACTTGGGCATTCCAGAAATGAATAGAGGTCTGTCAGAGCACGGCACCGTAGATATCCTCGATGTCACCTTCCAGGTCGAATGGTGGGGCAACGCCCAGAGACTTGTACAGAGTACCGACTGGCGTCAACCACTTTTCGTTATGCTTGCCGCCGTCGTGCTCTTCCTTCATCATCGCTTCCAGATTGGCCTGCCAGTCGTAGAACTGCTGATCCACGTCCCTGGTCAGTTGTACAGGTGCCTCCCACAGACCGAAGTAGTAGAAGTCGGTCCAGTAGTCATCCGACCGCCCGTTCGGGGTCGCGAAGAATCGCAGGGCTTGGCGTAACTGTGAGGCCATGAGTTCCGGCGACCACCGAGCGGTGCCGTGACATCCGGTCATCCCCTCATTCATCCACCAGCGGCAGATGGCAGTGTCTTCCTCGCTATCCACAAGCACCCAGTGCTCTGGACCCACCGCGTTCTCTCCGTCGTGGTGCATGTTCGAGAAGGTCAGGCCGCTGCCGAATACAACCGGATCCACGAAGACTCGGCTGAGAAACGCTTTCATGAGAGTTCCACTCGAAGTGGAACGAGTGATGCCGACGACTTCCGGTACCATGTCCTCAAGCATCTTGTCATCCGCCAGCACCGTGACAGTCTGGTTCCGCCCATCGTATGGGTAGTACGGCTCGGTCATCCATGATTGCTGCGTCACGATTTGGAAGAAGTCCACATCGACCCGACGGCAGGCATCGGCCAGTGCGTACTGGATAGGCAGACCGCTGATTTTGATACCGAACCTTCCGTACTGTTCAGCCATCTCACGAGCCGTGTGCTCAAGCTCGTCGTAGATGCTCAGTGCCCGCTTGGGCTCAAAGATGTAGTCGGCGAAGTACATGCACGTCGAAGCAGAACGACAGTTGAAGGTGCTGCCGTTGTAGCCGTACACGAAATGGTTGTCGCGTGTGAACGCCGGGCACCGCGTGGGCACGTTGATGTACCCCTTCGGTGGGTTCATTGTGACGTTCGTTCCGACAAGTCCATATTGTCGAATGTGCTCAGCAATGAACTCGTCAGCCTTGTTTTTCACGTTGAACCCTCTCGTATATCTCGTGACCAATCATGTCGTGGTATGGCTTGATGCTCTTCCTGCTCTGAGTCACGACGAAGTTTTGCGAGTGCCCCTGAGTGTCCCATACTTCGCAGAAGAAGTGCCAGCGCGGCGTCGTGCCTCCATTGACGGACCGATGCATCAGAGACGTGTCCACCAGATGAGCATGTCCATCCGCAGGGATATGGACCCGTCCATCTGACTCCGTCTCGTAGTATGCATCATCGTTTGTGTGTATGGCAACATGAAGGCGGACGCAATACGTGTCCTCCGGCGCATCCTGGTGCCACTTCATCTCGGACCCCGGCATGACCACGGAGACCCGTGAGCGTCGAGGATGGAATCCCTGACTCTCCAGCATCGCAATCATCTGCCCGAAATATCCTGACGAAAGATCGGTGCGCTTGTTGTACATGTGCGGAGCCAGACCAACCTCACGACCGTCGTCGGTACCACGTCGGTAGCTGTACGCCTGCTCGAAGCCGCTGCGCCAATCACCATCCTGTGATTGCATACAGTAACCACCAAACGCCTCATTCTGCATGACGGGTGGCCAGAGATGGAGCGTGCGCAACTCTGCCTGCATCATGGGCACGTTGAACTTGATGTTCAGCTTCTCATGCACGGAACCGTTTCTCCAGTAGGGTGATGACGTAGTCGCCCTCAGTGCGGTCGCCGACCTCGCGCTGTCGCCAGTCCATTTCTGGAACGATTCTGTCGAACCATGTCTTTATGAAGTAGCCGATGTTCGTGTCGCGATAGTAACCGATGGCAGTGTGCCACGGCTCAGGAAAGAGTGAGGCCGCGTAGTCCAACATCGGACCTACAAGACGCTGGCCTCGGAATTCGGGCTCGACGTAGATACCCCGGATGCGCACATGCGTGTCCGAGATGTTGTAGAAGCACGTGTAGGCGGCGGGTGTACCATCTACGGTACACATCACCGGGAACTGGATGACCCGACGGAAGGCTTCGATGCCTCGATACTGAATCATCCCGTAGGGGTTGTTGATGATTGGAATCCAGTGCCAGTCTGTGTTCCAGGACCATAGTGGTTGGATGCGTTGCCGCCACTCATCGAATTCGAGAATCTGATACTCAATCATCGAGATGCCTCACCATGTCGGCCACGAACTTGTGGTATTCAAAGTTGCCCACACGGTTGTAGGCTGCATAGCTGTCCATGAGAACTTCTCGCACGACCTCGTCGGCATCCATGATCTTCTCGAAGCCGTGGAATTTCGGGCGTGGAACCACATCGTGATACTGCGTGTAGTAGAACCGGCTCTTGGTGCTCACCGTCGAGAGCTTGCCTTCAATCCTGTTGCCAACAAGGTCTTGGACAACCGGGTTGGTGAGGAAGGCGTACATCAGTTCTGGCGTGTACTGGAAGAAGCCGGGAACCGCCGGTCGTCCCTGATTGAAGAAGTGACGGTACCATGCCTGGATGCGCTCCTTCTCCTGGAAGTTCCACTGGCTCGGCTCGTAGGGTGACACACCCGGCTCGTAGTCCTCGGGGACCACCTTCGCCACGTAGGGCTCACCCGAGCCCATGATCGGCAGACCTTCCATCTGGTCGGCGAGCCACATGGTCGGAGGAAGCTGAGGCGAGCAGCACTGGGTGCGATTCGCGTAGTTGTAGACATCGTAGTCCCAGAACGTCTGGATATTCAAGGGAATCACATCGTATGGAATCTTGCGTTGCTCGCAGAATGCCACGGCGAAGGCGATGTCGTGCAAGTTCAGGTTCTCTCGGAACTGCAAGATACTCACATCGAACGGGAGCCCTTGATCGTGGAATGAACGCACGACAATCTCGCTCTCCAGTCCACCGGAGAACATGATGTTCGGAACCTCGTCAATCTCTTCGGCACTCTCGGAGATGAGACGTGCAGCCCGGCGACACTCCTCGCGGAAGCCAACAGGACGATACTCGCACATGTCGAACTGCACGACCCAATCGTGGTCTTCGCGTCCGAGCGGGCATGCGTACCACTCCACCGGATCCGTGCGAACTCTGCTGTGGTATCCGAACTTGAAGTGATTGTTATGTGTGTACGGGAAGGAGAGGTCCATCGTATCGCTCGACTGCTGACTCGACGGTGTCTCGGAACCACGAATCAGTGAACACGTTGCCGTAGAACATGATTGTGTAGCGAGGCTCGTCGGTTGGATTGAAGACGTTGTGGTGTTCGAAGCTGTTGAAGATGTATGCTCTGCCGGGCTCATAACGAGCCCGGTGTTCCAGGGAGTCATCATGAATCTCAGGCGGAATTCGGTTCTTGATGTTGTCGCCCGTCGTCACCGAGTATTCGAAGCCATCTGGCATGACGAGCGGGATCTGAATCGTGAGTAGCGCTGGTGCCTGTCCGTGGTCCTTCGTGTGCGAGTGCCAACCCAGGCTACGTCCACCGGGAATCTCCATGATGCGCACGCGGGTGGTGCGGTAGCTGGCGATGACATACTCAACCGCGTTGAGCATGTTGTAGCACAGATGGGCTATGTCAGTTGTGACATACGCGGGCGGGTCCACGGTGCCGGTGTTCTCAGTCATCCCCTGTGTCGCGTCCTCCGTCGCTCCCACGATGGATAGGCCAGACCATGACTCGCGGTAGAAGTCCTTGTCAGCGTCCGCGTACTGCGTCTCGTAGGGCACAAACTGGTGGGACGCCTGGACATTCCGCAACTCGCGGACGAGGGGATCCACCAAGAACTGGAAGCCCAGGTCCAGGTGCGGTATCCTCAGAAGTTTCTCCACGAATTTCATTCAAAGTCCAGCTTCGGTTCCGCTTCCAGGGCATCCATGTCGAGGATGCCGTCGATGAAGACCACCCCACGGTAGAAGTCCACCGCGTCGCAGCCGTGGAACATCTCGTACTCATTGAGGAAGTAGAAGTGGTCCTCTGATTTCAGGTACCGCTTCACCCCATCCTTCGCCACGATGTACGGCTTACCTCCGCTGGCGGGGTCCGCCGACAGGGGTATCTTCAAATTTAGGTACTTCTGGTCCGAATGTCGAGTGTTGAGGGGCATCCGCAGGTTTCGATGACCCTGAAAGATGCCGCTGTAGCCACCCAGAGACGCCTGGAAGGGATTTGCGATGAGACGGTACTGGTGACCCGGCGTCAGGTCTCGATGGGCTGAGATTGGCTCTCCGGGCTTCTGGACGAACGCCTTGATGCGGGTCATCTTCGTGAACAGGTGCTCAACCTCGGTGGCGAGAGGCTTGACCAGTTCCGCGACCTCGTTTTCCTCCCAGTACCACTCGGCATCCTCATACAGCCGGTAGAAGAAGTCGGGTGGATTCGGCTCCTCGTCGTAGGTGCCCCAGATGGAAGCGTGCTCCAAGGAACGAACATCGTACTTCAACCAGAACGGCTGCTCGTCGCTCGTGTAGCCACCCTTGACCACATTCTCGATGATGGCGTCCTGAGTGTACGGATGAATCTTGTTCCGCAACCGGAAGGCGTGGTCATGTGAGATCATAGAACTGCTCCATGGCGTCGGCGTTGTGGATGCCATCGACAAACACCACCCCGCGCCAGAAATCGACCGGCTCCGCACCATGCAGCACGTCTTCGTTCAGGAAGAAGAACTTCGAGGCGGTCTCGTAGTAGGTCTTTCTCGGTGGCTCGTTCAGGACATAGCTCAGCCCTTGCGGACCGAGTGCCAAGCGGCCACCGAGATAGTGTTGCTTCCAGTGCACGCGAAAGTCCGCATGACAGTTGGCGTTGAATCTGTTCCAGTCATCCTCGAACGGGCGGATGGCGATGAAGTCGCCGTACTGCTGTCCGGTGATGCGGTCCTTGTGGCACGGTACCTCGTTGCCCGGCTTCTGAATCAGAAGCTCGACCCGAGTCAGGTGACTGTAGTATCGGTCGGTGAACGGCTCCACCAGACGACGCACATCCTGGGACAGCTTGTCGCCGTGCCACTCCCAGGTCTTGGTGTGGTCCATGCGCATGATGCGCTCCTCGCGGGGGCTATACGCCGACCCTAGAGTTCGACACGAGAACATCTTCCAGTAGTCGCGCTCTAGCGTTGGTGTGTGGATGCACTGTGCCAACACGTGCTGCGCGAGGTCGGAATCTGATTCGAGGTCTGTCAATACCGGGTTCATACGATCCTCGGTCCGTCGTAGCGACGCAACCCTTCGAGGATGAGCGGCATCAGCTTCGGGTCGCGCAGCGAACCGTACATCATCAGGTGAATGCGGTCGTCCTTACCCTGGTTGATGACGTTGTGCTCGTGCCATGCATTGAGGAGCCACGTCTCTCCGGCAGCGTAGTGCTGCCAGCTAGGAAGGATGCCATGTTCGCTGTGATGGAACTTGGTGACACCGAACAGCACATCGGGATTGGTGATGATGGGAACGTGCACGATGGCGAGGTCGTACTGCCCGTGGCCTTCGTAGTTCTCGGTGTTGAACTGGCAATGACTATGCCAGTTGAGTTCGCCGCCAGCAGCCATGGATGTGATGCGGCATCGTCCTGGTCGCTCGAACAGTTGGTTGATGACCGCCATGCAATGATGCGCGCACAAACCGAGGTCCGTTGGGAAGTACACCGCTCTGCCATCGCGGTCCCGACTGATGTTGAACGGAGACGGGCCACCTTGGTACTCACGCGCGTCCAGCATGCCCTTCGCTGAGTTGGGTTCGAAGTCGATGAGACCCCGACCTCTCCAGTTCTTCCGGTACTGCTCGCGCTCCTCGTCGGTACGGTCCTCACCCGGAAGCTCGTATCCAATCAGATGCGGGTGGACAGCCTCGACCTCCTGAATGAGCGGTGCCACCCCGAAGTTGATGGGTAGCTGGAGATGGGGGATGCTCTTCAGGTCGTTCATATCGGGCCTTCTTGGAACGGGCTGTTCAGTTGTAGGTGTTCGGCGTAGACGATGTCCTTCTCGTCGCATCGGGAGAACATGTCCAGCAGCATGTCGGTTGTCGGGCTGTAGAACTGCATGCCGAGACGGTACCGGTTGTTGTCTCCCTTGTTAGTTACAGCGTGGCCAAGGCTGATATCGATGAACCATGCTTCACCCGTCTTCATGGGCAACCGTACCCACTTGTTGGGACCGGTATTGATGACGAACTCCTCGTCTTCCATTCCGCTGAGGCCAATCGTAACACGGAATTCCTTGTGAGGAGTGTTGTCCCAGTGGTAATCGACGGTGGCATGTTGGCGGACCTTCAGGAACCGAGCACCAGACATGAACGCACCCAAGCCCTCCATCTCCTGACAGATGGCTGTCGTGTATGGACAGTGAGCAGCGAGTTCGGTGTAAGCCCACTGCTTCATGTACTCTGCTCTGTCCGCCATGGTCGGACCGGACACGCTACTCATCTCGGGAAGGTGGCGATAGAACGCGGGATCCGTGAGCCGCCAATTCCCAAGCGCAGACTTGAGGGCTGCGGTCTCCCATCGATCCTGTCCGGTCTGCATGTTGTGCGGCAGGAAGCAATTCTTCAGACGCATGCACTCGTCGAGTATCCACTGATTCTCGAACGGGAACGGGATGCGAAACGCTGCCACATTGAGTCCGTAGAAGATCATCCCCACCGCCTCTTTTCATCATCTGCTAGTTGTCGCATCAGCAGCCGAGCTTCTTCAGTCGTCATCTTGCCACGCTTGGACATCTTGTTGACGTAGAACGTCCTGCGACCCGCGAGCATGATTATCGCTTCGGCTTCTATATCTTCGATGGTGCGAAGGGACTTCAGAGCGTAACAATTGCGGCCCCAGTCAGCATTGAACCACCCGCTCGTGCGGATGAACCCCGCAGCCTGATACGCGGGCAAGGCTTCTTCGCGCGGCATCGTCCAGACGGTGGTACCGCCTTCTTGCTGAATCCAGTCGGCCATGTACTCCAGGATCGACTTGGCGTGCCCTTGACCACGGAAGTTCGGGTCAACCCATAGGCCACGGCTTCTGTACTCGTCGTCATGCGTGCGCACGTAGCTGTTGACGGCTACGATGTGATCACCCGTTACGATGCCCATGAACGTCGGTGTTTGGTCCTTGTAGGGCATCTCGTAGCCGCCCAGGTACTTCATCGACGTGACGGGCTCACTGTCGCGTCCGGGCCACAGCTTCGTGTCCCAGATAGGCTTGACTTGGTCCCAGTCTAATCGTCGTAGTTCCATCGCATCTCTCGAATGGCAGGATCTTGCTTCACCATCTCATAGGCTTCATCCACAGAGTGATTCGTCAGGATGCCTAGTTCGGGCTCTCCCATCCAATATACGCCCGGACCATGAGCCGCTTCAAGCCATCGGGTAGCTTCATCGTAGTCATGACCTCCGGTACCCCAGTTCTGTAGGGTGATGTAGAAGGCTGGTCCGAACTGAGTCCAAGGCACCGGTTTCACGGTGTCTCTGTCCCGATACGCTGAATAGGGAGGCTTACCGACCTCGCAGTAGCACATGTACAGGCGACCGGATATCGGCTGCTTGAACCAGTGGCGGTCAGAAGAACGGTAGCGGAGTTTCCACGGGGCAGAAGCACCCCATTCCTTGTGAATGAATCGTGTTCGGATTCTCGGTCTCGGTTGGATGGTCCGCCAGATCATGGGCTTGTCGGGACGGTGAAATCTCTCGCACATGTGTATCTGGTCGTTGAAGGCTTCCGGCAATGAGAACGGGACATCCTCTGTACGAATCTTCTCATACTGTTCATGTAACCAGTTCAGCGCATCCCTGTTGTAGACACGGTGCTTGATCATGTTGGGGAAGTCAGGATCCAGAAGATGCCCGTGACGGTCGAGCATTTGCTGACCCAACTCGCGGAGCTTGTTGCATTCGTCCTCGAAGTTCAACTCCTCGAAATTCTGGACTAGCTCTTCGCGTTTGTACTCGCTGTTGTGATAGTACCACTCGGTCATGCGAGACCAAGTCTCAACTAGCGGAGAATCCCACAACTGGTAGGACAGATAGCCATCGCGGAAGTGAAGCTCAAAACTCGACATCGCCGAACTCCTCGGTCTGCTCCGGCGTGTAGTCCATGAGTTCATTGGTGTCCGGGTCACGCAATGGAGACACGATGACACGAGCATGCTGGATGCCAGGGATCTCGCTGAGTTGACGCTTCAGCGTTTGCATCTTCTTGAACGTCTTGGGTGACACCATCATCTTGACTTCGAGCTTACCGCGCTCGGCTAGGATGCCAGCAATAGCACGAATCAGTTTGTCGGCCTTCGTGAACTCGAAGTGCACGGAGATGGAAATCTCGGCTAGGCGGGCGAGGATGCGTAGCTTGTTCACGTGCGCGGTACCGTTGGTCTGCACGTGGATCGTGTGTCCCGAGTTCAAGTGCTTGATGTGCGCGCAGAGGTCCAGGAAGTTCGGGTGCAGGGTTGGCTCGCCGCCTGCGAAGTTGAACTGAATCATGTTGCCACGGTTTTGCTCGTGGATGTGGTCCACTGCTTTGATGCACTGCTCCAGTGTCCACCACTTGCTCGTCTTGTCGTGGCTTGTGGGCCAGCAGTACGAGCAGTCGAAGTTGCAGCGGCGTCCGAGATCCCACTGTACGTGGAACGGTTCGGTGGACAACGGAACCATGTAGAGGTCGTCATCGAAACGCTTGCGTAGCTTGATGCTGGAACCACAGTCGCACGTCTCGCGGGTGCAGACGATCTCGTCCTCGGGGAGATTCCAACCGGTGAGGATATGTCCTAGTGGGCGACCCACCCGGCATGGACCACGAAAGACTACCCCATCGAAGTCGATGTACAGAGAACGGGTACCGACTGTACACGTCCAGTCCTTCCACCGGGTGATGCCTTGAGCCTTCGCTTCCGCTACCGAGTAGTCGTTGGGAATGCCCTCGTTGATGATTCGAATTTCAGGCCACATCACTTGACACCTATGACCATGAACCGGTTGTACAGATGGGTGGGCAGCGTTCCTGTATAGATCACTTGACTCATCGGTCCCAGGTTGTTCACGAAGTCTTCGAGATCGTCATGGGTACAGACATGGTCTTCTGGCTCAAGGAAGTCGTTGCTCTGTAGCACCACGAGCTTTCCAGCGGGAACCCGGTTTTCCCACCACCAATACAAGTCCGCGAAGTGCTCGCAGCTTGTGTTGATGATGGTGTCGTAGCTTTCATAATCCGTATGGTAGCAGTTTTCGGACTTGGCAATGAATCTACCCCGCGAGACGTATTCTCTGTTCAAGTTAGTGGCAGCAATACCAGCACAAGCATCCGTATCGATTGACGTGATGCTAGTCGTCACGATGGTGGGATCATCCAGCAACATTCGGCTCAGAGTCCCGAGCCAGCCACCACACACCGCAACATGGCCCAGATGCGCACGTCCATTGGAGATGAGTTCATGGATGAGCCATTGCTTCGAACGCACCTGACCGCGCGACATCGCATCCTCCCAATTTTGATCCGGGAAGTGCTCTATCGAGTGACGAAGGCGCTCGATGAATCTGTTCTCGGGGAACAGTTCCTCCAGCCCTCGCATGACTTTGACTGCATCATGGACCGGAGACGACAAGGTGGATTCGGTCATCATTGCCTCCGTTGTATACCGTGTGGTGAGCACGAGTGTTGACCCGGTACATGCGTCCATCTACTGGAATGTGCGACACGGCAACTCCAGGTAGCGAGAAGCCGTCGTGCGTTGGTTTGTTCCACGCACCGTTTGCTGTGGTCAGGAAGAATGCTGCCGGGTTCGTCACGATAGCCATGTGGAACCGGGCATGGAAGTCCTCGTGGAAACTCAGGCCGGTCTTCGGGGCCAGCTTCATAAGACGCATCCGGTACAGGCCCTCGCAGTTGTCCCGCCAGATGTCGTGGAAGATCGTGTCGTTAAACTCTTGGATGAAGAAGTCGTAGTCGGCGTCGTCGCGAACTATCTCACCGTCCACACGAGAAGGCTTTATGGCTTCGCCGTGTATCTGATGCCTGGGATGGAGAGCGGCTTCCTCTTGGGAGCATGTGAGTGCGATCTGGCCATTATCGCTCCAACCTGCACGCTCGACGACCTTCCTCATCCCGATGACGAGGTCTACCGGGCGATACTCAATTCCCGGAACTCTGGCGATTGAAACGTTCATGTAGCCACTCCCAGTCGTTGATACGAGCAAGCTCGAAAGGGTCGTCCTGATAGTAAGAGCCGTACTCCGCGCCTTGTCTTGCGCCCCTTAGCACGTGCTCGTAGTTGGGCACATCAAACGCGGTGCTTCTCCACGAGTCGAGGCGTTCCTTTGCTTCGAACACGTCACCACCCTTGATGACCCTAGAGGATAGTTTGACGCACTCGCGGAAGCCAGCCTTCCATGCTTCGAATGGCGTTGCGTTGATCATCGTGGTGGACGCAACCTCCTCCATGGGATGGAAGAAGTCGCTGATGCTGGTCGTGAAGTCGGTGACTCCATCGTTCACATCCAAAACAGCACGGCGGGGCAGAAGTTTCACCCCACCGTACCCGTACTCCAGCCCGTTGACGTTGTTGACAGCACGCCATACCGCCACACGATTCTCGTGCTCGTCTCGTCGGTCCCATCGGAAGCTGAAGTCGAAGGTGTCCTTGACTTGGTTGTCAGCGTCCACCACCCAGAAGTATTTCGTTCGGCATCTGGAAGCCGCCTCTTTGTGGGCAGCAACCAGACCCGTGACTCCGTCTACCCTCTTCGCACGTGGGTACAGGTGCCGGAGCAATAGCCAATGCTCCTGCGCGTGTGCCTCATGATACGAGAGGAAGACGAGGTCATACATCCGGCTTGAAGTCCCAGTTCGCTAGCTCGTCCTCGACGAAACGGTCGAAGTCCTCGCGACCGTCGAAGGTGTTCTTCGGACCCTGCTTCGTGAAGCCGATGCCGCCAGATCCCTTCGCTTCGGACTCCAGGTCGGTGTTCTTGAAGTCGCGGTTGCGCTGCGTGTTCAGGCGTGCGCACGTCTGCTCCAGCGTCTTGCCGTAGCAGAGGATAGACAGCATCATCTCCTTGATGTGCGCGATGCTGTAGCCCGCCGATGCCTGGACCCACTCGAACAGATCGTCGTCGGTCAGTTCCGGCTCCTTGTGGCGGATGTACGCTGCCCGCGCCTTGGCGGTGGGCATCGGTACCGGCACGATGACATCGAAGCGGGACGGGCGGTCCACCAGACGCTTGTCCAGTTGCTCGATGTAGTTCGTGGTCGCCAGGAACACGACGTTGTCGATCTGCGCCTCGCCGTCGAGCACTGCCAGCCAGTTGTTCTCGCGACGGTCACGCTCGGTCAGGGTGTCGAAGTCCTCCAGGATGACGATGATGGGCCGGTTGGGCTCGATGCGTCGTAGAAGCTGAAGGCAGTTCGACAGGATGTGCGGGTCTTCTGCGTAGATAGCGAGGCCACCGTTGGCCATGAGCATCTGGACGAGGATCTGGATGGTGCACGTCTTACCGGAGCCCGGCTCGCCGAACATCAGGATACCGCGCTTGTGCAGGAAGCCACGCTTCTTCATGGCATCCTTCACGCGGTCTGACCAGAACTGCTGAATCTGGTCGATGACCTCGTTGCAGATCATGTCGGGAAGCTGGATGAGTTCATCGGTCTCGATCTCGATCTTCCCGAAGCACGGACCCACGTCATCGCGCTGCATGCACTTGTACAGGCCCGGCGGAATGGACTCCTCGATGTTGCTGGTGCCCCAGAAGACTGAGCCCTCGGGAGTGGTGCCCCAGTGGCGTTGTACCTTCTTGATGGAATCCGTAAGTGATGCATCATCAGAAACAACCTGACCGATATCGATGCTATCGTCGTCATCCGATGGCCGGGCGCTCCCCACCACGTTGCTGTACCCGCTGCTCATACGTCTTCTCCTACTGGTAGGCGCTTCGGCCCGGTCATGGTTCTCCCGCTGTCGCGGAACTCATGGTACTTAGCGATGTCTTCGGCATAGATTTCAGCCAGTTCATCGTACCATTCGGTCAATTCTGGTGCGTCTTCCTCGAACGTGTCGCGGAAGCTCTTATCCCTTCTCTCGTCATACTGAAGGTAGAACAAGTAGAAGTCAAGCTCGTTGCTCATCCGAGTCTGAGGGTCATCGGTCCACAGAGGATCCTGACCGGTGCGCAGGTATCCGATGACCTTGCGCATTCCGTTTTGTTCCCAATCGGACAGCCGATGACCATTGTGTGCCAACCAGTCTTCGAAGTGGTCAGCCCGCTCGTCCCTCATCTCCTGCGGAAGAACCAGCACCGACATAAAGGTTGGAGACTTCAACATGTTGAAGGAAATCAAGATGTTAGCATCCGGCTCGGCGAACTCTTCCTCCCGCATGTGCAGAATGTCGTTGAGGAAGTTCGGGAAGGAGTAGACGGACAATGCGGTGATCGTCGTCATGATGGTCGTCTGCTCGGTGTTGCCACGAGCCATCATGTATCCGAGGTTGGTGCGCCACTGGTAGTAGTCCAGCCCATCACGAAGGTATTCAGCGTGCTCGCCATACGCCTCACAGGACGTGAACAGGGAGAAGCGCGGTACCGTGTGGGTGAACGCGATGAGGTCGTCGATGATGCTTTCCTTGGCACCCAGGTTTGAGTTCACCGAGACCAACAGGTTGTCGTTGACTCCTGCTTCCTTGACCAACTCTGCCCACTTCCAGAACCACGCACTCATGATGGGCTCACCGCCCGTGATGCGGATCTGCTCCAACGTCTGGGAAAGCTCGGGCCACCATTCCATGAAGGCTGCGATGTAAGGGTTGCCGGTGTTGTTGCGACCGTAGGGCTCGGCAAGCTCTGAGCCATCGTGTCCATAGTAGGACGCCTGTTCCCGAAGAACGTAGCGACCGTTGTTCCTTATGTCCTTGGCCCAGGTGGTCGAGAACCGGGGCGAGCAGTACGAGCACGCGAAGTTGCAGGTGCGGTCGAAGGAGACCTCCAGAGTGCGCAGTGGGGCATTCCAATCGGATGACTCCTGGGCGGCTCGTTGGATGTCGTCCTCGGTGTATCGTCGTGTGTACGGGACGCGGTCGGGATAGGTTCCCTCCTCAGCGCAGTCCTCGACGTTCCAGCAGTACCGGCACGCCCGTGGGCGCTCGCCCGCGAGCATCAGTTCCCGCTGGTCCTTCTTCTGGTCGGTATTGTGCAGGGCGCGGACATCGACCTCTATCGCCCTCTGTGAGATCGGGTGATCCGGGGTGTGGTGGCAAGACTTCGTGCGTCCCTCGTTCAAGAAGATGACGGCGTCGTACCACTTGGACGCGCAGAACGTTGGCGAGATGGGGTCCATCACCAGACGCTTGAAATAGTTTAGTTCATCAGTCATATCCGGTTCTACTCGGCGCGACGTACACGTGCTTGAAGAACCTCGATGCCGCTTCGTCGAGGTCGCCCAGGTTCAGGTTCATTCCTCGACGGAGATGGTTTCCAAGACGTACTGTCTCGTCCCAGAGCATTCCCCAGTCCCATTCGTAGCCCGAATGCGGACAACTGTGTGAGTTGCCCATCTTATGGACGAACCGCCCGGCCACTTCTTCGGACCAGTAGTTGTTGAACCAGTCGTAGTCTGCGATTGCATCGTGATCCCAATCCGTCATGTTGGTCATGTAAGCACCCAAGCGAGTACCATACACCGACCACAGACCATTTTCAACATCCGCTCCGACCGAGGCCCAGATTTCGAGACGCTTTACATTCCCGTGCCACAGGGTATTGGCTTCCATTTCGGGGAGACGGACCTTGCGGCCACGATCCAGCGTCATTTTGACGCCTTCCCGGAATCCGCCACGGAACGCCTGGAATGGGGTACCGTTTGTGTAGGTGGTGCAGTAGGTGTCGTCGAACTGGATGTACTTCACGTCCCAACAGAAGTCCACCGCAGCATTCTTGTCATCTGCGTTCTCGTGGGTCTTCATGTCGAGCACGAACTGCTTGGGCCAGCACTTCAGACCACCATTGCCGTACTTCAGACCATTGACGTGGTTGCGAGCGGCCCAGGAGAACACGCAGTCCTCGATGTCATCGGGAACCTGGAACTCCATGTTGAAGAACGCATCGTCGATCATGTTGTCGCCGTCGATGGTCACGAAGCGGTCCTTTGTGCTCAGGTTGGCGCACGCCTTGTGAGCCGAGTCGAAGCCCTTGACTCCGTGGACTCGCTTGATCCATGGCCACTTCTCTAGCATCGTTGCGTAGAACTCGTCGGCCTTCGGCTCGTCATACGACAGGTAAATGATCTCGAATTCGTTGGTGTTGAAAGTCTTCATCGCTTGACCTTTAGCTGGTACCGTTCCAGTTCTGGCTTGGTGAGCACGCTGAACTTCTCGGGCAGTTCGACATCACACGGAATCGTGATGCCCCGCCGCATCGTCTCGTAGAGGGTTGTGCTGAAGTGGTGATACAGAATGTTGGGGTCGCCCTTGCGCGTCACGAAGAACAGCATGTTGAGGTTCTGGTGCGAGATGCTGACGCCACGGGTCAACAGATGGAACTCGTTTGCGCTCCTCGTGTACGTCACCAACAACTGAGGCTTGGTTTGCACCGTGGGGATCTCTGTCAGGAAGACGATCTCCGTGTCGTTGATTGCCTCGGGCTCGGACTTCTCCAGGACCATCTCGCCCCTGGAACTGTCCCACGAAACCATCCACAGACTCAACGACTCGGAGCCCACCGTGAAGGTTAGTCCTTGTTCGGCAGGAATTCGAATGTGCTCGAAGCCCTCCATGTCGGAAATCTCATTCGGCGAGATAGCCTTGATAATGCCCTTCGACACATCGTTCTGCTTCGGCTCGTAGTATACGAAGAAATCATCCACGGGCGGCTTTCTCCAGCTTCGACATGACATCCGGCGTCAACCAGTCCTTCTCCACATAGTGGAATGGGTACCGTTGCCGGTGATTGCCCACCAGGAGCGTTAGGTCATCTCCCAGGTAGCACGACAGGCTCTTACGCCAATCTGCATTCATGGAGGCGATGCCTTGGTCGGCGGGCTTCATGTGAGTGAACGTGGGGAAGGCACCACTGCCAAGGAACCAGTCCTCGACACCGAGTATCTTCGTAGCAATCGCAAAGGCCAAGTCGCCACTCGCGTACCGTGGATAGTCACGGAAGAAGTGCGTCCATTTCCATCGCAACCATGAGCTATCACGTGCCCCCACTCGATCCATCATGTCCACGAGGTCTTCGTCAGCGGTTGGGCGCATCTTGTAGTGCATGCGCAGGTGGCCCCATTGATGATAGACCTCCTTGGCCATGTCGAACAGTTGCAGCGCAGTCTCGGACTGTCGGAAGTACATGAACGCGGTGTAGACCATCGGTAGCTGGTTGACCCGGAACTCCTCCCGGTATGCTCCAGGGTTGACCGGCGTTCCGCGAAACGTCATTGGAGTAGACGTGAACCACACGTCTCGCTCCCGCAGGGTTTCCCACCAGTGACTCACGTCGCTCGGGAAAATCATGTCCGCATCGAGGAGCACTGTTTCCTCGTAGGGAGTCAGGTGGAAGACCTTCCACTTGTTCTGAATCTTCCAGGTGAAGTCCTCTGCATCGTCACCCCATGGGATCTCGATGACTTGGTCGAAAACCTCGGCGTACTTCTTCGGGATCTTGGTGCCGGGCGTCACCAGGACTGTCAAGTCGCTGACCTCGCTCTGCGTTGCCTTCAAGCTCAGGGCGAGCGCATACGCCATGCGCAGGTAGTTGGTCTTGCCACTCCTCTGCGCTAGCGTGATGTATCCACGTGTTCCTGGCTTATGCATAGCACTCGATGATCCTGTCTGCGTGTGCCAGCATGCTGTCCTTGTTCATGCAGTGCACGGTCTGTCTGGTTACCACAGGAAATGGTTGTCCGCTGGAGTTCGTAATGAACATCGCTTGTCCTCGGGCAACGTCCACCAAGATGTCCTTGTTCCAAGCGAACAATGTGCTATCCATGGGAAGAGGATCGATGACCGTTGAGCCTCCGGTGCTTCCACTCAGCAGATGGGCCGCGATGGTCATCACGAAGTCCACACGCATCATGTTTGACGGGAATCCGTACAGCGCACCGAAGTAGCCGTAGTTGTCTTCGACGTACTTGGCGACCTCGAACAGTTGCTCAGCCACCGGGTCTTTTCGGAAGTACGTGATGGTTGCCCAGACGGACTCTAGCCCCTTGCCATCGAGAATCTGAATCGTTGGTCCACTGCCGTGCGCCGACTTCACCATCTCGCTGACCTTGCGGTTCATGCACACTGGAGTCTTGGAGCCCCACACCCCACGGAGGCTGTCGTCCTGCACGAGAACGTCGGTGTCGATCAACAAGGTCTCGTCGTAGGGTGAAAGCTCGTAGGCACGAAGTCGAGTAGTGTTGTGATACTCGGCCTTCTCGGTGGTACCGTCAGCCATGTCGAAGTGGCGCTTGTTTGGTGTGTCCTGCTCGATGAGGATTTTGTGTTCGAAGAAGTCTCCGATGAATGGATTGAGGTTCCACAGATCCTCCCACGTGCTCTCATCCGTCACCAGGGAGACTCGCTCTAAGACGTGATATCGCGCAGCCATACCAGCGGCATACGCCATCTTGCCGTAGTCAAAAAGCCCATTGTTGTGGGCGAACATGAGAATGCCACGGGACATCAAGCGGCCTCGATGAGTTCCTGGTTGTTTTCTGCCAACCTCAGCTTGCTGTAGGTATCGTGGTAGTCGTTCAGGGCTTCGGCGTGCCGTTCCTGCATCTCGTCCACGAAACGCTCCATGTCATCGACCAGTACGGGCTCGTCGTTCTTGTCCAGGAGAATGACGGGGGCTCCACCATCGTGCTGCGAACTCATGAACTGCAAGAGAACGTAGGTCACGAAGTTGGGGGTCAGTTCGAAAATGTGCCCATCCCACGCGAGGATGTTCAGGGTACGGAACCGCTCTTTGGCATGCTCCACCTGATTGATGTACAAGGCACGTCTGTCCGCCGTCTGGATGAGACGGTCGAGTTCTTCTCGTTCCATAGGGTCCACCTGTCGGTTATACCGACAAGATATGCCCGTTTCGACGGGGTTTCAACTTAGAAGGCGTTGGTGACCGAGCCGGATGGGGTGACGATACCGGACAAGAAAGTGGCCTTCAGAACTGAAAAGGACGCAGCCGTGCCAGCCGAGACGGTGTCGAAGAAGGCATTGGTATGCTGGTCAGTCAGGGTGATTCGGATGCGCACGCCCGTTCCGTTGCCACCGTTCACGCCGCCGAAGCTCAGCCGATGAGCCTCGATGAGCACGTCGTTGGTCGTGTACGCGCCGGTACCGATGTTGGCACCGTTGATGATGGTCTGGTAGGCACCAGTCAGATCGTAGAATCCAATTCCACTTGACAGGCCACTGGTTCCTGTGCTAGTGGTCCCCGTGTAGTCGAAGCGAACCTGACCCAATCGGGTGCCCAGAGACGCGCTCCAGTCGTTGTCCTGTGGGGTTCCTGCTGGATGGCTCAGGTCGATGCGGATCTGACCACCCGAGTTGAAAAAGTACCGGGCTGCGTCCTCGGAGCCGTAGCTGATATCGAAGATGAGGTCGATGGAGCCGGTGCCGGAGCCCCAGGCAGAGCCACGGGTGTTCGATGACGTGCCGGTAGTGGAGAAGGTGCCGACCTTCGCAGGGTCCGCTACGAAGCGGCTGGAATCTCCTGACGAAATTTCGCTGTTGAAATCGTAGGCGTCATTCGTGGGCGGGCTGGACTCGTGAGCCTGGATGACATCACCTGTATCCAAGACGGTAGTTGGAGGAACAGCAGCGGGCACACCGCCCGTCTGGTGCTCGCGGATGACCGCCAAAGCGTTCCGCATGGCCTTCCACTCGGTCTCAGCGATTAGCTGACCGGGCACCACAGGCGTCAGGGTGATGCCTGACTGGCCGTAGCCTCGATTACCGAAGCCAACCCCGTAGACAGCACCAACGCACGGAGAAGCGGCGTCTACGGCTACCTGAGAGGCATACGCGGCTGTGCCACCGGCCCCGATGAAGCCGTTGATTTCGTTGTCGAGGATGTCATTGGCTACGATGTACGCCATGGCTTTACGTTCCGGCTGTCAACAGTACAGAGGATACGAAGACTGGCGTTGGTAGCGTGAATGGTGTGGTTGCCTTCCGGTAGTCAATGTCTGATGTGATGGTACCGTCTACCGAATCGAAGAATGCGTTGACGTGGCCGTCGATGTACGAGATGCGGAACTCCAGGATTCTGCCGTTGTCGCCATTCGCACCGCCGGGTCCGTCCGTGACACGACCTTCGACAGTGACGCTGTTGCCAGGATAGCCACCGTAGCCGCCATAACCACCACCATCCGGGAGACCCGTTGCGAGAGTCTGGAAGCTGGTTGAGAGGTCATAGTAGCCGGTGTTCGGCAGGTTGATGGTCCAGCCTGGGCCACCACCGTTCTGGAAGAAGCTGGTGTGGTTGAGGACGAGCGTTCCCATGTTGTCCAGCATGTTGGTCCAGCTAGCGTTCTGGGATGTGGCAGAACCGCCCGAGCGGCTTCCGCGAATCCGAATCTCGCCGCCCGCGTTGAAGAAGTACCGAGCGTAGTCCACCTGAGCGAAGGTTGCCGTGAAGCGGTGTTGAAGCGAGTTGGACCATGCGGTGTTCCGAGTGCTGTTGAGCGCGTTTGAGAAGACCGTGACGGCACCGCCAGAGACGTTCAACCGATTGTTCGTGAGAACGATGAGCGAGTCGTCGATGTCGTAGGCGTTGCCATCGGTGAATTCGTGAGCCTCAACGATCTGGCCTACAGCAAGCTCACCGGCTGGAGGAAAGAATGTTGTGCTACCCTGGTGGGTAGTGCAGTTCTCGCCAATCGCCCGAAAGGTTTCCCACTCGACGTTCTTGATGACTTCACCCACGGCGACGCCAGGAATCACCGTACCAGCGGCGAAGTCCACTTGTCCGTAGCCAGAATCTCCGGTGCCAACGTCATAGACAGCGTCCAGGGAGTCCCGGAACGTGTTGAAATCGCTGGCGACAATCAGTTCGCCTTGTCTGTAAGTCATGTAGACGCTCTCTTATCGAATTGTGACGAATGCGACTTCTACCAGACGCTCACCCTCATCGTCGCAGTCCACTAGGGAGCGTCCGAAGGAGACGAGACTGCATCCCTTCTCTCCGGCGTCCTTGCGCGCTGCACGGGCGACACCCGGTGTATTCGAGGCGACCATGCGGTCACCCTTCTTTACCGGACCCTTGGTGCGAACCGGAACTCGACCGACCATCGCCACTGGCAAATATAGTCCCTCCTTGTTCGAATTCAAGGTGTAGGCTGGTTGCGTGGAGATGACCCCGAACACGTCCGGGTCAACCGAACGGTCAGTTGCCGTGATTTCCTTCTCGCCGCCGATCTTGACGACGGTGCCAGGAACGTAGTCCTTGTCAGCCTCGTACATCTCAGCGATGTCTGCGTAGGTTGCTTGCCAGTCACCGATGACCGTTGCGCCGGTACCGTCGATGGTGCCGGTGACAGTCAGGTTGGTGGCTGCGAGATTGACGAACGTGCCGTCGCAAGGCACAGAGTCGCCGATGACGACGCCGTCCATACGGAAGTTGGCCGAGCAATCGCCGTCGATGTCAATACCGTCGGTAATCGGTCGAACCCGAACGTCGATTACGTCTCTAGTTGCCTTGGTTACCATTGTTTAATTCCTCGATTCATTACTGTAATTACGAAAGTTCTGCGTCCGCAACTACGTGAATGTGAAAGTTTTCCGATAGTGGCGTAACGGCTCCGATGGTGACGTTGGCCATCCTCTGCGTCACACCGTTGAGTGTAGCGGCAGGAAACGCTGTGCCGGAACCCCAAGTGCCAACAGCACCAGTTGTTGGGTTATATAGAGTCACCGTTGGTGCGACTCGCATCTGCGATGGGAAATGACAGGTTGCGCCATTGACGCCAATGACTGCCGAACCACCACCATCAACGAACGCCTGAAGACCTTCGGCCTCGCCGGTAACAGTTCCGGGTGCGTCTTCCTCGTTGTACGTCTTGAAGTAGTAGCGCTGGCAGTTTGCCCATTCCTCGCCACGGGACGTGCGTTGGAATGCGGTTGCCTTGGCACCACGTTCGATTTGGACCAGGGTCAAATCGACCACACCGGTCGTGTTCAGTGGGATGCCCAGGCCCAGAGCAAGGTGATCTCCTGCACCGATGAAGGAACCATCGATGGATGGAAGCGTCACCGTGAACTCGAAGAATGACCATGCATTGCCCAATGCGGCTCCACCGCCACCTACCAGGACATCACCCGAACCACCTGAACCGAAGTCCTGCCGGAAAGCAACAGTCAGTGGAGTCAGTGTGGAAGAACGTGCCCAGAAGCTCACCGTGATGGTCTCTCCTGCGAACGTGTCCACGCCCTCGATTAGCTGACCGATGAACGGAACATTGGTGGTACCACCACTGCTAGTGGTCGTCGTCCACCGCATGTAGTAAAGAGGAGCGCTCGTCGGGTTGCCGCTCACACCACTGAACGTCTGCCGCGCAAACGTGCCAGAGTAGCTGGTCGCGTCACCGGCACCAACCTGCCAGCGGTCCGCCGTGTAGACGCCGCCGTCGAGATGGGTGACAGTGAATGACGTGTTGCGCTGCCAGATATTGAACGCACCGTTGATGATTGCATTCCTGCCGTCACCGACATTCAACTGTAGCTGCTCGTTGGCACCAGGGTTCAGCGTTTCGATGGACAGACCGTCGCCGCCGATTATCTTGTCGGACAGCAAACCAGGAGTCGTGTCGGAACCCGAGACGCTGACAGTGGTACCGCCACCGCCACCAGTCAACCCGTCAACGTAAGCCTTGTTGACGACATCGGTAGGGGACACCGGAGTACCGTGACTCGTGATGGTGTTGCCGCCCATGTCGATACCGTCAATGGATGGCGAGACGCCTTCGAATATCAGGTTGTTGATTTTTGTGATCATCTATGCTGTTCCCTTAGAACGTCTTGGACACGACGTGCCAATCGTTTCCATCGTATACAATGGTCACCGAACCATAGTCAGTGTCGATGAGCAGAGGAGAAGGAACACCACTGAAAGTGGCACCCGCGTGTCCAATCTGGATGTTGTTTGTTCCAGCACCACCAGACTCGTCTGTGATGACAACTCGTCGTCCAGAGCCAGAGGTTCCACCCGGAACGGTAGACACATCAACCAGGACCACGAAGCTAGTGTCACGAACACCGATGTAGCTCTCGGTGGTTGCAAGAAGATGCAAGTTCGTGTTGATGCCGTTTCGGCCTTCGAACGTAGCACCGATGTCGGTGGATAGCTGAAGCTGTGTACCGAGGTCGAGGATCTGGATGTTCGGGCCAGCCTCAAGCGACTTGAAGCGCAGATCGTCACCCACCTTGGTGGAGAAGACTCCGAAGCCTGTGCCCAGGTTCGATGCCGTGTTGGCCTCACCAGTAGACGGGGCAGTCACCAAGCTGGCGAAGGAACGCACTATCACCCGCTCGCCGCCCGCTAGTGGCGACGTAAACTGAATCTCGTCATTGACGAATGGTGGGCTGTAAAACAGAATCGGGTCAGGCGTAGCCGCTGCCGGAGCCGTGACTACGATGGCATACTCGAACTGGTTTGCTACCGGGATAGCCGTGATCGTGTGAACACCGTTGAACTCGGGCTCCAGAGAGCCGAAGACCTCTACCTCGTCACCGATGGCAGCGCCGTGCGCCGAAGCCGTGGTGGCACGCGCAGTCGTAGCAGCCGATTTGATGATGGCAGTGATGGTCGTGTCCGCAGTCGCGTGCACGTAATCAAGGCCATGGCCCTGCTGTAGAACACCTTGGACGAACACAAACGTGCCAGCCGGGTCGAAGCTGGCCTGAGACAGTACGAAGTCGGTCTGTCCAGCGGTTGCCGTGAAGATGCTCTCCTTCACCTGTGCGTTCTGGAGGATTGCCGGGGTCTCCAGGACCGTCGATTCCATGGTCCGGGTGTAAACCTCGACGCCTGCTGGCACCGGGAATGGGAAGACCACGTTGCCGCCGATGACGTTGTAGTCACCACCTGGGTTCGGGGCCTGCCGGACACCGTCAAGGAAGACCTCGACGAACTCGGCATAGACCGGAACTACTCCAAGGGCGAAGGTGTCGCCGCCAGGACCAGCGAAGCCGGTGGAGATGCTGATTTGGTCGATGTAGCGGGCAGCGAAGCGGCCACCGATGGGACGCCATGCAGTGCCGTCCCAGACGAACATGACTTCGGTGTCAATGTCGTAGAACAGGAAACCGTCTTGTGGGGCTGGAATGGTCGGTGGGGTTCCACCAACGTTGCCTACCTCAGCCGGAATGCCCTCCAGAGGAAACCACTCGGGGGTGCTTTCCAGGAAGACATAGAGTGTCTGGGCACCGATGTCGAATCCCATACGACCGTTGAAGTTGTCCGGGTCCGCCACAGATGGCAGGGTCGCAAAGACCTCGATGACCGTAGCAATCGGGTTGCCGGTAACGTCATCCAGCTTGATGCCCATCTTGCCATCTTCAAGCTGTCCGTATGGAATGAGTGTGATGCCCATCTAGTCTACCCTTACTGGTTGTTGAACCCGAACAGGAACGCATCCACGAGGAGAGCCGTGCCGGGTGCCGCAATCGTGACATCCAGGCTGATGGTCTCAGCGCCGGTTGCGTAGCGGGTCGTACCCTCGATGCTGTACTGGTGGGCCGAGTTCGTTGCCGGGTTCGCGACAAGCGACTGTTCAAGCACGTCTTCCGCTGCTCCAATCTGGAGATTGAAGTGTGCCGGGCCAGCGATTGCGGTGACCGTGGTCGGTACCAGAATCAGCAGGCTTGGAAGCCAGGACGAACCGTCAGCCGGAGCCGTGAAGATTGGTGTGGTGCCCACCGTCGTCAGATCGATACCCACTGCCGATGGAAGGGGCTCGAACAGACCGGTTGCGCCGTTACCTTGCGTCAGATACGGGACGAACTTGGTGCCGTTGTAGAAGTGCGGAATCGCGGTGTCAGAACGATAGAAGTCCTGACCCTCGACCGGGTTTGTAGGCTCCATGTCATTGGCGAAGTTCTCCAGGAGATGGTACACCGTCTCGGCGTACAGGGTACCGTAGGGAGCAATTCCCTGGCCCTGAATCTCAATGGGGAATGTCGCGCCAGTAGTCGTGCCAACATTGATGATGGCTACTGTGACTCCTCGGCTATTCTTCAAATCGTAGGCTGGCATACTGTTTTCGACCTCTAGTCAGGTATTTATCCGTTACTCACAGATTCTCACTCGGAGGGTGTAAACCACTTCGATGATGCGGTTCGCGGCCTTCTGAATGGGTGAAAATGTGATGTGGGTGAGCAGCAATCCGTCCTGGGACTTCAGGCCAATCTCATCGAAGACGAACATCGTGTCGTCGTTGATGTTGAAGCCAACGTTGTCAAAGGCTTGCTGCCCGAATGGCTCATCCTTGTCGATGACACAGCGGATTTCCACGTCCGAAAACAGGGTTCCGTTGACGTGCCGGACCGCCATCAGGTTGCCATTTGGGGCTCCCTGAGTGTCGTCCACGACCTCAAAATAGGTCGGGATGTTCAGATCCGCCGCTCCCGTGGTGTTGGGGGTGGCATAGATGATGTTGCCAAGCGGGTCGATTGTGGCACCGCCACTACCGAAATGCATGGAGTAGACCGAGCCGTTCTCGCGATTGGCCAGCCCACGGGCGATGATGATGGAGGCATGCTCGTTGTGGATGGCATTCCGCTGGTCCAAGACGACCTCGCCCTCACCGTTCCGCATGTAATGGTCCCGCGCTGCCTCGGTGGGGAATTCCCCCTGCTCGGCGTCACGGTCGGCCCATAGCTCATGGCCATGCTCGTACTCACGGATGAGAACGTGGCCCTCCATGCGGATTGATACTTCGTCTGTCAGGTGCATGCGTATGTTCCTCGATTAGTCATATTTACGGCGGGCAATCGCCTGGATGCTGCATGATTTGGAATGCGTCCTCGTACTCCACGGCAGCGTTCAAAGACGTGCCCAGAGCGTAGGTTCCGTATCGGATTCCCTCACCGAATACTGGGTAGTCCAAAACCGGAGGCTTGGTGAACGCATCACCTACGTCGAACAGCAGATTCCACATGGCACCGTCCCACTGCCAGATTTGCTGCGGGCGCGTCACGTAGTATTGGGCACCCACCACCGGTACCGGGTCGGTCTGCCATGCAGAACCATCCCAGGTGTAGGTCAGATTGGTCGTCGTATCGATGACTTGGGTTCCTACTGGACGCGAACCAGGGTCTTCGAAGCCATTCGGGGCGTCGTATTGCTCGTGGTCCGGGACGATGTCGGCCACAATGTTCTCCATGCGGACCAGAATCGACTCCGGCAGGCCACCAGGACGCGGCTTGTCGTAGTTGATGGAGAAGAAGTTGTTCTCCGTCGGCAGAGCATCGAAGGTGAACACTCCGTCCACGATGTCGTAGCTCAGCAAGTCCAGCGGTGAAATCAGAGGATCCACCGTGTAGCCACCCAGAGGACCGACGAACCATCCGTTGAATCGGTAGCGAACCACGTCGCCTGCCTCGATGTGTGGACAGAACTGGGCCGAGACGGTCTGTCCCGGATTCGGGTTCACGTCAATGACCGTGGTCGTGCTCATCTGAATCGTTCGGTATATGCGAACGGAGATATCTGCCGCAGCAGATGGTGGGTCATTACCCTGAATCAGAATGTTGATGTTCACACCAGTCGCGACCGCGCCATCCACAGCATCCGGTACCGCGCCGCCCGTGGTGACCTCGTTGCTCACAGTCCGGGAAGTTCCACCACCGTTCGTGGTGGAGGCGAACTCCACGTCAGCACCGATGAGGGCTGCGGTGACCAAGTCAGAGATTTCCTGGTCGGTCTCAAGGCCCGTGAAGACCACAGGCACGAGAGTCGTGCCACCGGCCACTGGGGCTGTCGTGGAGCCGTCAGAGAACCACAGGCGATAGGTTGTAGCCACCGTAGAGATGTCGAACCATGCGGCAGGCGTTACACCCGTTGGCAGGCTGGCACCAGTGATGCCGGTCCAGTTCAGATCCGTGCGCTCGCGCCGGACATTCCAGTTGATGGTGTCCGGGTTCGTGTCCGTGATGGTGTAGTCTGGGTTCAGAGGAGGCGGTGCCCATCCATTTTGGATGTCGCCACCCACGAAGATGAGCATACGGTCGATATTCTGAGCATCCAGAAGTCCAGGAATCACGTCCGTAGCGGTACCGGAGGCCGCGAACACAATGTGCTCGATGTCCTTGACACCCTTCGTAATTGTCCGTATGGCAACGAACTCACCGCCAGCCAAAGGAACCACGAAGGTGACTTGGTCGGTACCGGTGATGGTGTAGTCGGTTCCGAGAACCTGATAGATTCCGTCCACGAAGACCCAGGTGCAATCGTTGGCAGCGAAGCCGCCGGACGTGGTGTTGAACACCGTCTGGGCTGCACCGGCAGTGAATGTGTCGGAGACGTGGGCTGCGCTGTTGTCCGCGAAGGTGTTACCCAGTGCCCACGTGATGATCTCGTCGTCAATAGCCGGAGCCGTGTTGAATCGAATGTCCGCTACACCGACCACTGTGTTCCAAGTGATGCTTAGGGCACCATTCAGCCACACCAGCATGTTCTCCTCATTTAGAGAGTTGGATAGCAGTCCGGTTTCGAAGTCTGTCGTCAGGCCGTCTCCCACGTAGCCCTCGGCATTGGCCGTGGCGTTGTTCGGGAAGATGACTGGCGCAGGCTGCACCCACGAGATGATCGTGCGGGTGCCATCCAGGGTGTAGTCCACACCTTCGATCTTCAGCGCACCATCCAGGAACACGTACTTGATTTCGGTTCCTGCCGTGGTGGCGAAGACGAAGTTGACACCGTCAGCAATGAAGTCCTGCTGCTCAGGAATCAGCGTAGTGATGACGTTGTTGAACGTGCCCACAAAGCCGAACTCGACTCCCTCGGTGATAACCGAGAACGTGCCCACACCGCCCTTCTGTAGCTCGAATTGCGCGATGTTGTAGGACATCGGGCTCGTGCCAACGATGGAGAACTGGTCAACGACCGTGATGTCCTCCGACGTGTTGAAGAACTCGACGCCGGGTGGAATCTCTTCCTGCTTGCCAACGCTCAGTAGGAACACGCGACGACCCACGTTGAGTGGTCCGTTGTCCCAGAATGCTACGTCCCAAGGAGTGGTGTCCCAACCAGTGTACGCTGGCGTCCAGTCGTTGATGACACAGATGTTGACGCTGTCGCAGACCTCTGTGACGATGCGCTCCTCTGGTCGTCCACCCAGGTCATCATTGATGTTGAAGCAACCCCGGATGAATCCGAATGCTAGAACATCACCCGGCGTAGGAGCAACCGTCAGGGTTGCGCTGTACTGGCCATTGGCGTAGTCGAAGTCGGTCGTGTAGTCAACCTGCGGCTCCAGAAGAATTCCATTCAGGTACAACTCAATCCACGGACCGGACGTGGTCGTGAATGGACCATTGCCATCACCACCGACCACAGTGCGGAACTCAGTTGGTGGAACAGGAGTGCGCGCGATGGCATGCTCGTAGTCGCTTTCGGGCGGCATGAACAGGGAACCTTCCATCGTGGTTCCGATGTAGGTTGGATCTCCAGTATAGAAGCCCTGTGCCTGCATGACCTCGACCGTGAAGGACGGACCAAGTGCGAACTGCGTGTCCACGAATACCTGAGTGTGGCTCGTGGTCACCGTGATGTAGTCGGCATCAACCTCGACACCGTTCTGCTTCACCACTGTCTTGATTGGGTACAGCGTCGGGTCAAATATGGCGTCCAAGACGAACATGGTGTCTACGCTGTTACCGGTGAACGTGCCCAGAAGGTAGAACTCCTCCTGGCCAAGATTCTCGAAATCCCAGATCGGCTTGTCCCAGGTCGAGCACGGCAGTGTACGCGAGTCCCAGGCAGGCTTGTCCCATCCACAGTCGTCGAATGCGTTGCACGACAGACGGTCGAGGATGAGAGTCACCTTCTTGTCCGGGAACTCTAGGATGTTTGTATCGAACGGCTCGACCTCAGAGATGGTCAGAGTGTTCACGTCGCCACGGAACTTGGAGCGATATGCCTTGGTGCCCAAGATGTTGTCACGGATAGCACTGACCTCATCGGGGCGCACGAACGGAGACTTGTCCGTAGTCGAGAACACCTGTGTGGTCAGGTACGATGTCTTGAAGAACCAGTCGCAGCGTGGGTCAGGATGCTGTGCTTTCATCTCGTGCAGCATGGAGTAGACGAGGCTGTTACGCTCTGACTTCGTCAGTAGTTCATAGATGAGGAAGAATAGACCATCCACTCCGAGTAGACCCCGGAAGCGCGGTGCGTCGTTGACGATGTTCGAGTTGATGGCAATCGTGTGGTTGTCCACACCTACCTCAACGAACAATCCACCTTGTAGCTGATAGTTCGACGGAACCTCTGCACCATCCCATGGATCTGTAGCACCAGACTCGATGACGCGAACGATGTCGCCCTCGAAGTACAAGCCCAGACCCAATCGACGGTCACGCTCCATGGTGGTCTGGACAGTCTCGTAGACCTCCTGAGTTTCCACGGTTTGGTCCACGTATGCAGCACGGGTCCAGAACCCATCCGGGTTCGTGGTGGTCTGCTCGTCCGTCAGCTTGAAGATGCCTGTCAGGAACTCTTCGGTGCTGATGTCCTTGCGCTTGAACAGTCGATTGTTCGCTTCGACGTAGACATCCACAGCACCAGCCACGTCTGCGTAGATGGTCTGGATTGGGAAGAAGCACGAGCCGTACTTCTCGGAGTCTGCGAGCAGCGGAGACGGTACCGCGTTACCCTTGGCATCCAGTTGAGCCAGGGAGTCCACGATCTTCTCGATGATTTGCTCCGGCGTGTCGAAGAATCGAGCGCCCTGTGAAAACAGAACGAAGGCATTGTTCGTCTGGTTGAATCGCTGGTCGATGCTTACTTCGATGGCATACGAGTCCAACACAGCCTCGCCATTGGTGAAAATGACCATGTGGCTTTCGTCCACCGGAGCGAACCACGGAATCTGGTTCAATGTTGGGTCTGCAACACGAGACGAAATCGTGGCAGCGCTCTGGGCCTTGCCTCTACCGTTGTTGCCGGTGCTGTTCAGAACCCAGAAGTAGTATTTGACAACTACTTGGTTCTGGCTGTTACGCTCATCAATCTCTACATACGACGGGTCGTCCGGGTTCAACACAGTTCCATTCGGGTGCGCCGGGTCATTGAGGCCCGCGACAAAGTCTTCCCACTCAGATGGGAGCACTGGAGACTCAACCCACTCGTAGATGTCGATGTGACCAAACACGACCTCGGGGTCGCCGGTTGCATCGTCAGGATTCGTGTCGATCTCAAAAGAGATGACACCAGTCGTGGCGCTGACAACGGTAACCGTTTGGTTCGTAAGGTTGTACTCGGACTGGTCTGTCTTGCGAATGGACACGACAACCTCGTCACCATCCACCAAGCCGAGTTCGGTGGTCAGGTTGATTGGAGTTCCGGTCCTCGTGATGTCGAGGAAGCTGTACAGGGTGATTGTGACCACGTCGTCCGTTCGGGAGATGTCAGACTTGTAGAACAGCAAGTCGCCCCAGAACTTGGCAGCGTCCTCGTACTCGGGCAGGAGGCCACGGTAGTCGAGGTAGTGCTTACGTTCTGGCTTCCACCACAATTGACCCACCTGCGGATCTCTCCAGCAGCGGTCATCAGCGAATGCGGCATCCGGGCCGTTGTTGTAACGGGCAGGGTCGTTCACTGTGAAGTAGTCGATGAGGCACGTGGAACTCGTGTCAAACTTCTCAAGCTGTGGGTCGAACTGGACGTGGTCCAGAATCGTCAGGTTGTTCTCGTTGTCGTAGAGCTTCGCGTAGTATCGGTACCCGTCCACATCAACCAGACCGGTGTCACGACTTATGGGGAACGTGAGGTTACACGTATCCATTGTCTCACACTCAACAGGAGGCGTGATCCAACGCGGGTTGCCATTCGGGTTATTGCGGTCGAAGTCTTCGATCTCGATGGTGTTGTTGTTCGCGTCCACCGGACCACCGAACTGAATCACCTGAACTTCGTCACGAAAATCCAGACGCTCTACGTCGAACTGCACAAGCTCGCGTCGGGTGTCGCCGAACTCGCTAGGACCGACTTTCCAGCCCCAGTCCTCATTGATGAAGAAGTTATCTCGACCAATGGTGCTACCACGGGTGAATGCGTAGATAGCTCGGTTCGTACCCTTGGTGTGAATCATGCCACGGTAGTAGTCGAAGCGCGTGCGGTCAGCAGCACCGACAGGAACCATGTACTGAGATGAGTCGGAGGTAAGGCGCTTCGCAACGTCCGGCGTCCTTTGACGAGAGAGCACACGGGATGCATTTGCGGGCACGTAACCGTAGAGGTCACGAGCAAGCTCACGGCGTAGCGGGTCATCGATGGTGCGGTACCGGTCGTAGAAGCGAGTGAAGTCGAAAGCCTGCTTCTCGAAGTTTGGTAGAATCTGTCCACCGCTGAGAATGTAGCCGTCTGCCTCCAAGCGTCCACGCCAGTTCAACGTTCGATAGCTGTCAACGAACAGAGTCTTTTGGGCCAAACCACTGACCGGGTCATAGATGATGTCGCTGAAGCGCGTCGTGTTCGAGAAGACCACAACATGTTCTGCCTCGATGAGATTGACACGGCAACCGAACATCTCGGTCTCGGGGTCGGCACGATTCAGGCGGCGAACCTCGATGCTGTCGTCAATGCGTGTGACCTCGGTGCCTTCCGTCTTGACCGGCTCGGACTGGCGATTGAGGATTCCGTAAGCACCGTTCATGATGGTCTCGACGCTGGTCGTCTGACCAAACGGAGACGTGAACAGTGCCTCGTCCTGAATCGGGCTGTAGTAGAAGACGTTCTCGTCTAGGATGTCCACTTGCGGACTTGGATTCCAAACGCTTTCCGTTTCGAGAACCCAACGTGCGAAGCGCTGTGCGCCAAGCAACCAGTCTCGTGTGGAGCCACCCTCGGACAAACTCTCGAATCTCCATCCTTCTGCCTGAAGGTATCGACCGTAGCCGAGCATGAAGTTGATCACTTCCGTGGAAGTCTCGAAGAAGCGACCGTACTCAATCTGCTCGAACTCACCGGTTCCTTCGGCGAAGTATGGGAATGTAACGTTCTTGACGACGAACTGACGAACCTGGGTCGATGGGTTTGACTGGGTCGTTAGAACCTGAACGGCAATTCGGTCACCTTCCTGAATCGTGACGATGTCTTCGATGGTGATCGTGTTGGCTCGGTTGTCAACCGTGATGTGCTGAGGCTTGAACTTCTGGCCATTGATGAGAACGGCGAGCACAGCGGTGTCAGACGCAGTAGCCTGCGATGGTAGCTTGAACTCCGTGACCTCATAGGTTCTCTTCAGTCCCGTGTTGTTCGGGAGCACGGAACCACCAGTGACGTTCTGATTGTTCAGGTCTACAGGGTCAGTCTCGTTGTACTCGACGATGAAATCCTGCTCCAAGAGCACCTGTCCTCCGACGATGGGTACCGCAGAGCGCTCAACCGTGAAGAATGGCTCGAACGGGTCGAAGCCGAACACCCGGTACCCGACTGGGTCTTCGCGAACCACGAGAACACCAGAACAGAAGTTCTGTGAGATTGGTTGCGACTTGTGCAGAAGCACGTGAACGTCGGAGAATGGAATTTCGTTTCGCGCTAGCGTCGAGATGATGGTCCGGTCTTCATTGATGTAGCCGGAGCACTTCCATGCCAGTGCTGGCGAAGTGTTCTTGACGATTCGTGCGAAGTTGTTGGTTGGGCTCAAGCCCTCCACGTTGACACGCTCAGAGATCCAGGCATGCGCGCCGATGTTCACCTGGGTCACGTTGTCGATGACTTCCAAGTGAATCGGACGGGTGCTAATGTCTGGCCGAGTCAGGGTGTCTGCATTGACGATGTGCGGCGCATTGTGGATAGGGTAGGTACCGGTCTTGCCAACACCAATGCGATTGGCAACCCAGGTGGTGTCCACCCACTTGCCATTCTTCATCAGGTATCCAGCCAGCGCAACGGAGAACGAGAAGAACGAGGAATTCAAGAACTCCTGCTCCATCGGCGAACCGTCACCGAAGATCCACACGTCATCAATTCGTGACTTGTCAAGTTTCGTCTCGTCAACCACTCCTGCGGCAATCGGGTCGAGCAGTTCGCCCGCCGAGTCCACAGGAACAGGTCCAGCCATTACGAACTGCGGCGAAGTGATTGTTCCGCTCGGGTGCGCGACGCTTCCTGCTGCAAAGTCCGCCCACATCGGGTGCGCCGACGAATATCGGGGCGACCCATCAGGTTCCGTAGTTGTTGGGACGTAAGACGTTCTCCACCAATCAGGCTCGATGCTGTATCCCATAACCTCCCACGGAGAGCTATGCGGTCGGATTGAATTGTAGACCCGGCCATAGATTCCCAGATAATGGCCCTCAACACCCGCTGAGCGAAAGTTCCAAGTGAAGGGGTCGGTTTCAACGAATCCGGTATTCTCACTGAAATCCTCTTCGCGGAAGACGATGAACCGTTCGAAGTCACGTCTGATGATTTGTCGGAACTCATTTGTCGTATACTCGAAAGTGAACGGACGGTTCCAACGATCAATCAGGAACGTGCTGAGCCCGTTGAAGATGTAGTATTCGTTGTCATCGAGATTCAGGAAGATGTCATCCGTGATAGCCGGACGTATCAACCACTGCCCACCACTGAAGATGGCGAAGACCGCAGTGTCCGTAGAGAACACGCGCAGACCATCCGCTGGTCCAACCACTGCGTTGAAGTCAGCAACCACTTCATCCACCGGCTCGATTGCCGTAGATGGAACGTAGTTTCCGTAGTGGTCCGTCAGTACGATGTTGGCTTCATCGAATCGCGAGGATACGGTGGCCGTCTCTGTCTTGTAGAAGCTCGGTACCGCATCGAAGAATCGGGTCTGTAGCTCAAGCCATACGAGGTCACGCTCGTCACCGAATGTCGGAATGAGGGTGCCTTCATGACCCAGGAGCGCGGTGTTGCCGTCGCGCTGCACATAGGAACGTGGCAGATATGTCGGGGATGTGCCCACGCGCGGAGGCGAAGGCGGGATGTAGATTGGCTGCGGGTTCGGATCCAACACAGTCGCGACACCAGCCGTAGCGAGTGTCTGAATGAACGTGCCCATCTGCGAGTTGAAGAACGGGAAGTCCTCCGTCCGGCCAACGAAGATGGAAGTCAACACGGAGTCGCAGGCTTCGGATGCGGTCATCAGAAGCAGACCGTTGCCATTGGTCAACGCGAGATTGTCCCATAGCTGATTCAGCTTGTTCGTGAACCGGAACAGTACCTTGTTGTAGTCCTTCGCCATTCGACGGATTGCATTCGGGTAGTCAATGGCAGCGCTTTGCAGCGTGGCGAGGGCACGCAAGTGCGTCTCTTCAGAGTCAATCAGGGTTGCGCCGAGGGCAGGGCTGCGGTCAGTCCAGCGATAGGAATTCTGTCCTGTAAGGGAGCCAGTGAATCCTGTCTGCGCACCCATGACATTGGTCATGTGGCCAATCATGCGCGAGCGCGATGGCAACGTCAGAACTTCGTGGTCTGCGTTCGATGAGATGCCGACCGGAACCTCGTACAAGCCGTCGGAGTCCACTGCCTGATTGGTCAAGAACGGAGCCTTGTGCCAAATGCCGTGCAGCAGTCCAGTGATGGTGTCGCGGAAGTAGTGGTACCCGATAGCAGAAGACGTGTCGGTCTCCAGGGTCACGTCGAAGACGAACTCACCAGAGCTATTGAACGTCAGTGGAAATCCGATTACCGGGTCATCACGGCCCGAGCCACGCTGGTATTCGAAGACGGTCGTACCCTCTCCGGTATCGAAGCCTTCGGTGGTCGTTGCGGACGCGGCATACTTCTTGTAGACGGGACTGTCATTGCGGAAGTCTCTGGCGTCACCAGCCACGCTCTCCATGCCTTGCCAGAATTCCAGGATGGGCCGGACTGCCGTGTCATTCGTTTCAATGGCGTCACGGTCCACGGAACCCAGGTCTTCGTAGTGCCTCCACCAGTTGCGAGAAGACCAGTCATCAGTCAGGGTCTCGTACTCGCGGGTGTCGTAGACGTACTCGCCGTCAGTGCCAACGCCACTCGGGCCGTCACCACTTGTATATGTCAAATCCTGAAAAGTTCCATTGGCGAAGAACTTCAGTATGCGCTCACCATTCAGGCGAGAGTCTTCCCAGATCATGCCGTCACGAGGGATGTCCGGGATGTCTGGACGAACCACAACAGCTTGTGGAATCCATCGGCCAGCGGCTTCGGTGTACTTCCAGACCACCGGACGCTGGAAGTCAGGTCCAACGCGGGCCACATAGTAATACAGGGGCGGCGGCTCATCACCTGGGTCCGGGAACGTGGTTGGCACGTCGGCCACCACACGGAGGTTCAGGAGTTGCCAGGATACCCCATCAGAACGGTACACGAGGCGCTGTGTCGTGCTCGCGTCCTCAACGTAGGTGCCATCAGGGCCAACGGCTGGTAGGCCGTTCTCGATGGTTACAGTGTGTGCTGTGAGGGTGGCACCGTCCCACTCGTGGATTAGGGTCTTGGAGTGCGAAACCTCTTTGGTGACGTACTCACCTTGTACGTCAGCCGTGCCTGCGCCGGTCCACAGGTAGCGGGAGAAGTTGATGTGCTTGTCGTAGTCGATTGGTGGAGTCCAGGCATAGAACTCCGTGGCGAACACCCGGTTGGGGTCAGTGATGTCACCGTTGTTGGCCTCGATTTGACGCACGAGGTCCGTGTAGGTGGCGATGCTGACGCGCTCTTGGCTGTCCGGGTCGATGTAGGTGGCACCGACGGATAGCTGGTACTTCTGACGCTCGGGCGTAGCTTCCCGAATCGGAGGCGTGCGCTCCAAGTCCTCAGCACTGAGGATGGAGATGTCACCGATGAATCCATTGAGGAAGTCCGCCTGCTCGGGCTCGAACGAGGGATCGTCCGCTATGAACGTCTCACGGTTGTTCTGTCGTGTCTGTAGAACTTCGGGATAGTTCGTAAACGCGCGTCGTTCTTTCGTCATGGAGTGGTTGCCCTTGATTCGCCGCAGTATTTACCCCTTCGCTGCGGAGAATATCTACAAGGACAACATAGTCACTTTCCTGACGAATTTCTAGGTGGACGGCTCCTTGAATCGAGCCTGCGGGTCGGCTCTCTGCGCGTGCTTGGTCCAGAACTCCCTGGCCCGGTCCACGAAGACGGGATGGTTGGGCTCGCTGAAGGAGAATCGGATGGCGTCACCGATGTCATGCATGAGGCTGGCGATGATATTGGTGCGATGCTCGTAGTGCGGCCCCTGGACGATATCGATGTGCAGAATGTCATCTCGTAGGCTACTGAAATCCACCGCGTACTTGTGGTTGTTCTCGATGTCCCGATGTGCCTGGATGAACCACCGCTCGCCGTCTTGCCAGTACAGGTTGGTGTGAATGCACGCAGCCATATGCTCTATGTGCGACTTGCGCAGGAACACACCGAACTTCTCCCATGGCCGAATCTGCTCCAACTCGTTGAGCAAAAATAGGAACTTGAATCGGGAAAGCCCAGACAAGCCGGGGAACTGGTAGCTCATACGGAACCGACACGTCTCGTCTGTGATGCCGTTCGCGCGAATGAATGCCGTGAGGTTCATCATGGCAACCGGACCGCCCAGAAGCCAATGCATCCAACCAGTCTGGATCCTCAGACCTTGACCCCAATCATCGTTGATGTCACTGTCTTCACTTACAACCCATTGATTTTCCATGGGTTCTACTGGCTCAAACGCAGTTGAATTTAGGACCGTGGGCCTGTCCTTTGAATGGTGGACGGTACCTTCATCGGCGATGAACCGCTCCAGCATATGAGCCACAAACGCATCTCCTAGCCTAGAGTCGGGCGTGATGAAGTCCGCCTCGAATGATATCTGGGCGTGCAGCAGCATTGATTCGGTTGTTGACATACCGGGCATTATACGATAATATCCGCACCCATGTCAATCAACTTCGTCAAGCTGCCCCTCATGGACCCGGTCGGTCCGCACCGGAAGTGGGTGGTCATCAGCGATGCCAACGAGTTTTCGTTGAATGACGATAACCGTGATATCTTGGGCTACTCGATGGTTCACTACACTCAGCCGATTCCCAACGTCGTGTTGGGGATTCGCACCGAGCGCAACGAATGGATCATAAGTGTTCAGGGGTTCAACGACGGCGATGACCCCAAAGTGGCCGACCCCATCGGTACCTTCGGGTACATCCACACGTGGCCAGCCGTCAAGCCGGTGTATCGGAAGGGTCGTGACTTTCTGCTCATCTGCGACGAGGTCCACGAGTCGGACTACGAGAACGCCAAAGCATTCGAGACGTTCCCTATCTGTCCTTTCTACACGATGGAAGACCTAGTCCGCGTCGATTCCTTCTACGAGGTTAGGCAATCATCCCGATCCGCAACTCTTCATCTGTGAAAGCCGTCACGACCTCAATGTCCTCTGCGCTTGCAGCGGAGATGAGTAGCTGGTCTGGCTCCGAGCGAATCTGGAACAGGCGACCGAATGCCTCGGTATCAGCCTTCGGTACCGCGACCACCGTCTGAAGGTTCGGTGCAAGCTCCTGGTGAATGAACGCCAGTAGCTCCGTCATGTAGAACGTCTCACCGAAGTCCCAGTTGTCCACAGAGAAGTACAGGTTGATGGCTTCGAGGATGCGCAGGCGTAGGTCGTTCTCAGAGAGAAGCGAACCTTCAGCCTGAATGACCTTGAAGGTGGCCTGTAGCTCCACGTCAGCCTGCTGGCCGAAGAGGATCTTGTACCGCGCCGGGTGGTAGATGAGGGCATCCGACATTGCCTTGAAGTCGTCGAAGTCTGCGAAGTCGATGCGCAAGCTCTCCGAGGTCGGAGGATCGGGCAAGTCAGCCGTCGGCGTGTTGTTGGCCAGAGCCGTTCGGAACGTATCGTCGAAGGAACTGGTCAGCAGATAGATGTCCATGACGTTCGAAACCGACGGGTCGATACGGAACGCATCCGGTGCATAGTGCAACCACTGGAACTTCAGGTTGGCTCGACCGATTGCCCACTTGAAGGCGGTCTGGTCAGGCGCAGCGACCCAGGTATCGGTCACCAGAACGTCTGCAATCAGCCACATGCCGGTCGAAACGTCGTAGTGAATGTCACCCTCCAGCACCGTGTACTGGAACTGTGGCAAGCTGTTGAGAACCTGTCCTGGGATGCCGGACGTGAAGCCGCTGTTGTCGATGATGTCGTTCTCAGCGACATCACCCTGTGCCGACAGACCGTAGGTACCGCGTGGGCGGGTGGTGATGCCAATCGGGTCGAAGACCGAGAAGCCGAACTCCTCGATGCGACGCCAGAGAACCAGATCCGTGAAGCCGTCTTGCAGGACCAAGTCCTTGAACAAGAATGGGTTGTCCACGAAGCCACTGTTGTCGATGTCAGCCGGACGCACTTCGAGTCCGTTCGGGTTGACATAGCCGTCTGGGTGCTTGATGGTGTCCTCGACATACAGAGGCACGTCGATGCCGATGTAGCTCACGAGGAGCGACTGAACGGACGTGTTGCCGAGGTTGTTCTGGCCGAGAACCAGACCTCCACCGTCTGAATCCATGCCGCCACCACCGGAACCGAATCCAGTCTGGCCCTGCTGCGAGTCTGGGTTGATGCCCACCGAGCCGGTCCATGCGATCATGGAGATGTTCGCGCCAGCCGATGGCGGTGCGAAGAACGTGACGTTGTTGGTGCCAGGGGATGACCAACTAGCCGTGGACACGACAGCCCATGGGGAGCCAGCCTGCGCGATGCCGTCGATGAAGACCATCGTGGTCGGTGCCGTGACGTTGGTCGAGTCACCGAGCACGTAGTTGGTGGACACACCGTCGGCGGCACCGAAGTCGTACTGCTCGCTGCGGACACGGCTTGGGTCATCCTGCAAGGCGATGGAAATCTTGACGCCATCACCCGGTGCCGTAAGGAAGGTGATCTTCGTCGTGCTTGTATCGGATGTGATGGTGTACGTGTCCTGGCCCTGGAAGACACCGTCTAGCCAGATCCACACGCTATCGGTGGTTTGGTTCGGGGTCGAGACCGTGATCTCGGTGGTGAATCCGTTGCCGTTGAAGTCCAGGCGGTCGAACACCGAGTTCGTGATGCCGGTGACAGCGTAGATGAACATGTTGGAACCAGCAGCCAGCGGTACATTCAGTAGGATGCCGATGTTGGAACCAATCGTAATGATGGAGAAGTCGATGAGCGGACGCTGGTAGACGCCGTCGATGAAGACGAAGAAGTTCTCGGCACGTGCTGGACCTTCCTTGCCCAAGTCGTACTGGCTCGTACCGCCATCACCCTGGATATCGATGCAGACCTCAGTCGCTTCTGTTTTCAGAGCATCATTGATGGAGACACAGATCAAGACCTCCGCGCCATCAGCCGGTGCAGTGAAGAACCGAACGGTGTCACCGGAGACCTTCGTGACGATCTCGAAGTCCACTCCGTTGATTTGCAGGATGCCGTCCACTGTTACCACAGCATTCGGACTCAGTGGGTTCTCGGACGTGACGAAATCGGTTGTGGTACCGTCTCCGAAGAAGCGGTAGCAGAAGATGTCGCATTCCAGGATGCCAGCGGCGTCGATGTTCGTAATGCCACGGCGACGCAGGCTGTCCCGAGCCTCGTTGCACTCGTTGATGATGATGGAGTCGAACTTGACCTCACCCGTGTCTGGGTCTACGACTGGCTCGTTGCCAGCGAAGAAGAAATCGTTCTCGCGAGCGGACTCGAAGAACTGGCCGAGGCCACGGTCCACGATTCTCCACTCGTCACCGGCTGCGCTGCTGTTCGGGACGAACTCCAGGTACACAATCCAGGACTGGTCGAGGTTCATGCCACTCGTGTCGCCTTGGTTGTCCAGGCAGAAGTCGCCGCCGCCGGTCTGCTTGTCCAGGTTCTCGGCGAGGATGATCTGCCACATCTGGGTGGACTGGTTCCATGTCAGGCCGAAATCGAGCTTCAGTTCAATCTGCTGCTCAATCAGCACCTTCTCGGCTTCGGTGAACTTGGTGCGGAAAGGCGGGAAGACAGACACGACACGGATGTCGGTCGGAATATCGCGCTCCAGGATGATGCCGTCAGCGATGTCGCCGTCGTCAATCACCCTGTCCACCCGCACCGTAGAGCCGCGAGGATTGTCCAGGCGCAGCACGGAGTCCACCAGCACGAACTTGGCTGGCTCAGCTACCGTGGCGTCACCGACCTTGATTGCGGTGCCTGCATCGCCCAGTGTGGTCACGATGCGTCCACGGGACTGCTGGTTGACCACAGAGTCCTCGAACCAGAAGTGGTTCGTTGGGAAGTATTGTTCTGGATAGTCGTTGTAGTACAACTGTAGCTTGTTCGCCTCCTCAAGCTGTGGCTCGATGTCATTCTGGATGAGGAGGGCTGGCGGGTTGACGGTCTCGTCAGCCGACGCGAAGTTGACTCCGGTGACTCGCTCCTGGTAGAAGCGTCCATCGGAGGCGAAAATCTTTAGATTCTCATACAGACCGGTCGGGTCGTGTAGCTTGGAGAATCGCGAATGCCCGGAGAAGGTCCGGTTGACGGACTTCACCTTGCGGATGGCGTTGTCTCGCAGGAAGAAGGCGTTGTAGTCCCGGCCCGTGATCATGCGGTTCTGGGTGTAGAACACCTGATTGGCACGGGTTCGGATGGAGAAGTTGGTCTCCGAAGCAGCGGCGTTGTTGATGTCGTCCTTCAGTCGGACCGTGATAGTCAGGTAGTAGACGACATCACCAGCCACGTAGGGCAGCGTGAAGGATTGCTCGCCGATATCCGATGGGGTGACAAGCTGAGGCTGCGGGTTCGCGGAACGGTACCAGAAGCGGAACCGGCCAAGCGGAATAGCGCCGAACGAGCCATCACCGAAGCGGATGCGGACTCGGTCGTTCTCCAAGGTGTCGAGTTCGTAGACGTTGCGGGCGTCGCCAGCGGCTTGGTTGCCGGTGGTGTCCTCGCCCTCGTCGATGAAGCTGGTGCGGTCCGTGGGTAGGAACGAAACGCTTTCACCGAAGACGGTGTCCACCTTCTCCCAGACCTCAACGACGTTGCCCTGCGCGTCCAACTGCTCGACGAAGAAGTCGTCGTTGTTGATGTTCTGGGTGTCGATGTCCAGGGTTCGGATGACGATTGGATCGACGAACTCCTCCTCCTGGAACTGCATGGTGCCTTGTCGAAGCTCCAGGAACCAGCCGGTACCGTCCGAAGAAAGTCCAAGCCCATCAGCTAGATAGAAGATATTCTGGGCGTTGTCGGGGTTCGGCGGGAACTCTTCCGGGCGTCCGGTGTCCTTGTTCAGACCGGCGTTGATGATGTCGAAGGGGAGCCCGACGCCATTCACCGTAGCCGTGAAGGGATAGGTACCGGTTGACGGGGCCTGTCCGTTGAACACATACTGTTCTGCACGAAGGGAACCACTGGTCACCTTGGTCAGCGGGCGTCCGAACTGAGTACGGGACGACAGAGCAGCGTTCATGATGATGGTGAACTGCTCGAAGAAGTCCTCATTTCGGGGGTCATTCCAGCGGACCGTGCGGTCCTGGAGGTCGATGTTGTTGCTGTCGAAGAGCGACTGAGTCGTTCTGATAGCCTCGACGCGGACCCGCCCGGCGGCGCTACGGACACGGGAGACCTTGTAGGAGACGTTCTGCGCTAGGCGAATGAGGGAGTCTCGTCGCTCAGCAGTTGGCAGGAAGTTCTCCCGCGTGTTAAGGTCCATACGGAAGGCGATGTTCTGGCTCAACCAAGCCAGCACTTCAACTTTCATAACAAATTCTGAGGAGGCGATCCAGTCGTTAAACTCCTCGGGGAAGACATCACGGAGATGGTCCAGGATAGCAGCAACGTAATTGTCGAAGTCGTAGGCGCGGAACTCTACGTTCTGAATAGCCTCGTAGATGCGGACCCAGTCCTCAGATACGAAGAGTGTGTTCTGTCGTTGGAGTACGCCCATTAGCCTCGTGCCTCGAATACAGCTTGAAAGTTGGTTTCCATGTCGAACTCCACCATCTGGAGTGTCGCCGTAAGCCTAATCTGATGCTGGTCGGGGCGGACTTCAACGTCCACTTCTAGGGGTACGACCCGTGGGTCGTCTCCGAAGATGCGCTGTGCGTCCGCTATGACCAAACCCTCGGTGCGTGCATCGAAGAGGTCGAAGAGTAAGTCATGAATGATGGAGCCGAAAGATGGACGGGCCACGCGCTCGCCGATTCTGGTACCGAAGTGGTTGAGGAGGTCTTGCTTCACCAAGTCCACGTCGTACAGGCGTGTGTCGATGGAGTTCCCCTCGCTGGTGAAAGCACCATCCACGAGTTGGACCGCGCCATCATTCGCCACTGTAGAAAATCCACGATAAAGGGGTGCCGCCATACTTGAAATCTCGCTAACTCGGAACCATATTGTTCAATCGGTCTGTGCCCAGTCGTCCTGGCATCAGGCTTATTTACCATCCGTTCCGTCATGGAAAAACAAACTTTGAGAACTGGAGGACGCAATGCGCGACGCTATCGCATCCAGCGATGCACGAGTATTCGTCAGGGGTTACAGGGAACTGCTGACCGCCGACGAGGAGAGGAGCCTGTTTCGGGCATGGTGGGACACGAATCCACAGGGGTTCGCTGACCTACTGGACCCGGAGAAGGGAGATGTCAAGAGGTTCATCGGAGGAAACGATGATCTCTACCTGACTCGCATCGTTATCAAATACAGCCCGGTCATCCGTCGGGCCATCAAGGAACTGTCCACCTACCGGATGGACGAGGAGGAACTTCTTTCCGAGGGCTTGATTGCGCTCGCGGAGGCCGCTCGACGGTACGCGCCGTCCGAGCATGACAATGTGCGGTTCGCCGCCTACGCCAAGGTCTGCGTGAAGGGCATGATGCAAGGCTGGATTATGAAGCACTTCTTCATGGTACAATTCTGCACGAACCGGTCCAAGAAGCGCCTGTTCTACGCCATGCGCAAGTACATCGCCATCGCGATGCGCAAGAATGGCACGTTCAAGATGACCCCGAAAGTGGTCGTCGAGATGAGCGAGGAGCATGGTGTGGACGAGTCGGATGTCTGGCTCATGTACAACATGTTCCAGCGCCCGTTCGAGTCCCTGGACCAGCCAGCCTGGGATGGCAACGAGAGCAGCGACGAGGTCTTCCTGATGGGAGACACCATCGCTTCCGGGAACCCGGACACCGAGGAGGCTGTGTTCTCCATCGATGAGGTCACCTTCCACCGGAAGATCCTCGATGAAGCGATGGAGGCTCTGACTCACCGGGAGAAGACGGTCTTCGTGGCACAGGTGCTCTCCGAGAAGGAGAACGTTCGCACTCTGGACGATCTCGCTCAGGAGTTCGACTTGTCCAAGGAGCGAGTCCGTCAGGTCCGCAACGAGGCTACGAAGAAGGTCAGTGCCGAAGTCCTCCGTATCGCTATGGAGAACAACGTCGATCCTTCCGACATCTTCGCGGATTAGGCAGTCTGGGAGAATAGCTCTTCGAGTTCCTGACGCCGACGGCGACGTAGAACACCTTCTACTCGTCGTCGGTACTCAGGAGGCTCGCACTTGCTACACGTCGAGAGACGCATCCACGCCTGCGGTACCTTCGAGAAGTCTCCCGAATTGAAGTCACTGCGGTTGACCATCCTTTTCAGAGCACCCTCACCACCGTTGTATGCATAGCTCACCATGGCGTCGAACTGTCCTTGTGTAATAGGTGTGGTCACCTGATTACAGACTGCCTTCTCGAAGCGCGGCAAGTCTACCTCACGGAAGATCCTTTCAGCTTCGGCTTCCGAGATGTTCAACTGGCCCTTGGTCCGGCGTAGGTTGGCAATGTCAGCCTGGGTCACACGTCCATTGATGGTGTCACCGTTGATGATGTCGCCCACCTTGATGAAGTGGCCGTAGCCAATCGAGTAGCCATTGGCGTCGGGATACGCCTTCGTGCGGAAGCCTTCCTGTCTGTGCAAGAACGCGATACCCTTTTCCGATGTTTGGTACACGCTGCAATCGTTGAACCCACCCTTCGGGGCCACGTCGTTGTATGACGGTGCCTCGGCCTGATTCTCAGTGGCGAATGGCTCGCCCTCACGGAACCGGGTTTCTTCAGGAAGGTTCAGAGGCTTCTTGGCAGTGGGTGTGGTTGAGCCAGCACGGGTCACGTCCACAGGCGACTCGTCCAGGAATCCACGCAAGCCAATGCTACTCGTGCACCGCTCGGGGTATGGTTGGTGCTGCGGTACCGTCATCCGGTTGAGTGTTTCGAATTCGGTCGGCGGGTCTTCGCAGTTCTTGACCTCATCCTCCGTCGGCACACGATACACCTGAGCGGTGTCTGGAATCACTACATCCTCGACTGGCTCGGGATTGGTTGACGCTCCTGCCGTCGCTGCCTGTGGTCCATTCAGATGGATGTCAGGCGATGCCGTCACGGTGAAGTTGCCACCCGTAGAGAAGTGGTCGTGGGTCGATGCTGTCCAGATACCGTTTCCGATAGTCAGGATGTCCAGGTCGCCCTGCTGCTCGAAGTGAGTGTTGCCACCAGACTCCAAGTCGATGTTGTCCACTGCCTCCAGACGCCAGTTGGCCCCAATGAGCATGTCCCAATCGTTGCCCACGTCGATGTTGAGATTCTGGTCAATCGTCCAGTCCACGTGCTGATAGTTGTGGATGAACGTGTCCTTGGGAGTACCATCACCCCAATCTGGACTATCGTTGTACTTCAGATCCTTCGGTGGCAAGTCGTTCTTGCCCAACTCCCAGTTGTTCGTACCCTTGAAGGTGAAGTTGGTGTTACGGCGCACCTGAACATTCAAGTCACGCTGTGCATCGATATTGATGTCTCGGTCAGCCGTCAGGTTGATGTCATTGCGGGCGTGCACGGACACGCTGTCCTCGGCGAAGATGTTGATCTTACCGTTGTCGATGATCTCAATCCAGACGTTGCCTTGGGCCGTCGCGATATAGATGAATGGCTCGTTGCATCGGTCAGCGAAGTACAACTGGGAGCCAGCAGACGTGCGCAGGCGAATTCCCTGGAAGTCCGGGTGGTCATCCATGGTGAACTGGTGGCCCATCGAGTTCACTTCATCATAGCGGGAGCCATTGGAACTGAACTGCTGCCGGTCACCGTTGGCCGTGTTCGTGTTGCTCTTCTCGGAGTCGAAGTTCCAACCGGCAGTCTTGAAGCCGAAGACGTAGGACGGGCTCTCTCGCCGGGAACTGGAGTTGCCTGCGCCACGCAGAACGTCGCATAGGAGACCAGACTTCTGGATGTTCTGAGCGAAGTCGGGGGACACCAGTACGTCAGTAAGCTCTCTTTCAACAGGAATGTCACTGTTGCTACTGAGACGCTTGGCCTTGTCCATGACAGGAACAAGCGCATCCGGTAGCATCTCCGTTTCGTCCTTCAACTGCTTGGTTGTCTTGTGAATCGACGGGTCGTCATTCGGTACGTTCGGGTCTGGCTCGTTCTGTTTCGAGTCGAGGTCTTGTGGTGGGCGACCAGCAGCACCCGGTACCATGAAGTTACGAGCGTACTTCGGAACCATTCCGATGTAGTAAGCCTTACCTGCGTCACCATTAGCGAACAGAACGCCAACCTCATCTCCGATGCGTGGTTGCACCCACATGCCATAGGTATTCACGTCACCATTGGAACCACTGCGTGGATCGCCGCCAGGGGAACGCTGCGTGCGGTAGTCGTCGCCACCAAAGAATGGTGATAGGGGAGAACACTGGATCCAGCCGTTACGGAGTTCCTGGTCCCATTCCTCAATCTGACCACGCGGGTTGTCTCGGTCGGGGGCGGTACCACCATAGACTGGAAGAGATTGTGTCGGGCGCTCCCGCTCCTGGGACACGCCGGGGACATATACCCACACCTGACCCATGCGCTGGTCATCAGCATCGTCCATTACGATACCGGTGTAGAAGCCCATGAGTGGCTGTTCTTGGTTGGGGGTCGGGCGACCGCCAGACCAACTAGCACGGGCTATTGTGCTTAGTCCGTCATCAAATGATGGCATTGCGCGTCTCCGTTATGTTCCGCCGATATCCGGTGGCCTCTGCGAGCGCTGAGGCACTTCATTTCCGGGATTCGGGCTACTGGAATCTACTTGCGAGTTAGTTACCAGACCTACAAAGTTCTCGACATAGTTGAGATGGTTGATCTTGTAGGCTTCGAGCGTCTGGGTGAACTTGCCTCCCTCAAACTTCGAAACCACTTTACTTATCTCATAGAATCCTCCGATGACACTGCATGCGGTGGATGCTTGTGTTCGGTCTGGATTCATGAGGTCGTTCTGTTCTGGTGCGAACATTCGCAGGAAGAAGCACCTAGACGATTGGGCACGCACGAGGGCAGTCGGCCCTTCGATGTTGTTCGTCTGAGTAGACGAAGACACCACATTGCCACTGTCCACTCCATATGGGGTCAAGAGCCAAATAGGGTCACCACGTACTTGCATGCTGATGGTCAGCAGATCATTCTTGATGTGGTCGTTCAGGTTGGCCTGATATTCGTCACGGTCGTTCTGGGCCTGACTTCCTGTCATGCTGCGAAAGTCCTCGGTAGGCATTTCGCCAAAACCACCACCATAGACATCAAAGGGAGTCTTGAACAAGTCGTTGTCACATACCGCAGACGGACTATCGATCTCGCGGCCAAACAGACGACGCAGTGCAGAGTCCACGTTGTTCTCTTGATTGCGGGGCACATTATCTCCCTGCTGGTCACTGTTAGTACCCGTATCTTGAGCTTCCTGGTGATCCGTGGTGGCTTTGGTTGCCTGAGAACCGCCAGCTTCCGATTGCTGACCACCAGTGCCGCCACCCTGGTTAGGCTTCGGCTTGTACATCGTATGGTAGTAGAAGTTCTTCAGTGCAACGTCAAGCTCGATGACTTCCAAGTTCTCAGACGTATTGATGTAGTTGTAAATCCGGTTAATCATACCGAACTTCAACATCTCTTCTACACGGCGCACCTGGGAACGCACATCCATCACTTCGACCATGTCCGCTCTGTTGTTCAGACGAGTCTTCTTATAGGAGACAAACGGTTCGATGATGTACTGAATCGTAATCGTGTCGTAGTCGTTGGTGCCCGGATTTGGCCCAGAATCGAAGAGCACGTTGAAACGCATACCCCAATGCACTCGGGGCTTCAGGTGCTTTTTGTCATCTTTCTTCAGAAACTCATTCCAAACAAAGGAGATGTCCTGCAATGCTTCCTCGACGATGCCGATGACATTCACGTCTCGGGCGGGAGTGAGGAACGAACCGCCCTTCGGGTCGTTCGCGATGAATCCCTTCTTGAATTCGAAGTTGCCGGTGAAAAATGGGGCCGATAGTAGCTCAGGTGGAGCCTTGAACTCATACTTCCTCTTCACCTGCTCGTGCGTTCTCTCCTTTACAGCCTTTTCCATAGATTGGGCCATTCGCTCTAGGAAACCTCCGAAAGTCTCGGCGAATGACCGGTTGCCGGTAGCGATGGCACCGCTATTCACGATGATCTCTTCTGGACGGTAAGCCGCGTGACCCGAGGGAGCATAGCTGATGTCGTAGGTGGTACCGGTGTGGTCCACCTTGGCTTCAACGGTAGTGAAGTTGACATAGTAGGTCAGGAGCTTCGTCTTCCGAACGCGGGTGTCCATTTCAATAAACGGAACCCACTCTCCCGTGTCCTGATTGTAACCAGAGAAGAAGATGTCAAGGCGATAAAGATAACGTCCGGGGTTAATACCGGAGTATCCAATCTTGTTAGCTACGCGAACAAGATCCTCTTTGAACCTGAATCCGTGCGGCTCAACCAAGACGATCTTTCCGGTAAGCATTGCATTGATGAACCGATTTCTTGGGGTAGGAGCCATGACACTATCGAATGTCATGCTCTCGATATTGTAGTAGTTCTTGCCACCGACGAAGGCAATCACGTTACCCGCTTCGCCACCGAAGACAGAGCCACGTTCATCGAGGAATTCCGTGAACTCCGTCTGAAATACGTCCCCCGTGGAGGCGAACGGAATAGAGCCTTCAGCAACGATTGCTCGTTGAAGAGAATCGAATGAACTGATGTCTTCTTGGTCGGCACCTATAGGAAGTTTCCTCTGGATTCCGACTACATTAGGTTCAGGAACCATAGACAGGACGATGTGATACTGCAAGCTGACGTAGTCGAGCAATTCATTTTCAGGAACGGACAAATCGTCCAAGTTGGATTCAATCTTGATGCCTTGCGCCGTTGTTACGGGGAGGTTCTGAGCAGCAGACTTCGCGGCATTGTCAACTGGAGCCACTTGTCCGGTATGAGAACCATCAGCCAAGCCTCCTGTGAGTTGCTTGATAGTTTCGTCGTTGGGAGCCGTTGCTTGTGTGCCTAGCGTGGTTATACCTGTTTGTTGTGCGAACCTTCCTGTTGGGCTAATTGCATTGGATGCTCGTCCAGTCAACTGGGGAGTGATTGCTGCTCCTTCCACATCACCCGACGCTGCTGCACGGTTCAACCTCTGCTGCTCGGCAACTACGCGGCGGATACCACCACCCCGCTGTTGCAAGCTAACAGTTTGGCTGTCATCGAAATCTCCTGCACCTTCTACATCACCACCACGCCGCTGTAGGTTCCTCACCCGTTGGCGACTAGCATTTTGTTTGGCAAGGGCGAGCTTGCTGGACATTAGACAATCGTCCTCACGTATGATGGATGAGGAATAATGTATCGCTGACCTACCTCGACATCGAATACCGGGTCTTGGAGACCGTTGCGCACGGCAATGACCCAGAACAAATCAGGGTCGCCATAGATATCGTTGGCCAGAGTATCTGGACGATGGTGGTACCGGCGGTCATTCAGGGTGATGATGACATCCAAGTTGTTTGGCGGAATCGAGCGATGGACGTAGTAGACCATGAACCGATTGATAATCGGAGTCAGGCCAAACGGTGATACAGGTTCGTAGCGCGGTGTGTATGCCATATTAGTTTCCAGAGGCCCCCTGCTTACGACCGGATGTGGTCTGGTTAGTCAGGTGGAAGCTCTTGCGTCCTGAGCGTACCATCTCCCCCGAACGGTACTGGTCTAGGTTCCAGTTCGTCCAGAAGCGTGGGGAGTGCTGGACCACCAAGGTGATACCCGACACCGTGAACTTCATCGGAAGCCACGTGTACGCGGTGCTGTTGTCTTTCTGGAACTTCAGTCGGCGAGCCTTGTACTCGTCGCTGCCGAACTCAGGGACACCGACATAATCCACGTCTGGCGGAAATGACCAGTCAGCCTTCTCCATGAGGACCGGCACCCGGTGGAAGGCGTAGTGCCCATAGGCCGAGAACCACATCGGGGACGGTGGGCGTCCTGTGCGGCCCGCGCCGAAATCCATCTGGCTGTAGGTACGGAAGAAGTGGATGACGGACATCGCGTAGACCGCGTTGTCGAAGGTGTCGCACGTCCAGACAGCCTCACCGATGTTGATGCGGCGGTTGTCGGTACCGCGATAGACGTGGAACGACTCGTTGGTGTGCGTGAGGTCCACAGCATCGTACTTGACGCTGATGGACTCGGAAATCTGCGGGTTGTACGGGAAGACCAGTCCATTCGTCAGGAAAATCGGGAACAGGGCGTGGTCCTGGCCAGTGTTCCGCTGAGAGTTAGCCGTGTTGGCGACGGATTTCAGGGTCGTGGAGAACTGGCTGGCGTTCTGACCCCGACCACGCTGGATGGACTCGACGACATCATTCCTCTGGTCCTGACCTCCAGACGCGAAGCCCAGGCGCAGCAAATCGAAGGGCTCCAGGCGTGCAGCAACGTGCTCGAAGGCATACGTCGGAGCGTCATTCTCGGTGAGAGCTTGTGTTGATGCGTCGGTCATTCTACAACCCCTAGTGGTTCAGAGCGTATTTACCGCCCATTCCGCTTGACTTTCGTGAAGAAAGTACCCACCTTGTCCATGTAGAACTTTCTTGACGAAAGTCAAGGACAATCACGAGGAACGAAGATTGGCTGCTAAGAAGAAGACAGTTGCCCGGAAGGGGAGAGCGCAGAACTACCTGAACAACGCCCGGCTGCTCGAAAACATCATCAAATCCAAGAAGGTGTGGAACGGCAAGCGCGACGCCGCAACCAAGAAATGGGTGAAGGCCAATGGTGTCAAGGGCATCAAGACCTTCGCCGAGTATGCCGAGGCTACGAACACCAAGGGCGGCAACGTGCCAACCCTGGACATGACGGACCTCCCCAAGCTGGAGGACGAGGATTACTTCCCGTCCGCCGCTGAATGCATGACCGATGAACTCGTCAAGATGATCATGATGCTGGTCGAGAAGTACGCGACCCGTGCGAACTGGCGTGGCTACACCTACATCGACGACATGCGGTCCGAGGCCATGGTCTCCCTCCTCAACGGTACCCTCAAGTTCGACCCCGAGAAGTCCCAGAACCCGTTCGGCTACATGACGCAGATTGTCACGCACTCGTTCCTCACGACGCTTGACAAGGAGAAGAAAGTCCGTAGAATCAGGGATGACATCCTTGAACAAAACGGCTTCACCCCGTCTCACACGCGCCAGCTTGAGAACGAGGCTGTGGCCATGGAGCGCCATCGTGCTATGGCTGACCGCAAAGAGGGACTGAAGAATGAGGAATCTGATTCGGAGGATGCTCCAAGCGATAGCTAGGGAAATTCCTGCGGCTTCGGCCCTACCTGGAATTCCCGAGTCGAAGGTACTACTTTCCATCGGGAAAGACCCCGGTTCATTCACGAGTGAGGAGTGGTACGCGGAATTCGCACGCAAGAACGATGCAGCGATAGAACGAGGCGAGGATGCGCAGTCCGCAGCCCTGTGCCCATACCCCGGCTGCACCGGTCACATGCTCCAAGGCCCATCTGCTGGAATGTCTGAGAACATCAAATGCGACACCTGTGAGCGGAAGTGGAATCTCACTGCCGCGATTCATCGCATGGAACGTATATGAGTCAACTCTTCGAACGCGCAGCCGTCTTCACCGACATCCACTTCGGAGCCAAATCGGACTCCGAAGCGCATAACCTCGACTGCCTGAACTACGTCCGGTGGTTCTGCCAGGAGGTTCGCGAGCGCGACTGCGACACCGTCATATTCATGGGCGATTGGTTCGACAATCGCTCCCGCCTGCGCGTGGACACCATCTTCTACTCCTGGCAAGCCGCACAGATGCTTGCGAACCTAGACCAGCCGGTCTACTGGCTCGTCGGCAACCACGACATCTTCTACCGCAACCACCGAAACGTACATTCGATTCCCTATATCGACGGAATCGGTGGAAACATCATCGTAATCAACGAGTTGACGGAGATTGGCAACTGCCTGCTGGCTCCGTGGCTCACGGGGAATGAGTTTTCCGAGGTTCCAAGCTACGAGGTCAAGTATGTATTCGGCCACTTTGAGCTTCCCCTTTTCCTCCTCAACGAAAACGTGCTCATGCCCGACAAGGGCGGATTGCATGCCGACCACTTCACCGTCTGCGACGCCGTATTCTCTGGTCACTTCCACAAGCGACAGTTGAAGGTCAACGAGCACGGCATCCCGGTCTACTACATCGGCAATGCCTTCCCGCACAACTTCAACGACGTGGGCGACGCTGACCGGGGCATGATGATCCTGGAGTGGGGGCAAGACCCCGAGTTCGTCAACTGGCCCGACGCACCATCCTATGAGCGCTGGTCGGTCTCTGACCTCCTGGCTGCTGCCGAGAGCGGTACCGTTCAGCCGAGTCAGATGGTCATCGAGGTCAAGGACGATGTGGGGTTGGAGGTCGAGGAAGCCATGCAACTGAAGGAACTTCTCGGCGACAACTTCAGAGAGATCCGCCTGCGTCCAGCCAGTCGGGATCTGGACGAGGGCACCGAGACAGACATCGGAGACGATGCACAGTCGGTGGACGAGATGGTGGTCGAGCATCTTAGAATGCTGGACACTGAAGGCTCTGACTTCGACCCAGAACTACTTGTATCACTCTATCAGGGTGTCGGAACTGATTGAAAGGGCGCAAGATTCGTACCTGAACAGTAAACAGTATGCGATGGTCTACCCTTCTCTGAGAAAAACAAGATGTCTGACGATTTCGATGTAACATTCGAGGCGCTATCTCCATGCTGTGGTGAGGGCCTTGACTGGGAGTGGGAGGGAAGCGAACACATGTTCGTCGCCGAGTGCGGTTGCATGAAGCGTTTCCACCTGCGCCCCCTAACCGCTCAAGTTGAGCAAGACTCTGAGGACTTCGAGGACTATGATGAATGAAGCCTTCGCGTTGATTCGCGAACACGGGCCAATCGACACAGGATCCCTAGCGGCAATGATGGATGTGGACAGGACCGACCTGTTCAATACCTTGAACGCTGCCGCCAAGGGTGATACATTGCTGAGACAAGGGTTACTCGTCGAGAACGGTACCCCACGTCCCACTCTGTGTTTCGGTTGGTCATGTCCAGCAGACTAGAATTCGGCAAGCTAGGTTTTCGCAACTTCCTGTCGTATCCGGCAAAGGAAGTTGTCGTTGACCTGAGCGGAGACTTCATCACGTGTGTCCTCGGTGAGAACCGAGATACCGGCGGCGAAGACTCGCGTAATGGTGTCGGCAAGTCCGCCATCATCGACGCGCTATGCTACGTGCTGTTCGGCAAGGTCATCCGTGGCATCACCAATGCCAAGCTCATCAACAAGCTCAACGACAAGGGCCAGATGGTGGTCTGGGTTGAGTTCAACAAGGGTGAGTACGCCTACCGCGTAGAGCGCACCGAGCGCCCTGGCAAGCTCATGCTCCTTCGTAAGCCCGTCGATGACGACCGGGACTTCAAGACGAAAGAGAAGCGCAAGATGATCTTCGACATCGCGCGTGGCAAGACTGAGACCACAGCGCAGATCGTCGAGATTCTAGGATTCGACATTGCCCTCTTCGAGTATCTGGTCGCCAACTCCTCCGAGTCCACCGAGTTCTTCCGTCTGAGCGAAGACAAGCAGCGCGGCATCGTGGAGCCACTGTTCGGCTTCACCATCATGTCCACCAAAGCGGACATGTTGAAGGGTGACCGCAAGCTCCGCAACAAGGAACTGGTTGAGGCCGAGGCCGCGAACGAGGCGACCGAGCAAGCCAACCGGCGCATCGCTACCCAAATCACCGACCTTGAATCACGATCTGAGGCATGGGAACGCAAGAAGGCTGCGACCCTCAAAGAACTGCGGGAGGGCATAGCGCTCCTGGAGTCTGTTGATGTCGATGCCGAGATGACTGTTCTCAAGGAGATCGACTTCCTGACCGGTACCCTTCAGACCGCTACGGCTGAGCTTCGAGAGTTCAAAGCTGAGCACCGGGAGTTGGTCAGAACCAGAGACCAGCATGGCCGGGACGCAGAACTCGCGGTCGTGAACATGGCCAAGGCCGAGGAGACCATCGTCTCGCTCGACAAGAGTGAATGTCCCACGTGCAAGCAGCACTGGGAACCAGACCCGGCTGTTCGCGCGGAGGCTGTAGAGAAGAAGGAAGACGCCGAGAAGTGTGGTGCCAACGCACTCGCTGAGTTCGAGGCAATGGAAGCGGCTATCGGTCTGGCCGACAAGACCCTCGAACTGAAGACTGCCGGGATCGACGAGGTCACCACCGAACTCGAACGGTTGAAGGCGTCAGAACTGACCTATCAGTCCGTTGCCGAGGCTGCATCTGCCGGTACCGAACTCGAAGGCATCAGGGCATCCCTGGAACGCGAGGAGACTGCGGAGAACCCGCACATCGAGTCCATCGAGGGATTGCGAGCCGAGGCCATCAAGGATGTGGATGAGACCAACGTCCAGGAGATCCGGCGGCTCATCCGGCACTACGACTACCTCATCAACCTGCTGACGAAGCGAGACAGCTTCCTACGCCAGCGCATCATCGACAGGTGGCTACCCATCCTGAACCGACGCATCGGCTACTGGCTTGAGGTTCTGGAGTTGCCGCATCAAGTGGTGTTCCAGCCCGACCTGACCATCATCATCACGAACTACAACGAGGAGTTCGACTACGGCAACCTCAGTCGCGGACAGCGCGCCCGCCTGCGGGTAGCCCTGAACTTCTCGTTCCAGGACGTGTTCGAGTACATGAACTACCCCATCAACCTGCTGGCGGTAGACGAGCTACTGGACTCGGGCATCTGCCCACGGGGCGCTGAGAATGCCGTGACGGCTCTCAGAGAGATTTGCCGGGAGAAGGACAAGAAGGTCTTCCTCGTGACCCACCGAGACGATATCGCGGCCCGTGTGGACGATGTGATGACGGTGATCCTAGAGAACAACCAGTCAAGGATCGAGCATGAAAGCCCTGACAGCCTTCCGTAGACGCCTCCTCCGTCGCGGTACCATCACCAAGACGGAAATCCGACCTCTCCTGGAGAGTGACAACGTTATTTCCTTCCAGGTTCGTTACACCTTCGAGCCCAACTCGAAGAGAGACGATGCCCGCTACCACGCCTTCCGCGCCGCTTGGAATGATGCCCTGAAACTTCCTGAAGAAACTTGACACGCGCCTCGGGATTTGGTACTATGTACGAAATCAATCACTTGAGAGATTTCACCGATGCGCCGAGGCAGACACGACCGCCGCTGGATCAAATGCTACGACCTGGACGGTAACGGATACGACGAGTACGAGGTCGAGTACGAAGTGGCCGCGCAGGATCCCGGCTACGGCGTATTCAGCATCATCCATCACTGGTACCGCGAGAAGTATTACGTGGTGTGGCGGAAGAACCGCAACGTCACTCGCGACACCATCGTCATGCGCGACCCGCTCGGCGGCGACCATGTGTGGCAGCGCGAAGAGGTTGGCTACGGCACCCTCGACCTCGCCATCATGTCCCTCGACGCCTGGAACACCTGTTTCGAGTTCCCCATGCGTGAGAAGCGCCACCGCCCCCGCGATTCCCAGAAGTCCAAGGTCTACCGGTGGGAGCACCAGATGGCCAAGGACATCGGGACGACCGAGCAAGTCAGCACCGGAAAGTGGCCGAATGGTTCCGAGAGCTTCGTCGAGCGCAACTACCTGGAGCGCAAGCGCAGCGATACCTTCCTGCGCGATGCTCTGGAGCACATCTGCTTCAACATGAACGAGCACCCCGTGGAACTGAAGTTCCGCACGGGTGGCCGCTCGTCCTTCGGTGGCCGGAACATCCGCCTGCTGCCCTGCCATCGAAACCTGCTGGTCCTCCTGCACGAGCTTGCTCACGTCCTCACCCGGCGCTGGTATGGCGGCAAGCGCATCCAGAGCCACGGCCCCGAGTTCGTGGGCGTCTACGCCTACCTCCTGATTCGATTCGGCGAGGTAAAGCGTGACGAGATCGTCAGACACGCAGCGAAGGCAAATGTTAAGATGTCGCTTCCCGACCGGTATTGGACCTGGGCGGACGAAGCAGTTCCGGTGGAGATCGACGAGGACTTCACCAACCGAGTAGAGGAAGCCGCATGAAGTATCGAGTGATTTGCCGCGAGGATTCGCCCCGAGAAGGTGTGCAGGGAAAGTACGTCCTCGTGTCCAAGGAATTCGACGACCAGGAAGAGGCGGCGAAGTATGCCTCCGAGATCAGCCCGAGCCGGGAGCCCCGCGTGCTCCTCGACGTAACCGACATGGGAGTGGTCCCCGTATGAAACAGATCCTATCAGTTCTTCTAGCCGCCCTCGTCCTCGCAGGCTGTCAGACCGCGCCTCACAAGGACGAGGATCCCATGAACGTCTGGGGGCAGAAGGTGGATGCACCTGCCGGTCCCGACGGGCTCAGCATGCAGGACAAGCGCGACCTCAACCTCTTGAGAGAAGAGCTTGCCTTGCAGATGACCAAGGAATTGGGTGAGGCCAAGGAGATCGACATCCGAGGCGGACATCTCCTCAAGCGCCCAACCGTCGCCGTCAAGTATACGGGCCGTCCTCCGAAGGGGCTGTTCATGGACTTCGATGAGCAGATCGCGGCTTACCAGGATTCCTACGTGGTGAACAAGACCGTCGTCTACAACACCGACCTCGCCAAGATGACGATGATTCTGGAGCGCCAGAAGGATGGCGAGCCCTACGACTACCGCGAGGTCACCACCACGGTACCCTACGGACTATGCCTGGACTTCATCACTGAGAATCTGGGCAAGGAGTCGAAGGGCTACATCATGCGCAAGGTCGAGTGCACGCAGGATGGGCTCGGGACGGACTACTGATGATTCCCGAACCCGGCTCCTGGGGATTCGTCTTCCTCATCTATCTCCTCCTCGGGTGGTTCGCCACCCGAGGGGTAGAGAAGTCATCTGGCTCCCAGTGGAGCCTCCTTGGCTTCACTGTCTGTTGGGTGCTCTGGCTTCCCCTCTGTCTATACGGAATCGCCACAGCTAACCGAGAGTGATTCCCCTACCTCTGCCCTAAGTACCGGCAGAGGTAGAAAAATGTTCATCGTCGGAATCGATCCAGGCTTGAAGGGCGGTATCGCCTACTACACCCCCACGCAGCTTTTCGCGTATCGAACCCCCACGGTCGATGTGCCATTCGTCAAGAAGGGCAAGAAGACTACCCGTGCCGACATGGACCTGAACGAGTGTCGGGTCATGCTGCAACGCCACGACATCACCCACGTGTTCCTGGAGCAAGTCTCGGCCATGCCCGGTCAGGGCGTCACAGGGATGTTTCGCTTCGGTCAGAACCTCGGCCAGTGGCAGGGAATCTTGACAGGAATGGGAATCGAGTATACGTTAGTGAGACCGCAGGTATGGAAGAGACAAGCTGGTCTCATCAAAGCCGACAAGGGTGCTTCCGTCGTTCTAGCGCGAGAGATATGGCCGGACTACGGAGAGACATTCAAGTACAAGACAGCCGACGAGGGTAGAGCGGAAGCCGCACTCATGGCTCGATACGGATGGACTACACTCAATGAAGCTGCTGCTTGACGACACCGTCTACGAGGTACCGACTGACCTCCTCATGGCATGGGTCAACATGACCCCGAAACTTCGCGACGAATTTCGAGGCCAGTGGCGCAGCTACACAAAACAACGACTTGGCACCCGAATTCCCAACGCGAAAGAACTCGAAAGTCTCATGGACACCTTCTATAAGGACCATCAGGACTGGTACTTCCAACTGATGTTCGAGGCCACCATGGACCTCAAGGCCACCATGGGTGAGGGCTTCGAGGATTACAAGATCGATATGACCGTCGATGAACTGGTCGAGTACGCAGATAAGCCTAACGTCGGCTCATTCACTCCTGTCGCCAAGCAACCCATTCGTATCGATGTGGAAGGCGACGACTCCGAGGAAGTGGAGATCACCATCAACCGAACTTGAACCTGACCCCCGGTGTTCTTACCTTTGAGGTATAACACGCCGGAGAGGGCAGAATGAAGGTTATCGGATTCACCGCAAAGGTTGGTGGCGGCAAAGACACCGCTGGCAGACTCATCACAGAAGCCCTCGAAGAGAAGGGTTACACAGTCACGAAGCTCTCGTTCGCCAAGTACCTGAAGGACATCTGCACCATGATGTTCGGGTGGGACCGCGAGCGATTGGAGCACGACTTCGACTACAAAGAGGGAGATACCCTCGACGACGGTTCTCCAGATCCAGCATGCGAAGCCCTCGGCAAGACACGCCGGGTGGTCATGCAGGAGCTAGGCACCGAGGCCATGCGCCTGGGACTTCACCCCGACGTGTGGATCATCGCACTACGGCTCGCCATTCTACGAGGCGAATACGACGAATACGACTACGGACTGCTCACCGACTGCCGGTTCATCAACGAACTCCAGTTCGTCAGGGACTTGGATGGTACCCTGATTCAGTTGCAGCGGCACGGCGAGCAGTCCACTCTCACTGACCAGACGCAGCACGTCTCCGAACTCGAATGGGAGTCTTGGGAAGGCGGTTGGGATGCGGTGGTCACCAACTACATCGACCCGGAACTCTCCGAGGAGATGAACCTGCTGGCCCTTCGCAACAAGCTCGAAGACGCCATCGGGTACCACGCCATCGGGGACCGGTTCACCGACCTCGCCAGCCCCGAACTACGCGAAGTAGTGATGGGCAACGTCAACCGAATCATCGAGAAGGACGCGGCAGGCGAAATCCGCGCTCGTATGAATCGAACCAGGAGCTTTCAGTTTTCAGATCAACTCAGCGAAGACATGAGCGATTCGCACTGGGATGGGGAAGATGAAGAGAGTTATAGTTGAGTCACCATTCGCCGGAGAAATCAAGCGCAACGAAATCTACGCCGAGTTCGCTTGCCATGACTGTCTGGTGAACTACAGTGAGTCTCCATACGCATCGCACATCCTGTACACACGCAAGTACGTGCTGGACGACAGCATCCCCGAGGAGCGAAACCTGGGTATCCAGGCTGGCTTCGAGTGGCGCAGCGTCACCGACCTCACAGTGTTCTATACGGACCTGGGCATATCCAGTGGAATGACGTGGGGAGCAAAGGACTGCGGCGAGAGAGGCGTGGAAACTGCCACGAGGAAACTACCGGACGATCTCTGGAAGAAGTTCCAGCACGCCTGCGCCGAGGAGGGGCTACCAATCCCACAGAGATAGACCTATATTGAAGGGGTCAACCCAACCGGAGACCCCCATGAAATACATCAAGGTAGCTGTGCCTGATGACTTCGATGACGACTTCGTCATCCGCTCGTCCGAGCATGACGAAACGTTTCAAGTCTGGAAGCCACAGTACATCAACGTCCTCAACCACGGATTCGTAGGACTCGTGGACTTCTATGGCGACGATTCTTCAATCGTGAATGCCGCTCGCGTGTCATACGGAGCCGGTACCACCAAGGTGCGGGAAGACCGTGGTCTGATCCGCTACCTCCTGCGCCACCTGCACACCACACCGTTCGAGATGGTGGACTTCAAGTTCCACGTCAAGGC
>CAJIAN010000357.1_pt1 | contig 50017 bp, 38 predicted proteins | sample 9199061 | NCBI WGS metagenome assembly CAJIAN01 (sample SAMEA7708264, study PRJEB35096) | sediment metagenome | biome: marine neritic benthic zone biome [ENVO:01000025]; feature: sediment [ENVO:00002007]; material: shallow marine sediment [ENVO:03000034] sea grass bed [ENVO_01000059] ...
CGATCCCACCCTCCCGGGCGCCCCGCACTTCAGAGGCGGACGCCATCCCGTGAGCCAGATCCTCGACCGCTCGGTGCAGACGCTACGCAGGATGGGCTTCGCCCTCGCCACCGGTCCCGAGATCGAGACCGAATGGCATTGCTTCGACGCCCTCAACACCCCCGCCGATCACCCGGCCCGGAACGAGAGCGACACCTTCTACTTCGAAGACGGCCATCTGCTGCGCACGCACACCTCCACGGTGCAGATCCGAACCATGGAGAGCACGCCGCCACCCGTGCGTATCATCGCACCGGGCAGCGCTTTCCGTCGCGACGAGATCGACGCCACCCACCTCAGCGCCTTCAACCAACTCGAAGGGCTCTATGTCGCGGAAAAGGTTTCGCTTCCGGATCTCAAGGGCACACTGGAGTTTTTCCTCAAGGCCATCTTCGGCGAGGACACCGGCGTCCGTTTCCGCCCGCACTTCTTCCCCTTCACCGAACCCAGCTTCGAGGTCGATCTCATGCTCAAGGGCAAGTGGATCGAAATCGCCGGCTGTGGCATGGTCGATCCCGCCGTCTTCGAAGCCGTCAGCAAGACCCGCGGCGACGACGCCTACGATCCTGACAAAGTGACAGGCTTCGCCTTCGGCCTCGGCCTCGACCGCCTCGCCATGATTCTCTGGGGCATCACCGACATCCGCCACCTCATCGAGAACGATGCGCGGTTCCTGCGGCAGTTCGCGTAGTCCCCATGAAAGTCTCACTGAACTGGCTCAACGATCACCTCGATCTCTCAGGCAAATCCACACAGGAGTTGGACGATCTCCTCACGTTTGCCGGGATCGAAGTCGAAGGCATCGAGCAACGTGGCGGAAACATCGACAAGGTCGTCGTCGCGAAGATTCTCGAATCGCAGAAGCATCCGGATGCGGACAAACTGACCGTCTGCAAAGTCGATGACGGCTCGGGCGAGCCGCTCCAAATTGTCTGCGGCGCGAAGAATTACACGGTTGGCGACAAGGTGCCGCTCGCACAAGTCGGCGCGGAACTATCCGGCGGATTCAAGATCAAGAAGGGCAAACTCCGCGGCGTTGAATCCAACGGGATGCTGTGCAGCGCACGGGAACTGGAAATCTCCGACGACCACGAAGGGCTCATGATCCTGCCCGAGGACGCCCCCGTCGGCGCGCCGATCGGTTCGCTCTTCGATCCGGACACGGTCTTCGATCTGGAAATCACGCCGAACCGCCCCGACTGCCTCTCGCATCGCGGCGTGGCCCGCGAACTCGGCGTGCTCACGAAGACCGCCATCAATGTCCAGGAACTCGACGACGTTCCGGAGCAAAAGGCGAACGACGACGAGGTCAGGATCAGCGCACTCGAAGCGTGCCCGCTCTACACCGCCCGAATGATCCGAGACGTCAAGGTTACCGAAAGCCCGGAGTGGCTGAAGACGAAGCTCGAAGCAGTCGGTCTCCGTCCGATCAACAACGTCGTCGACATCACGAACTACGTGCTCCTCGAAGTCGGCCAACCGCTCCACGCCTTCGACAATGCAAAACTCGACGGCGGTATCCATGTCCGCGCCGCGAACGAAGGCGAAACGTTTCTCGCGCTCGACGGAATCGATTACGCGCTCGAGCCGGAGGATCTCGTCATCGCCGATCAGTCAAAGGCGGTCGCCATCGCCGGCGTCATGGGCGGCGAACTGACCGGCGTCACCGAATCGACGACCGACGTCCTCCTTGAAAGCGCCTACTTCAACCCGCCGAACATCCGGCGCACGTCGCGACGCCTCAATCTGAGCAGCGACTCCAGCTACCGCTTCGAGCGCGGCGTCGATCCTCAAGGTGTTGCGACGGCTTCGGCACTGGCGACCAAGCTCATTCTCGAAATGGCCGGTGGCGAAGCCGACGAGCTGATCGTGTGTGGGACCGCACCGACGCTCACGGGAACGGTGACGCTCGATCACGCCAAATGCCGTCAGCTCCTCGGTGTCGACATCTCCGAAGACCAGATCGAGCAAATCCTCGGCGGTCTCGGGATCACAAAGGCGTCCGGTGATGATGACCGATCGCAATGGAACGTCCCCTCCTGGCGCGCCGACATCCAACGCCACGCGGACCTCGTCGAGGAAATCGCACGGGTCTACGGTCTCGACCGCATTCCCTCGTCGCAGAGTTCGTGGTTCTCCGATATCAACCCCATCGACGTCGAGTACGACTTCATCTCTGGCGTCGCGGAAAAACTGGCCGACGCCGGATTCTTCGAAGCCAGAACGATCAAGCTCATCTCCGAGGGCCAACTCGCGGACCACCTATGCCCGCTCATCCCGTCGGAGCCGGTCGCCTTGAAGAACCCACTCAGCGACGACCACACCCACATGCGCCCGGGAATGATTCCCGGCCTTCTCGCTGTCGCCGAACGCAACGTCCGCATGGGCGCGACCGCATTGCGGTTTTTCGAAACCGGAACCGTCTTCAACCAGACGAAGGACGGCAAGACGCTCGAACGCTCTCATCTCGGCATTCTGATTTCCGGGGATTCGCATCCGGTCTCATGGCACGACAACCGACCCGCACCCGCCGATTTCTCGGAGCTACGCGGAGTCCTCGAAACGCTCGCGGACGGGACCGCGCTCCATCCGATCGATCCGAACGACCGACTTGTCCTCGCCGCCGAGATCCGAATAGGCAAACAGAAAGTCGGCCTCGCCGGGCAACTCTGGCCAGCCCGCGCCCGCCAGCTCGACATCGAGTCTCCAGTCCTCGTTGCGGAAATCGATCTTGCCAAACTCCGGAGCGCGCTCACCAGCGGCAAGACGCAGTTCCGCGAACTGCCGAAGTTCCCCGCGGTGACACGCGACATCGCCATGGAGGTGCCGCGCGATCTTCCTAACAAAGACATAGAGGACTTCTTTGCGGGCACTAACGAGCCGCTATTGGTCGGCTATTCGCTGTTCGATGTGTTCGTCGATGACGGCGGTGTCAAGCTTGATCGTGACAAAAAATCGATCGCCTACTCGTTGACATACCGCGACGATTCCCGGACACTTCAATCAGCCGAAGTGGATGCGGCACACAGCAAGGTTCTGGAGGCACTCCAGGCCGCCTTGCCCGCGAAACTGCGGTGAGCGTTACCGCTCTTTGACAGACAAATCACCTGCTGTGTTCGTGACCGTGGCACCTATGGGCCCGGACCGTTAATTCGTTACAGGAGGCTTAGCCTGTTGATTGATGTCAGGCCTTCACTGGAAGGCAGATATCAGCGCGGCGGCCACCTACCTGACAATGTTGGGAACGTGAGCTCCGTTGCCACTACGGCACGTGTGGGTCTTGTCTTTATTCTCTAAAAGCACTCTGTCCCGCAGTTGATTCTGCCTCGGACAGGGTGCTTTTTGTTTCTGTTTCTGTAGCAGAACTTGCAAAAGTTCTGACGAGATTGGGCACCTTACCGCCCTCCCCCTCGGAAGATTTTGCATCTTCCGCTACACGCACCCGTAATCCTCGAGGTAAAACTCGATGACCTCTCGTAACGGCGCGGGCTCGGGAACTCCCAGCGCCAACCCACGCGGACCCGCGGTCGCCACCGGCCAGGAACTGACGATCCGCTGGATGACCGGATCGGGAGCATCGACGAAGTCGCCGAGTCGAATGCCGCGTTCCTCCGCAACGGAGCGAAGTTCCGCGATCCCCTCCTCCACCGTGATACTTATACTCGGCAGTCCGAACGCGCGATCCTCGCCATCGTGCTCGAGCGGCGCCTCGTGAAGCGCGACGAACGAATCGACCACATCGCGGTAACCAATCACCGGAATCTCCTGACTCCGAGCCACCGGCAACTCGCAGGTCTCGCCATTCAAAGGCTCTCGAAACATCCCGCTCGCGAAACTCGACGCCGCCGTATTGGGCTTCCCGGGACGGATGATCACGGTGGGTAGCCGCACCGAGCGTCCGTCGATGAAGCCCTTCCGCGAATAGTCGTTGATGAGCAACTCACCAATCCGTTTCGTCATCCCGTAGGTCGTCTGCGGAGACGCGCGCGTCGTGTCGTCGACCACGGACGGCATCGCCGATCCCCCGAACGTCGCAAGACTGCTCGCGAATACGACACGCGGGCACGTCCCCAAATCGCGACAGGCCTCCAGCAGGTAACGCATGCCATCGAGATTCGCGCGCAACGCATCGTCGAATCGCACCTCGCACTCGCCGCTCACCATCGAGGCAAGGTGGAAAACGGAAACGTCCGGTCGATCGATCACCGACGCCACCAGATCAGGGTCCGCGACATCGCCTTCGACAAAGGAAACCCGCGCATCGAAACCTTCGCGGGCAGCGTCGGAAATGACGACATCGAGAATCGTCAGTGCCTCGATTTCCGTTTCGTCGCCGGATGGCGCAGTGAGCGATCCGCGTTCGAGCAATTGCCGCGCGAGGCGGTTTCCGAGAAATCCTCCTCCTCCGGTGATGACAATCTTCATGAATTTGGCAAAGGTCGCACCATGTCCAAACCACTCGACGGTTACAAGATCGGATTCATCGGCCTCGGCATCATGGGAAGCCGCATGGCCCGCCACCTGCACACCGCAGGAGCCGAGTTGCACGTCCACAACCGCAGCCGTCCCATCATCGACGAACTCGCTTCCGGCGGGATGGTCGCGGAAGAGACTTCGGCAGGGGTCGTGGCAAACGCGGACATCATTTGCCTCAGCCTCTCCGAAACCAAGTCCACCGAAGCGGTCGTCAGGGAACTCCTTCCGACCATCCGGCCCGGTACGCTCGTCATCGATTTCACCACCACTGCGGTCGCTACCACCCGCCGTCTCGCTGGCGAACTGAGCGAAAAAGGTGCCTCGATGGTCGATACACCGGTTTCCGGCGGCCAGCCCGGAGCCGAAGCCGCCAACCTCACCATCATGGTCGGCGGCGCGGAACAGGATATCGCACGCGCGCTTCCCATTCTCGAAGTTGTCGGCGAAAAGATCACGCACATGGGCCCGAGCGGTGCCGGGCAGATCACCAAGCTCGCCAATCAGGTGATCGTCGCGCTGACCATCGATGCCGTCGCAGAAGCGCTCTCTCTCGCCGAAAGCGCCGGTGTCGATCCCGCGAAAGTCCGCGACGCCCTCCGTGGAGGTTTCGCGGAAAGCCGCATCCTCGAACTACAGGGCCAGCGCATGATCGATCGCGATTTCGCTCCGGGCGGTCGCGCGCTCAACCAGCTCCGCGACATTCGCAACGCCTGCGCTCTGATGGACGACTGCGACATCGAGCTGCCGACCCTCCGCGCCTCCGAACCGCTCTGGACGGAACTTGTCGAAATCCGCGACGAAGGCGAGCTGGATCACAGCGCGCTGATCCGGCTCTTCCGTCCGTGACAGCACGGCAATTCTGTCCTACGCTCGCGGTCCCATGAAAATCACGACCCGAGTCATCCTTTGCCTCACTCTCTTCACTGCAACCTGCGCCGCCAAGAAGGGCGGCCCTATCTGGACCGACCCTGACAAAGCCGCCAAGGAAAACCCCGACTTTCTCGTCCAAGGCGAATACGCCGGCAAGGGCAACGGCGTTCAGGTCATCGCGCTCGGGAAAGGCCGGTTCCACGCTTCGATCTACAAGGGTGGCCTTCCCGGTGCGGGTTGGGACCGCTCCGCTATCGGCCAGGAATCTGGCGACGCCGCCGCAATGAAGAAACTGACCGATGGCCTCGAACGCACCGAGCGCAAGAGCCCGACTCTAGGCGCCAAGCCACCAAAGGGTTCGGTCGTGCTCTTCGACGGCACGAACGCCGATGCATGGAAGAACGGCAAGGTGTCCGATGGAATGCTCGAAGCCGGCACCGAATCGAAAGAGCACTTCGGTGATTTCCAACTGCACCTCGAGTTCCGGACCCCGTTCAAGCCGGAATCGACCCCGAGTAGTCAGGACCGCGGCAACAGTGGCGTCTACACCTTCGGCCGCTACGAAACCCAGATCCTCGATAGCTTCGGCCTCGATTTCGATACCAACGCGTGGAAGAAAGAAAAGCCGAAGTCCCACCCGAAACAGTGGTGCGGCTGCTTCTACAAGTTCAAGCTCGCCGACACCAACATGTGCCTGCCGCCTCTCGCATGGCAGACGTATGACATCGACTTCACGGCGCCGAAGTTCGAGGGAGACAAAAAGGTCGCAAACGCACGCATGACCGTTCGCCACAACGGTGTCAAGATCCACGACGACGTCGAACTCCCCAAGGGAACGGGCGCCGGCGGCGGCAAAAAGGAGATCGCCAAAGGCCCCATCCAACTCCAGGGACACGGCAATCCCGTTCGCTTCCGGAACATCTGGATCGTGGAGAAGAAGTAATCGCGTAACGACCGCAAAAAAAAGCACGCCCGGGAGAATTCGAATCCCCAACCTCCTGATCCGTAGTCAGGCGCTCTATCCAATTGAGCTACGGGCGCTTTCGTGTTCCGCGGAATCGCGGAGGCGAACGGACGGTTAAGTAAGCAAAACCTGTTGAATCCGCAAGGGAAAGTTTGGGACGGTCACTCTGGTCCCAGGGAAGTCATTTCTTCCCTTTTTTCAGCCTCAATTCGATGAACTTGCGGTCGACGATGTTCACCTTTTCCTTGGGAAGTGTGATGACTTTCCCATCCGCGACGAACACGATCTTGCCTTCGCCGACTGCCGCCACCGATGCGGTAATCTTGCGATTCTTGTAGTCCTTCCACTCCCGCTCCTCGATGAGCACGGGTGGTTTCATGTCGTAGCCCTTGAACGCGAGTTTTCCAAAGTCGCCTGCATCGACCATCTTTCGTCCGACCGACCACACTTCCACACTGACTTCGTCGCCATCAATCAGGTTTTCCTGATCCGGGTGGTTGGAAAGAAATGCCTTTCCCCGAACGATCGCCGCCGTTCCCTTGGGCAGTCCCGCGAGGGTGGGCGAAAACTCGACCACCACACCTTCGGAAAACACCCGGAACACTGTTCCGTGGATGTAGCGTCGACCAATGAACTCCGACGAATCTCGCTTCGAAGTCTTCGGCTTCGGAAGTTCGCCTTCCACCGGCTCCGCAGGCGCGGATGCGTTGTCTGACCCGGACGCCGGCTCCTCCGGACGGGCACCGAAGAACTTCTCGCCTTCCTTGAGCAGTTCCTCTTTCTGTTTCTTGACCACGATGTCCGCTTCCTTCTTCAAGGTCCAACTCAGTCGGTTGTAGGGCACCTTGAAATTGCCCTTCTTCTTCGAGCTGAGCCCGACCATCTTTTTCTTGTCGATGGAAATGACGCGAACGTCGATGTACTTCTTCCCTTGCCAGATGAAGTCTTCCGCGGAAGCCAACCACGGGACAAACAATATGCCGATGCCGATGGCGAGGAGGGTTTTCATGGTAGGTTATTTGGAGTGTGGGTTTTGACTACGAGGAATCCGGTGCCGTTTTCTCTTCGATAAGCTTGATGTCTGCCGGACTGAGGAGTTCCTTGGCGAGTGTCACGGGCTTGCCACCGCGGACGAGCACCACATGAGTTTTGTTGGCGGCGGCCAGAGATGCCTTGAGCTTCCTTCCCTTCTTGTCGGTCCAACTTCGCTCCCCGATGAGGACGGGAGGGTTCATGTCGTAGACCACGTAGAGGCTCTTCCTCTCGCCGACAAGGGGGCGTCCGAGGCTCCACGCAAGCACCTTGATGTTGTCCTTGTCGTAGTCCTTCGGGGGCGAAAAGTTTCGCAAAAACACCCTGCCGCGTCCAACTTGGTCAGCGGTCGCCTCCTGACCGTCGGGCGCCCGACATTGGAGCAGTGCTCCCTGCTCGGTATCCCGGACATGCCGAGCGAGCAGCCACTTGCGTCCGATCATTTTTTCCGGGGTCAGATCGAGGTTATCTCCGAAAGTATCCGCCTCTTTCTGGAGCACCCAATTGAGCCGCTTGTAGGGGACCTTCACGTATCCGTTCGTCCCCCGCAAGATGACCATCCGGTCCTTCTTATCCTTTCCTTCGACCGTCTCGATCTTCACGTCGCGGTAGATTTTCCCCTCCCAAAGCAGGTCTTCGGCGAGCACGACAGAAGGAATGGCCGTGAAGGCAATGAGCCAAGCCAGTGTTTTCACCAGATTCATGAGGCTACCTATTCTGAATAGCGTTTTCCGACGGCGACATCAACCGCAAAACGGCTTTCTCACTCGTTCGTGGGAAGCAGCATCTCGAGAAGACGGACCACGACCCTGCCTGTGATCTCAAGACTTCGCGGACTGATCTTGTCGAGCGTGTCTCCGGCCTCGTGCCAGTGGGGATAGTCGAGATCGATCACGTCGAGGGTCGGAATCCCAGCCTGATTGAGAGGCACATGGTCATCGATGATGTCCTTCGAGCTGAGACCGAACTTCTTCCGGTGCCCGAGTTGCTCGGCCGCGTCGTAGAGCTTGAGGAGGAGGTCCCGCGGAGAATCCTGTGGAGGGTTCACGTTGAGATTCCGGTCACCGACCAGATCGAGAACGATCCCAAACTTCGGTTTCACCTCGGGTGGAGCCCCACGCCAGTAGCGACCGTATTCTCGGCTACCGAAAAGCCCGTCGGTTGGTGTGTATTCGCCGCCGATGTTTTCTTCTCCGTCGAAGAACACGAGTTCGATGCGTCTGGCCAAGTCCGGCTTCGCTGCCAGAACCCGTGCCATCTCCATGAGCGCGCCAGTACTCGAGCCCCCGTCGTTGGCCCCGACGAACTCGAAGTCATCGAAGAACTTGGTGTCGTAGTGCGAAGCCACCACCCCCATGCCCCCCGCCTTCGCCCAGTCGGCCTCACTGCCTTCGAATCGCGCCCGGATGTTGACGAATTCGATCTCCCCTCTTGGCGTGCCCGCCTTCACCTTCTGCCGGATCGTACGCCACCCCTGCTTCTTCAGTTCCGATTCAATGAGAACACGCGCTTTTTCGATCCCCTCGGAGCCGGGCGTGCGTTCGCCGATTTCGACAATAGCCCGCACGTGTTCGAACGCTCTCTCGCCGGAGAATCGCCCACTCTTCGCGCGCTGAACGAGCACGCCGCCAACGACAAGGATGGCGACCACTGCGAGGCCGATGACGTATCGCCGCATCCGCTCCGCTACTCTTCGACTCCGATGACTTCGAGAATCCGCTGCAGATCCTCGTCGCCGTAGTAATCGATTTCAATCCTCCCCTTCTTCTCGCCGTGATGAACGCTGACCTGCGTGGAAAAATGTTCGCGCAGGCGATTCTCGACTTCCCGCACTGCGGAAGAAACGGTTCCCGGCGGGGTCGTCGGCCTGGACCGAGAACCGCCCGACTTCGGCGATCCGGCGTGCTCCGAAGTGAGTTTCTCGGTGGCCCGAACCGTGAGTCCCTTCTTGACGACCATATCGGCGAGCAGTCCCTGTTCGTCCGCGTTCTTGACCGCGAGAAGCACTTTCGCGTGTCCGACGCTGAGGCGCCCCTGGGCGAGATGCTCCCTCACGGAATCGGCCAGATCGAGCAATCGCATCGCATTCGCAACGGTCGCACGGTTCTTGCCCACGCTCGTCGCGATCTCTTCCTGACGCATCCCGAATTCCTTGGCGAGACGCACGTAGGCTTCGGCTTCCTCGATGGGATTGAGATCCTCGCGCTGGAGATTCTCGATGAGCGCCATTTCGAGAACTTCGCGATCCGTCTTGTCGCGAAGGATCACGGGCACGGACTTCAGGGCCAGCGCGGTGGCGGCACGCCAGCGGCGCTCGCCGGCGATGAGTTCCAGTTTGTCACCGACCTTGCGGACGATGAGGGGCTGCATCACTCCGTGGATGCGGATCGAATCCTTCAACTCGTCGAGTTGCTCTTTGTGAATGGACTTGCGCGGCTGCAGCGGACTCGGAATGATCTTGTTCAACGAAGCGTGAAGAATGGCCTCGCCCGCCGAGGGATCCACCGACTGATCGCGCGTCGTTCCCGTATCATCGGGGTCCTGAGTAGACGTCCGACCGATGAGGGCTCCCAGGCCTTTTCCAAGTGCTTTTGCCATGCGAGGTCTGAGACTAGGGGCTCCCGTCGGGAGGGTCAAGCGGCGAACCAATCTGCCCGCCTAAAGACCGAAAACCCGCATCATACCGCCCCAGAGCTGGCTCCAGAACCGACCCGCGACGGATGCGGATCCCGATGCCGACACCTGCTGGCAGAGGAAGACGCCCTTGCCCGCGAAAAGATCGTCGAACAGGGGGTTTTCATCACGGAGATAGGCCCAGAACGTCTCTGCCCGGGCGCTTCGATAGGCCAGCTGAGGAGTGAATCCGATGGTGGCGTCTTGATGCGTCCGCCGACGACGATCTGCGTCATCTTCGAGTGTCTCCGCACGCACACCGCGGACCGCCCAGAGAGCGAGCTTGCCCGGTCCGATGAATTCAAAGTAGCGGAACTGAAAAGTGATCCACGCGTGAAGCGAAAACAACCGCCAGTGAGTCCGAATGCGGGGGCGATCACCCTCGCTGCCAATGAGGCCGGCGAGATAACTTGGTCGGCAAATCAGCGAACCATCTTCTGGAATCTCCACCAGCGCGATCTCCACTTCGGCCTCATCTTTGCTGGACAATGTCAGGGTACGGGAAACACCATCTGCGGGATCGTTAGTCACGCGCGTCATCTCGACAAGCCCGCAGGCCAGACTGGTGATCGGATAGCGCCAATCGAAGATGAACTTCGTTCGCTTGCTCAGGTCGTCGTCGGAAGCCTGATAGAATCTCGGTTTGATGATGGCGAACTCGCCTGGATCGAGAACGATTTCCTTGGCGACTTCCGTCTCGGACACGCGAGGCCTCGGATTACGCGTTCCCTTTTCGAGAATACGAACCGCCCGAGCCCGACTGATGAGTGGTGCCCAGACGTAGTAGAGGACAGCACGGATCAGGAACGGAGCGACGATGAGCAATGTGGTCGCAATGACCAGCGACCAGAACATCAGCTTGAGAGCGCGGCCCAACCAGTACTGCGCACCTCCCAACCGTTCTTGCCACTTCGAGATATCGGCCTCGATTGCGTCGATCTCGTCCTCGGCGATCGCTGCTTCCTCGCGGGCTTCCTTCCGTTCCTGCGAAAGCTCCACCAGCGCAACGTCATGCGTGTCTCGAAGGACGACCTTCTCGTCCCCAAGCGTCTTCAACTGCGATTCAATTTCCACGCGGACTCTCTCTCCCTCCTCGAGCGAACGCTCCTTCATCCCGATCTCGTAGGTCACTCCGGGATCGAAGGCTCCCCTAATTCGAGCCCAGCGCCCTTTCAGCTTCGCGATGGCGTCATTCAGTTCCTTCGCCGAGCGGGCCACACCCTCGATTTCCCGACGAGCGGCCCGCTCGAGGTCCGCGACCTCCGCTAGTTTCCGCTCGTAGGCGGAGCGCAATTCGGACTCCCTCCCGGCGATTTCCGCCAGTTCCGCCCGATACTGCGTCAACTCGGCCAGCTTGGTTTCGCGCTGCGCTGGGAGTTCCTCGAAGTGATGTCGAAATGCCAGCCATGCAGCGACGCCCCCGACGACGAACGTCCACAGGAGGACGACCATCGTCGCCCGCGAGAACGCCCAGCGGAGCAATTTACCAACAATGTCGAGCATTTATGGTAACTATACGCCCTTGTCGGACTATTTCATACAGCGATCACGCAATCCCTAGCCCCACAGGGCAGGCTTGCTGCGTATCCTCACACACTTGGCCTCGGCGCAGCCGACTGCAGCACCTTGGTTTCCGCTACTCGATGAAGTTGATGCGTCCTTGGGCCGCCGCTTCCTGCGCGGCGTGCTGCTCGTCGGTGCAGGCGGAATCAGTCGGCGCATCGGCTTGCTTGCCATTCGCCCCGACAAGTCCCTTTTCGAGCATATAGGCCTCGACCTCGTCCCCACTGACGTCGGCGAGCATTTCACCATTCACAATGACGCACGGGGAAAGCGGCTGGCCGCTTTTCTGCTCCATCTCCCATCGAAAGGCAGGATTCTGGATGATGTCCTTCTCCTCGTATTCGAGGCCGTGCTTCCGCATGATCGCGCGCACGCCTTCGCTCCATCCGCAGTGCGTCTTCAAGTATGCCGTGATTTCGAGATTCTCGTTAGCCATGATCGATTCCTAAATGGGTTGGGTTCTGTAACAAGGGAAGCTTACTTGGAAACCAGAGGATCGCAAAAGAGAAAACCCGCGGCGCGTGAATACGCACCGCGGGCTTCTGTTCGAAAGGTTGCGCTAATCGTCGGAACTGCCTTCGCCGGGACGGTACTCCTCCGCTTCGCGGAATGCCTGTTCCAGTCCGACGAGATCGGCGCTCGGGCGCAAGGCCTCGAAGGCCTGGGTTTCCTTCTTGAGCTGCTCTTCGGAGTAGGTGGCCGCCTTGATCGAAAGACCGATGCGGCGCTCGACTTTGTCGACCTTGATGACGCGGGCCTCGACTTCGTCGCCGACCTTCAGGACGTCTTTGACCTTGCTCACGTGCTCCTCGCTGAGCTGGGAGATGTGCACGAGGCCATCGATGTCGTCCCGTAGTTGCACGAAGGCGCCAAAGGTCGCAATCTTCGCCACTTCGCCCTTCACGAGATCGCCCACCTTGAAGCGATCGTCGATGCGCGACCAGGGATCGTCTTCGAGCTGCTTCACGCCAAGGCTGATGCGCTGATTGGTCTTGTCGATGTCGATCACTGCGGCCTCGACTTCCTCACCCTTCTTGAGCATCTCGCTGGGATGGTTGATTTTCCGCGTCCAGCTCAGATCGGACACGTGGATCATGCCGTCGATGCCGTCTTCCAACTCCACAAAAGCACCGTAGGCGGTGAGGTTGCGGATCTTACCCTTGATGGTGCTGCCGACCGGGTAGCGGGCCTCGACTTCGTCCCACGGATTCGGCTCGAGTTGGCGCACACCGAGGGAGATCTTTTGCTCGTCCTTGTTGATACCGAGCACGACGGCCTGCACCTCCTGTCCCATGTCGAGCACGTCGGAAGGTCGGGTGATGCGCTTCGTCCAGGAGAGTTCCGAGACGTGAATGAGACCTTCGACACCCTCTTCCACCTCGACGAATGCGCCGTAGGGCACGAGCTTGGTGATCTTCCCGGCGACGGTCTGTCCGACCGGGTAGCGGTTTTCGATATCCTCCCACGGATTCGGCTGAAGCTGCTTGAGTCCGAGAGAGACGCGCTCCTTCTCGCGATTCACTTCGAGGATCTGCACCTTCACGGACTGCCCGATGGTGAGCATCTCGCTGGGGTGATTGATGCGGCCCCAGCTCATGTCGGTGATGTGAAGCAGACCGTCCATGCCACTGAGATCGACGAAGGCGCCGAAATCGGTGAGGTTCTTGACCAGACCTTCGACCTGGTCGCCTTCCTTGACGGTCTCGAGAAACTTCTGGCGCTGCTCGGCGCGCTCCTGCTCGATGACTTCGCGACGACTCAGCACGATGTTCTTCCGATCGTCGTTGACCTTGACGATCTTGAACTCGTAGACGTTGCCGACGTATTCGTTGAGATCCTTGGGCGGAATGATGTCGATCTGGGATCCTGGAAGGAAAGCCTCGACGCCGACGTTGACCATGAGGCCACCTTTGACGACGGATTTCACCTTGCCCTTCACGAGACCGCCGTCGTGGAACACCTTGACGATCTTGTCCCAGTTCTGCTTGTGGGCGGCCTTCTCCTTCGAGAGGACGATCATGCCCTCGTCGTTTTCAAGGCGCTCGAGAAGAACTTCGACTTCTTCACCGACATCGAATTCTTCGTCTTCAAATTCGGAAACGGGAATGGCTCCTTCGGACTTGTATCCGATATCAACCAGCACGAACTGAGGCTGGATTTCGAGGATGCGCCCTTTGACGATGGAGCCTTCGCGAAAATCGCGGAACGTCTTGTCAATAAGGGCGGAGAGCGTTTCAGTACTCATGATTGGGTTTGTAAGTTAGGTTGTTTGGTTAATCTACCGACAACATTGCCCCCAGGTTATCGCTGCGAGCCAGCGGGGGCGCCAACAAACTCGCAACCGTGATGTTGGTGGTCGAGGCGGGGATTGTAAGGCTTCACGCCGAAAACGCAAGCCAAGCCTTCAACGCAAGTCACTGCTGTTGCTCTTGCTGTTGCTGCTCCTCCTGCACCGTTCGCACGATTCGGTAGTAGCGGACTCCCGACGGTGGAGGTGCCGAATCCGTGAAGGAAAGTAACGCAGGCCCGCCAACCACCGACTTCTTGGATCCGGGAAGGTCGGTTCGCCAACTCTCGAAGAAGTCATCCGAGTATTCCACCTGGTAGTCATAGCCCGGCACCCCGTTCCACGCCAGGGTGACCTCGCCCCCTTCGCCGACGGTCACATCCCCCACTTTGAACGCCTCCTCGGGAAACGCCGCGACGACGATATCATCAAAGAGAATCCAATTGTCCCCACCTTCGACAAGGACCCAGAGCAGCGCGATCTCGCCCAGTTCAAGCGACGCCTGCGTCGCGGTGAAGCGCGCCCCTTCGAGAATGGGGAAATCCTCGCCAAGAGAGACACTCCATGTGTTCGCCGCGAAATTGATTTCGACATCGAGCAGCAGCAACTCGTCACGGATGAAGTCCGCCCCCGTGTAGGACTCGGTAACTCCATCGCTGGTCCAGATTCCGAAACCAGCCTCGGTGTTGTCAAAGTCGATCGCCGCCAGCCTCCGACCATCGCGGTTCCTGAAAGCGACGTAGAAACGATCGCGCAGGTAGATCATGTTCTCGGCAATCGGTTCCGAATCGATGATCGAGAGGAGCATCGAAAAACGGACGATCGGCATCGAGACGACGTCATGCGTGATCGGTCTGGCAACTTCCACCAGACGAGGCGTCTGAGGAGGGAAGGTCGGCGTGTTGAAACCGAGAAAGGCGGTCTGCCCCGTCCAGCCAAGAAATATGTCGGTATCGATTCCATGCACTTCCTGCCCAACGTTCGTGCCTGTCCACTGATCGGCACCGACGAGCATGTCCGCACCCGTCTGGTAGGTCTTCGGTTCGAAGTCGGATTCGTAGAGCGTCGTTACCTGCGACGTTCCCTCGGTAGCGAAGGACAAGCCAGCCGCCAAGACGAGCCATGGACGCTTGCATCCGCCTGCGATGTGGGGGTTGGTCATCGTGGAGGGATAGAACAAGAGCGACCCGAAAGCCGCTCTCGTGATTGAAAATGAAATCTAGTTCACGCCGGACAAGCCGGCCTAAACATCGGCACCTTCGTTGTCACCACCACCATCGCCCGGGCCATCCCCGGGACGGTCGGGACGATCAGGGCGGTCCGGTCTGTCGGGACGATCAGGGCGAACGGGGGGGGTGCCCGGTCTGTCGGGACGGACGTCCGGCTTCGGGCGGTGTCGGTCGCGAAGTCTTGCGAGGAACTCGTCCTTGGTGATCTCGCCATCACCACCGGAGATCTTCTCGAATGCGGCGGAAATGCGTTCGGCGCTGGCGTTTTTCGGAGCCAACGCAGCGAATTCATCGGCGTCGATCACGCCATCTTCGCCCGCCGCCTGATCGAAACGCTCGCAACGCTTTGCCTCGATCGCCGCAAGTGCCTGCTCCCGCCTCTCCTTGCGGGCCGCTTCCTGCGCTGCCTTGACCTCATCGGGGCTTACTTCGCCATCGCCATTGGCGTCCAGTTCCGCGATTCTCTCTACCTTGCGCTTCTTGCGCGCTTCGTTGAATGCCTGGCGCTCCTCTTCGTCGAGCTGTCCGTTGTTGTTCAAGTCAAAGTCCTTCAGGAACGCGGGAATCCCGCCTGCATTTCCGACGGCATCGGGGCGGTCCTTCGCATCGGCGAGACCCCAGCCGAGCGAGCACAGGATCAGCGCTGCGATTGTGGTTCTAAGCTTCATGGATTCGTGTGGGTGAATAATCCTGATCTCGGATAGATTCCGGATTCGGTTATGAAGACGGGGGCGCACCCCCGCCGGTTACATCTTTCTTAGTGGGTTTTTCGTCTGCCATCATCGGCGGAAGTTCCTCTTCGCCTCCGAGCATGGGAAGTTCGGCGTCGTCCAGAATGTGCCCCATCACATCATCCCACCACGCATGGCGGTCAGCGATTTCCTCTTCGTACGCGAGCTGCTGTCCGGGATCGAGCATCTCGTAAATCTTGTCTTCGGTGAGCTCCGGGGGAGTGGTCTCCCCAGCCTCCGCTTTCGCGAACCCGCTCACCTCGCCGGAGACTTCACCGCTGGTTTCAACCTCCATCACGGGATCAAATGCCCTCGACCCCTGAACAAGCACGCCGAAAATCCGATTCTGCTGTGCCTCCGTCAGGTTGAGGAGCGGGGTCAGGCGGGCAAGTTCGGCATTCGCCTCCTGCTCGACATAACGTGCCCGACGCTCCAGCGCTTCACGAGTGATGGGGGCGGCCGCAAACTTCTTCGGTGACGGGCTAGTATGCCGTACGGTTTTGACAGCGCCCCCGCCTGTTCTCCGCACGGCCACCGGAACGACCTTCTCCACCTTCGGCTCCGGCTGAGGATCTGCCACCCAACTTTTCTTCCGAGGTTCCACCACGAGCGCAGGAGGCATCTCGACATACTCGCTCAGGCGCTCCGGGGACTGCGCCTCAATAAGAGAAATCTCCCTCTCCGACGGGCCCGGCTGGACCACGACGTAAATTCCCGCCGCGCCGATGGCTGCTGGCAGGAAGAAGAAGAATGGGGACTTCATTCAGTGATTCGAGGCTGACTGGCTGACAATCAAAGCGTTGCGCCATTCGACGCAACCTGTGGGGCGGCTTCCGCTATTCCGTTAGGAATGATGGAAACCGCTTACGGATAGTAAGTTGCATTTTTTCCCGGCTTTTGGCGAGTTTTTTCTGCTGCTCGGGATCGAGATATTCGTGAACCTCGTCGTGGAGAACGAGCATTCTCTGGTAGATCTCGAAGAGCGCCTCGTCCCTACGGTCAATGACCTCGGTGCTGGCGCGGTTGAAAATCGGTGAGATGGCGGCGATCTGCTCCTGGGTGAGTTCCATCGAATCGCGGAAACTCGCAAGGGCCTTCTCCTCCCAAGTCTGCGGGCTGACCCTTTCCTCGATCGGTGCCGGAACATCGGAAGAACCGCTGCCGGCAAAATAACCGAGCGTGCTGCCGCTCACGAAGATCACCAGCAGGGCGCCGATGATTTTCCAGTAAGGTGATAGGATTGTTTTCATGGATTTGAGAGGTGGCTAGTTTTTGTCTGCCGGAACAGGAACATCAAAAGTGGGGACGGAGAATAACAACGCGTCATCGGCAACGCTGTCGCGACGGGAGGCAAAGACGACCACTGCGGCGAGAACGACCGAGCAAACCGCAGCGCGAACGCTCCAGCGTTGCCAGAGGATCATTGCCTGTTCGCGACGGGCGGCAAGCCACTGCGATACGACGCGTGTCGAGAACCCAAACGGCGCCTCCTCGTCGCCCGCATCGCGCTCCATGACGAACTTCGCCGCGGCGGAGACACTGTCCCAGTCTTTCGTTTCGTTTTCTGATTCGGCGTTCGGTTTCATTTGCTTTTGTTGCGGAATTACACCGCTCTCATCGCGCTTCCCTCGAGGCGCTTCAGATTTTCGGCGAGTTTCTTTCGGGCCCGGTGGGCAGTGACCTTCACCTTAGAGTCCCCCCACCCGGTCAGGGCGCAGACTTCCTTCACGGACCGTTCCTCGAGATCGAGCATGCGGACGACTTTCTGCTCGCGGGGTTTCAAGCCAGCCATCAGTTTTTCGAGCAATTCGGTGGCACTCTCCCCGGTGACCATCGCCGGGACAGCCTCCGGTTGGTCCTTCATTGCGTATTCGAGAAACTCGCTCTCCTCGAGCGAAAGCTCCGAGTAGGTCATCACCTTGCGGATCTTGTGATGACGAAGGCGATCATAACAGGTGTTCAGCGCGACCCTCGAAACCCAATGGTCGAAGGGTTGCGGACCTTTGAACTGATCGATTTTGGTGAAAACTTTCATGAAGATGTCCTGAGCGATGTCTTCTTCATCTTCCGTCCGATGCTTGTGTGATCGGACGATCTTGATGACGGTGGGATAGAGGCGCTCGACGAGGCGTTTTGCAGCCTCTTCATCTCCTTGTTTGACGCGCTTAATCTCATCTTCCCACGGCGTTTCAGGTGCTTCCATGGTGCTGGGGGCAGGATTGCCCCGTTCTTGATGACGCTCTTCGGCCACGCGGGTTACAAAAAAACAGACCCAGGCGTTCTTGCCCGGCTTTCGGGAGAAAATTACCGCGAGCACGGTGCGACATCAACCTTCTCGCGCCTCGGGGGGTCGAATCAGTCACCGTGGGACCGGAGGTAAGCACCCATGCACCTCCGGCCCCAACGGCAAACTGTTTCAGCCAAGCCCGCCTTCCGGCAGGAAAACGAGCCCGGCCTTGGCTCTACTTCACGAATCAAAAATTCGCTTCTCAACTCACCGGAACCCTCGCCCGCCGCGCCGTCAGCCTGGCACGACTGTGGGAAACGGATCCCGGATTTCTTCTTCATCCGAAGAGACGAACCGCCCTGGACCGGGGTTACAAAAAAATCCCCATCGAGTTTGGGCCCTCAGGCCCGGCGCCGACGAGCGAGCAGAATCCATCCCGGAAACAGGAGCGCCACGACCGAACGCTCGGGGATCTGTGAGAGATAACCCTGAATCACCCAGTCTTCGCGGTTCCCATCGGGATTGATTCCCGTGCCGACGATGACATCGCCAAGGGCACCGCTATTCAGCTGCGGCCCTACAAGATGCCCGATCCCTTGAAACGTCAGCGTTGCATGACTGGCACGGGGGAGCGCGAGACAAGCCACCATCAGAATCCATCGCACCATGAGGCGAGCCTGCTCAGAGCCTGCGTCACGGTCATCTCCGAACGCTCACAACTCAAAGCGCGACGGCGATTTCCCCCGCTTCCGCAGCAGACCGGTAGATCGCCTCCAGAACCGCGCTGTTGCACAAGCCGGACTCGGCGTCCGTTTCGGGAGCGACGCCGCCATCGAGACAGTCGAGGAAGTGCTCGGTGAAGGCAGCGCGCTCGTCGATCTTCTCCCAATCGATCTCCTCCTCGATGGCTTCGTCCTCGCGCTCGGTCAGAAAAGCGACCTTGCCCTCCGTGCAGTTGAGCCCTCCCTCATCCCCGATCACATCGATGATCCACTGATTGCGTCCGTGGTGCGACGCCCAGCTGACGTCAAGCGTCACACAAACTCCCGAATCGAGCCTGATGAAGGCACTGGCGAGGTCCTCGACGTCGAACTTCCCATCCCAGTCGGGAATTCCCCAATCTCCGATTCCCTTCCGCTTCGGCCCGAACGCAGACGCGATGGTTCCCGACGCCGTCACCGGATTTCCGTCACCGACCAGCCAGAGTGCGAGATCGAGCATGTGGACGCCGATGTCGATGAGCGGCCCTCCGCCGGACAGCTCCCGGCGCGTGAACCATGTTCCCCATCCCGGGATGCCCTTCCGGCGCAACCACGAAACCTTCGCGTGCACGATCCGGCCCAGCCTGCCCGACTCGACCGCCTTCTTCATCGCTCGCGCCCACCCCATCCAACGCATCTGATGGGCGAGGAGCAACACGGCTCCGCTTCTGCTCCGAACTTCGCTGATTCGCCTCGCGTCCGCCAGATCGATCCCCATCGGTTTCTCCAGAAGGATTTGCTTGCCAGCCTCCATAGCTTCGATGGCGTAGGTGGCGTGCCATCTGTTGGGCACGGCGATCACGACCGCGTCCACATCCGCTTCCGCGATCATGCTCGAGATGTCGGAGTAGGTATGCTCGATGCCGAACTTCCCGGCGAGAACTCTCGCTGATTCTTCCGATACATCGGCGACTGCGGTGATTCGCGCACGGTCCGGAAACCCTGCGAAACCCTCGGCATGTTCGGAGCCGATGTTGCCCGCGCCGACGATCCCGACGTTCCACTGCTTCATCGCCGGACGTCCGCGATGAGCTTGTTCAAATACTCGGCGCTCCAGCGCACGCTTTCGGGAGCGTTCTTCGATTCGTATTCGACGACAATCGGCCAGTTGTTGGCGACGGCTACCTCGACGATGGTCGGAAAATCCACGTCGCCTTCACCCATCCTCGGTTCGCTACGGTCGGCGGCACGGATTTCCTTCGCGTGAATCGTGGATACGCGATCACCATGGTCGCGGAGGAATGCGGGCACATCCCAACCACCTGCCGTCATCCAGGCCACATCCACCTCGAACGAAATCAATTCCGGATCCGTCTCGTCGAGAAGGATGTCGATGCCGCAACGCCCGTTCGCGTCATCATCGTGGGGCTCGAACTCCCAGTCGTGGTTGTGATAGCTCAAGCGGCATCCCAGTTCTTTCGCCCTCTCGGCGATCCTACCCATCCGCTCCGCACAATCCAGATAGCGCTGGGCACCCTCGAAATCCCTCGGCGGAACGGGAATGATCAGTTCGTTGCTACCGAGAGCGAGAAGGAACTCCGCATTGCCCTCGAGGTCCAGTTCGAGACGTTCCAGAATGATGTGTGCACCGCTCACACTCAGCCCAGTCTCCTCGAGCATGCGCTTCCACCGGTCGGCATTCCATCCGAAGTCACCGGCCAGTTCGATGGTATCGAACCCGAGTTCGGGAACGCTGCGAAGCGTGGACTCGATGTCGATCTCAAACTCGTGCCGCAGACTGTAGAGTTGCAGGGATAAGCGGGGGTCGTTCATTGCGTCTCTCCATGATCGTCAGGCGCTTGCGCTGGAAGAAACCCGACGAATTTGAATCTTTCTCGTGGAATTGCGCGGATCATATAGTAGCTTCGAGCCCCAAAAATCCCTCATTTCGAGGAAAATCCTCCGACTGACACTGACAGTACGACAACCCTCCTTCGCTCGCGCAACACCTCCATCCATCTGAATGAGTCCCTCTGCCAAAACGGCGACGCAGCAAATGCCGCGTCTCCAAGTCGATGCCGGTCCGTCCCGCAAGGGCGTGAAGGACAAGATTATCGAGCGCTTCGAGCAGAAGTACATCATCCACCCCAGACTCGTCCCAAAAATCAGGGAATACATCAAGCCTTTCTGTATTCCCGATCCCAACGGAAGAGGCAAGATCCCTGAATACACCGTGACCACGCTTCAGCTGGACACCCCCGCCATGGACCTTGCCCTCGCCAAAGAGCGAAAAACCTTTGCTCGCTTTAAACTGCGCATTCGCACCTATGGCAAGGGCGGATCCGCGCCTGTTTTTCTCGAACTCAAGCGCAAGGTCGGCGGGGTGATCATCAAGAGCCGAGCCAAGATGCGCATGGATCAGTACAACGGGGACAACGATGGCCGTCCCATCGTGCTCTTCCCCGAAGAATGCCCCCTTCTCGCGTCTCCGGTCGACAACCATTATTTCCTCGAATACTCGCGTGTGGCCCGTGCGGTCGGGGCGCATCCCCGCATGCTCATCCGCTACATTCGGGAGTCCTACTTCGGAGCCAACGACGACTACGCACGACTGACCTTCGATCGCCGGATCTGCTACCGTCCGACGAAGAGCTGGACGTTGCCCGGCATCGAGGACACCACCGGCTGGCGCGCCATGGACACTCAGACCGGCCTCAACCGTCCGTTCGCCGGATATATCTTCGAATTGAAAGCCATGCGTGACGCCCCGAAGTGGATGCTCGAACTCGTCGAACGCTTCAATCTCACCACGACGGGATTCTGCAAATACGCGACCGCAGTCCGCCTCGAATCCGTGTTCCGCGGCGTCCATTACGACGCGGCATCGCAGAACGTGACAATCACGTCAAACAGCGTGTAGACTACGCGTTTTAATTCGCAGACTTTCGCCGTTTCTCACTCTCCACGCTCGACGCATTTCGCATAATTCATGGAAGAATCCTTTTTGACAGCGATGGGCCCGACTCGCGCCCTCGACAGCATCGAAGTCCTCTATTCGCTCTGCATCAGCTTTGTCCTAGGACTCGTCCTCGCCACCGTCTATCGCTGGACGCATCAAGGATTCTCCTATGCCCGCTCGTTCCTTCACACCATGGTGCTGGCGACGATCGTCATCACGATCATGATCATTGCCATCGGCAACAACCTCGCCCGGGGCCTCGGAATCATGGGCGCCATGGCCTTCGTCCGATTCCGAACCCCCATCCGCGATCCGCGCGATATCATCTTCCTCTTCGCCGCGCTCGCCGTCGGAATCGCCAGCGGAGCCCAGGTCTTCAATGTCGCCATTATCGGCACCCTCTTCTTCGCCTTCACCGCCATTTTCCTTTCGTGGTCGCCCTTCGCTTCGCGACGCGAGTTCGAAGGCCTTCTTCGCTTCATGCTGCCAGCCGACTCGCCGTCCCATCAGTATCTGCACGACATCTTTCAGCGCTACGCGTCGACCACCGAGATGGTCGCCATGCGGGAGGCAATTCAGGGAGAGGTGCAGGAATATTCCTACCAAATCCGCCTTATCGACCCGAGTTACAAGACTGATCTTGTAGACACCCTCTCAAAGCTGGAGGACATTTCCGAAGTGAGTCTTGTCATGCAGCGCACTACCGTTGAAATCTAATACCCACCAGTCCTTCCCTCCCCTGCATCAACGCCCGTAAATGAGTTCCGAAAAGCCAACAAAGGTTGCCGTCAAGAGAGCCGGTTCGCAGTTTCGGCGAAACGTGCTCAGCAAGTGGCCTGTGCTCGTCTGGATCGGTGTCGCCTTCCTGACGTGGAGTATCTACAGACAGGGCACCAATTTCGAACGGATCAACGGCATCGTATACGCCGAACACGAATCGGTCGCCCCCCTCGAAACCGGGAGACTTGTTTCGGTGGAACTCGAGAAAGGCGACCGCGTCCGGGCGGGGCAGACCGTTGCCAAGATGGATACCTCGGTGATCAAGTCGGAGATCCAACAGTTCAAGGTCGAATACGAGATCGCACGGCTGGAGCGCAGGAGACGCTTCGAAACCAATCTCGCCGATGCGGCGGACCGGCTCGCCGAAGCGGAAACGCAGAGCAAGGCCACAGCCAAGCAACACGAACTCGCCCAGGCAACGCTCGATGAGATGGAGGCCAAGCCCGAAGGAACATTCACTGCCCAGGTCCTGGGTGAAGCGCGCTCGAAGGCGGCCGCCTTGAAAATCGAGGCCGACAACGTGGCTGCACGCGTCGGGCAACTCCAGTTAAACAGAGAAGGTGCCCAGAACCTCTTGGACGAATTGCTGAGACTTGATCCCGAGAAGGCCGCGGAAGAGTCCACGCAATACCAATATCTGCAGAAACGCCTCGAGAACTGCGAACTCAAGGCAGAGCGGTCGGGAATCGTCGCCAGCGTCCTGCATCAGCCCGGCGAGGTCGTTGGGGAAGGGAATCCTGTCCTCACCATCGTGACCCACGGAAACAAACAAGTGCGAGGCCTCGTCCTCGAAAAGAATGCCACGGAGGTCGAAAAGGGCAACGACGTCTGGATCGCGCCTATCGGCGACCGCCAAAAGTACCGCACGGGAAGCGTGCTCGCGATATCACCAACCATCACTGCCTTTCCCGATCCCGGGAGCCCCATTTCAGGCGCGATGATCCGTGGCCGCGAGATTGTCATCAGTCTCCCCGAGAACGACGCCCTCATCCCGGGCCAGAGTGTCATCATTCACCTGAAGGAACCGGGCAAGTTCGATTTGTGGTCTCTCGGGAAGCCCAATCGGAAGACCGCGGCCGAGTAGTCGATTCACGGCATAAAGTCCGTGAAAATTATCTCCCCTAATGGATGGAAATCTGTTAAAAAGATCTCTGTCTTCCCCTGATTTCCCCTAGAATCGCCTGAATTTCCTCAAAAATTCATCGCGGATTCCTTGCCATCTCAGGCAAACTTTTGTATCCCCTGCGGTGAATCCTCACCACAACCACCCTTAGCACACTCATCAACCTGTAAATGTCTCCTTTGCGATTGTCCGCAAGGCGGTCATGTGGCGCTGTTGTCGCCTTTGCCGCCCTGCTCCTCTCCGCCACCGGCACCCCTGCCGGCCCGGCATCCGAGGACGACATTCCCACCGGTCCGCTCGGACTCAAGGAGCTGATCGCGATCGCGTTGAAGAACGACCAGAAGCTCGTCGAGCTCCGCGGCAACATCACGATCGAGGAGGCGAAGAGGATCGCCGAAAAGGACTGGCGCGATCCCGAGCTGCGCATCGGACGGAACTGGGACAACGATGTCGAGCTCCAGCAACCCTACGACGAACGCCGCGTCGAGCAGGCATCGGACAGCATCAAACGTACAACGAAGGATCCGGATGAAACGGTGGTGGAGCGCGGTTCCTCCACGCTGACGGAAACGACGAACCGCCGAGTGACACCGGGTGCGAACAGCGATGTCATCCGGGAATCGGTCTCCCGCCGCGAAGTCACCAAACTGAAGGGACCCGACGGGCTGGAAACGCGAACCGACGTGATCCAGCGCGACGCCTACCAGGAAAGGTTCCATGGACAGGATCCTCTCGCCCGCGACGATGACTATTCGTTCCGGCTGCGTTTCTACCCACCTCATCCATGGGAGCGCAAGGCCCGGCTCAAGCGGGCGGACGCGAGGATCGGTCTCGCCAAGGCGGAGCTGCATGCCGCCGAACGCGAAGTCATCTCGTGGGTTCGCCGACAATACGAAAAACTTCAGTATCTCCGGCAGATGATGTCGCTCACGGAACGAGGTGTCAGCATCGACAAGGGCTTTGCCGAAGACATGCAAACCTTGATGAAGAATGGCGCGACCACGCTCGACAAAGTTGGCTTCGCCAAGATGGACACCATCAATTCCACGATCGATGCGGAGGACGCGCGAGTCGCCTATGAGAACGAACTTGGAGAGCTCGCGTGGAAACTGGGCATCATCAGTGTCAGCCGAATCCACATCTCCGCAAACATCGCCCGCCCGAACATCCCAGTGAACAGCCGTGATCTCGAGTACTACATCCAGATGGCTTTCGCCAGCCGCGGTGAGCTCAAGGAGATCGTCAGCCGCGGACAGATTTCCGAGGGTGACCTCGCCGTGGCGAAATCGAAATACATTCCGTGGTTCAGCTACATGCAGGTCCACTACGGGGTCGAGAACACCGGCGGCCAGCAGACGAGCGACAACTACGGATTCCAAGTCGGTGTGACCCTTCCGTTTTTCACATGGCTCGGCCGTGAGAAGGCGGTGCATGAAGCGGCGGTTGAGAGCCTCTACAGCCAGATGGGCGCGGCCAAACAGCAGATCACCGCTCAGGTCACCGAAGCCTACCGGGCGGTCCGACGCACGGCCTCCCTCAAGGCGCGTGTCGCCGAAAACCAGAAAGCAATGGGCGCGGAGCTCGACAAAGCGGTCGAGTTCGCTCAGGACGCCGTCGACTCCAAGAAGCTCAACTTCGAGGCCGCGAAGAAGAAACTCGACCTTTCGGAATCCATGCTCTCGGCGCACCGGCACTACAACGAGGCGCTCATTCGATTCGAGGAAGCGCTCGGCGTCGACGTCAACGAGGTCTTCAGCTCACCCACGCTCGAGGCTTCGGCCACGCCCATGAACGAACCACCTGCGGCGTTACCAGGGATGCCGAAGGACCAGCGTCCAAAATCGGAGACGAACGAAGAAAAGCAAACAGATGCGAAGGCGAAAGGAGAGGCGGACTCGGCACTGGAAGCAGATTCGAATCCGAGTTCGGAGGCGAAGCCAAGGTTCTGGCGCAAGCTCCTGCCATTTCAGCGCTCGACGAAACCGCCGCCGTCGAAGAAACCGTCGAAGTCGAAGAAGCCCTCGCGACGCTTCGGCAAGAAAAAACACTAAGCCGGGCTGGGCTAGTCTTTCTGCACCCAGCGGTAGGTTCCTTCGTCGTCGCCCTCGACTTCGATCCACTCACCCTCGAAGGCACTCTGGATGCGGCGGCGCCAGTTCTCCGTCTGCACTGCGGCCAATGCAGTGCGATCGGTGTTTGCCTTCTCTGTCATCATGAAAACACGGTCGGCATTCTCATCGTCGACCGTCTTGCGCACATAGTCGCCGTAATCGCCGGCGGGCAGATTGCGGATGTGGAGCAATCCGTGACGGTTCTCGCCTACGAGGCGGTTGTTCTTCAACTCCTGAATCTCCGCCATTCGATTTCGAAGGCGCTCGTTGACCTTCGACTTGTTCATCGCCGCTTCCTTCTCCTCGGGCGTCTCTCCTGTGTACTGGTAGACATCGACCCGCATCCTCACGTCGATCGGCTCGAATTTGATTGGGTCGAGCTTGATCGCCTCTTCCGTTCCGACGTCGATGTTGATCCCCTTGCAGCCCGACAACGCGATGACGCACGCAGCCGCCAGGCCGAATCGCAGGTATGCACCGGGATGTTTCATTTCAGTCTCCGCCACCACTAACGCGCAGCCGACGCCACTTGCGACACTTTTTTGCCAGTTTCCCGAGCCCTTCGCTCGCGCGCCGCATCGGTTTCATCGTGGAACGAAAATCCGATTTCCCGTTTTCCATCCGGCCCGTCCATGACGATGCTCGCGCCCCCTTCGCGGCCCTCCATGTCGAGCCGGGCCTCACCCTCGTCGAAGTCGTAGTTTCGAAACACATCGATGGAAGCCTTCGTCAGGGCCTCCTGGATAACATCGAGGCTGTCGGGAAGACTTGCGAGGACGGCATCGAGCGCCTTGATGTGCATGCTCCCTTTGCCCGTCTTCAATTCTCCATACGCCTTGTCCACGGAGAGTTCGACGCCGTTGGCAATGAGCTTGCCATCCAAGGTTCCGGTCATGACGAACCGGTCCGGTGCAAGGGCCTCGAAGAACGGCCCCAATTCGAACCCGACCGCCGACGCCCACGCGTCCCATGCGTATTCCTTGCCGATGTAGATATTGAACTCGGCATTCAGGTCGCCACCGTAGGCACCCGCCCACAACTTCCCATAGATCCCTCCCGCGTCATAGGTCACGGAAAGGGTGATGTCGTCGGCCTTGATCTGCTGGAAACGCATGCCCTTCGATTCGAGCGTCTGGACGAAGTTCTTGTCTTCGTTGCGGATCGGATAGTTCACGAAGGACTCCCCTTTCATGCGCAGGAGCTCGAGTCTGAGATCGTCAAAGACGTAGTCTCCCTCCTGAATCTCGAGACGCAGATCGAGTTCCCGTTTCGCGATGTTCGTTCGGAACGAAAACGGAAACGGGAAGATGCCCAACGGTTCGCCCTTCGGTGCGATCAGGATCTTGCCTGCGAAAGCCTCGATCTCCTTGATTGCCCACCCGGAAATCGTTGCGCTCTCGAACACCTTTTCCAATGCCTCGATCGTTCCATCGATGTTGGAAGGATCACCCGGTTTTGGGTCCGCCGCCGCCACATCCGCGTTTTCCGTATCCTCGGCTTCGCCGGCTCCACCGCTGTCGTATCGCTGGTAGTAATCGATATACCAGAACAGCGGCTCACCGACGTACAACTCGGGGCTCAGGATCTCGATCTTTTCGATCTCGGATTCGAACAATCCGGCGACGGTGAAGTGCACCCAAACAGTGGGCAGTCGGATGACGGTCTGCGAGGTGTTGTATGGCGCGGCCACTTCGAGACCGCTCAGTTCAATACGCTGGACACGCCGGTCCTCTTCGGTTCGTCCGGTCAGGCGAACCTCGTCGATGGTTGTTCCCAGATTCAGTTTCACGTACGGCAGCCCCGGAATGATGTCCTCCAAGGTTATCGCACTGTCAGCGAGACCCAGCCTTCCGATCGTCCATGGCGGTTCGTTCGCCTCATCTCCAGCCTGCGGCCGAGCTGAAGCTTCGTCTGGTTTTGAATCCGGCGACTCTTCCTTCTCGGCGTTTTCCATCCGCGACATCAGGCGCTCGACATCCTCCCCGACGCGCGCGCTCCAACCGGAGAATTCGACGGAATCCAACCGATTTCCCTGCTGGAGACCCAACGCGGAAAAGCTGGCGGAGACGCGCTTCCCCTTCATGAAAGGACGTGTCTTGGCCTCGAAAACCCTGCCCCGGACATCGGTCATCTCGACCTCGTAATGCGGGTCCTCACCCTGCTCGACCGTCTTGAGCGTAAAGTGTCCGTATCCGTAGGGAAGCCCGGCCATCAACCCCGCCGGATCGAACGCCGCGAACCCGTTTGTGATATCAAAGGACCGTATCTTCACTGCAGGAAACGGCTCGTCCTGCTCGGTCGCCGTTGGCGGATCCGAAGCGTCCGATCGAGCCGTGGTCGGTCCGCCACGGAGATACCGCGCTAGACGGTCCGCGCCCACAGAGAGCGTGGGAGCCTCAATCGCCAGTTTCTCCACCCATCCATCGTCGAGGAAATCATCGAGGACGAACTCTGCATCGACCGCAACAGCATTCGCGAGAGGCTCGGCCGTTTCCGTCCCATCGCCCGCATCGACACGCAGGGCCTCCAATCGAATCTTCTGCAGCTCGGAGGAAGTCACCGTGCCATTCTCGTAGTGCAGACCGGAGATTGTCCCGGACATGACCGGCACTTCGACATCTGGGAGCGAAAGCCCCGAATAGTTCTCGAAGTCGTCGATGCGGAGAGACCCGTCGATCACCGCCAATTGTTCGATCGTCCATGGACCGATCCTTGGCCCATCCTCGTCGGATCGCTCGTCACTGCCAACGAACATCTCCAGAACGGAAGGTGTCACCAGAAGGTCGGGATTCTCGATCTCAAGGGATTCCACCCTGCCTGCCAGAAGATCGCTCGCCACATGAGCTTTTGCCTCAATTCGACCGACGAGGGCAACCTGCTCGTCTGTCGCGGGATTGCGCATGTGTAAATTGCGAATGGCAAGCGTCTGCGGAAACGTCGACAGATCTCCCGGACGGCTTCCATCGAGATCATCTGCTTCAAATTCGAAGTCGAATGCCATCGTCGGCATGCCGGGAAGAATCACCGCGATGTTGCCCTCCCGAATGCGAACTCTGTCTACTTTGAGCCAGTCAAAATTCAACGGCTTATCCGACCGCCCTGTCGTTGGCTCGCCCCCATCATCGCGAAGAAGCAATTCGGTGACCACCACCTTGGGCCCGTCGATGATCACCGAGCGAATCTTCGGAAGAGTGAACCCGTCGAACTCGAGGCCCAGTTCAAACCGATCGGCGTCGGCGATTTCCACGCCGGACGACTCTTCGAGGACCCGCAGTCCTTCGATCACGAATCCCTCACGACCGATCTCCACCTTTCCAGTCTGAAAATCGTAGTCAGGCACGGCGATGCTTGCGACCTCGCCGAGATGATTGCGCACAAACCAACCCCCGAGGACGCCGAGGCCCAGATACAATCCCCCAACGATCACAAACCACGCCGCCGTCATCCAAACGCGCCGAAAGCTTATCCACCGGGACCTCCGTGCATGCGAACGACCCATCAAGATTGAGTTGGTTTCATGGTTTCGGGGAGAACCTACACGACATCGAAGTCCGGTTTCAAGGCATCCATCGCGAGACAGGAATGGACGGGAAGGATCACAAGGGGCTCGCCTATTGCCAATGCGTCAATCCACTCGGAATCCGCGGAAATGATGCCGTGCTCCTGGGAGATCGACCGGACGTGCGCGTGAGGAATGACCCCTCCCCACTGGTCGCCTTCGCCAAGATCGAGAACGCGCCCGAAACAAGGCCCGCCTTCCTTCCACGGCACGGAGTCCCTCGACAAATGAACCGCACCGCCATGAACGATGACCTCACCGCGCTCTCCGTGCTTCGAGATGACCGGACAGGCGACCCCAAGCGCAATGTCTTTGGCCGAACACACGCCGAGATCGAGTTGCATCACATCGTAGTAGACATAGTTCCCCGGTCGGATTTCATCGACCCCATCGAATGTTTCTGAAAGCGTGCACCCAGGGGTATCTCCTACCGACACCTCCAGACCGTCGATCCCGAGGCCATCTCGCATGAGATTCATACGCCGGACGCATTCGGCAAAGATAGACCTCACCTCGTCAACGCTGCGCGATGCGTAACTTCCACCCCGGTGGGTGAGAATACCTCTGACCTTGCCGTGACACGCATCGGCAATCGCCCGCGCCGTGGCGACGTCCTCCCACGGGACTCCCGTGCGCCCATCCCCGGAGTCGATTTCAATCCACAGATCGAAGTCGCCGAAGTCCGGCAGACGTTCCACCGCTTCAACGGAATCGGTGATCAGCCCCAGCTTTCCCCCCTTGGCGACAAAGCGTCGGTAGCTGCCAGCAGCCGCCGGGTTGAGGGGGATGGCGATGGTGATGTCATCCCAACCGTCGTCGGCAAAATACTCCAGCATCGACGGTGAGGACACCGTGATGGCTCGCGTTCCTTCGTCACGAAACCACCGTCCGATTTCACGTGATTGATGCGTCTTGAAATGAGGTCGAAGGCGTACCTCGGAATCGGCCGCCTTCACCGCCATGCGCCGGATGTTGGCCCGCGTCCGGGCCCGGTGAATCAGTAGTCTCGGTTCGGCAATCGGATCCATGGAATCGCCTCTTTCTGAAGCAGATCCGTCGCACGAACAAGCACTTGTTTGCAGGCGGAAGTGGACTATCGTAAATCGTTCGCGTCCCCCCCAGAAATCCTTGCGCAACCGCCTGCATTCGATAAGGTTTTCCACCTTTTACGCACCCAAATGAGCGCCACCGCCACCCCAGACACGAAGCCCTCGCCTAAAGACCAATCGGGCGACGCCGGACCGAACCGGGAAGACATCAAGGACGCGGTGATTCGTCTCGCCGGTGACTCACAGGACGGAATCCAAACCATCGGGGGCTTCCTCGCACGTCTCGCCGGTCGGACCGCTCAGGAAGTCATGACCTACATGACCATCCCGTCCACGATTTCGGGCGGACCATCGATCTTCCAAGTGCGCATTGGTTCCGGGGAGGTTCTGTCATCGGGAGACGATGCCGACTTACTCGTGGCGTTCTACCAGCACAGCTACGACGACCACCTCTCCTCGCTCCGCGACGGCGGTATCTGCCTCTACGATTCAGATCACGTGGAACCGGATCTCAGCGACAAGCGCGTCCGCTTCGTGGGGGCTCCTATCACATCGACAACGATCGAAGCGATCGGTGGGACCGCGAAAGACCGCGGGAAGAACATGTTCGTCCTTGGCATGCTCACCCACCTCTTCGGCCTCGATCGCGAGAAGCTCGCCCACATCATCGAGAACCAGTTCGGCAAGAAGCACGAAAGTGTCTTGCGCAATGCCATGCTCGCCTTCGACGCGGGATTCGCCTTCGAGATCGGCGATGTCTTCGGCGGGGCTCACTACGAGTTCCATCCCGGTGAAGCGGAGGACGAACACCGCATCACCACGGACGGCAATACGGCGATGAGTTATGGACTGTTGGCCGCGGGCGTCCGCTATGGTGCCGGCTACCCGATCACTCCATGGTCCCCGATCATGGAGACTCTCCGGACAGAACTACCCAAATACGGCGGACTCTTCGTCCAATCGGAAGACGAACTCGCCGCGGTTTCGACGGCGATCGGATTCTCCTACTCCGGGCACCTTGCCGTGACCGGCAGCGCCGGTCCGGGATTGTCGTTGAAGATGGAAGCGCTCTCTTACGCGACCATGGCCGAGCTTCCGCTCATTGTCATCAACGTCCAACGGGGTGGACCCAGCACCGGACTTCCGACAAGCGTCGAGCAAAGCGATCTGATGCAGGCGATCTACGGGAGCCACGGCGATACGCCACGCGTCATTCTCGCCCCCAAAGATGTCGAGGATTGCTTCTACGTGGCGCTGGAGGCGGGACGGATCGCCAAGGAGTACAGCACACCGGTGATCATTCTCAGTGACCAGGCGCTCTCCAGCCGCATCGAGGCGTTCGCGGAGCCGAACTGGGAAGAATGCGTCGTCGAACACGAACTCGATCTGAGCGAGGTCGATGAAGACTTCAAACCCTATCCGCTGGATCGCCAAACCGTCCATGCATCTCCCGGCCGCCGAATGAAGGGCGGCAAATACCCAGTCGTGACGGGACTCGAGCACGACGAGTGGGGTCACCCGAGTTCGAATCCCGAGCTTCACCAGAAGATGATCGAGAAGCGCCGCGACAAGATCAAGCGGCTCGCCGGGACTCTCCCATTGCCCGAGATCCATGGCAGCGAGGAGGGCGAAGTCCTTCTCGTCGGCTGGGGCTCCACATGGGGACCGATTCGGGAGACCGTCGATCAGGCGCACGCAAGCGGCCACAGTGTTTCCTGCATCCATCTGCGCCATCTCAATCCGATGCCGAACGGCTTGGACAATCTCTTCAACGGATTCAATCACGTCCTTGTGGTGGAGATGAACGACGAGGGCATCTACGGATACGGGCAGTTGGCGACGCTCCTGCGCGGACGATACGCAAATCCAAGAATCCAAAGCATCACCAAGACCGACGGTCTGACATTCAAGATCCGCGAGATCCTCGCCGGTATCGACAAGCACACTTCCGCCTCCTGAACTCCCACCTCCCGAAACGATGTCCGCTGCCGCACCTCCTTCCGACCCGGAAAAGCTCACCAAGAAAGCGCTTACAGCCGACCACCCGACATGGTGTCCGGGCTGCGGTGACTTTGCCGTGCTCGCATCATTCTTCAAGGTTTTGGAGAAGCTTCAAATCCCACACGAGAAGATCTGCACGATTGCCGGAATCGGATGTTCGTCGCGCTTTCCCTACTTCGTCAATGGGCACGGCCTTCACTACATCCATGGTCGCGCACTACCACTCGCCACCGGCATCAGCCTCTCGCGCCCGGACCTCCACGTCTTCGCCTTCGGGGGCGACGGCGACGGTTACTCGATTGGGGGCAACCACCTCGATCACTGCGCCCGCAAGAACGTCAATCTCACCTATGTGGTGATGGATAACTTCGTCTACGGCCTCACCAAGAAGCAGACATCGCCCACTTCTCCCATCGGTTACAAGTCGAAGACGGACCCCACTGGTGCCGTCGACCGTCCCATCAATCCGATGAAGAAACTCATGGCGAGCGGAGCGACCTTCGTCGCCCGCAGCCACGCGACACAGGTGAAGCACATGATGGAGATGTTCGAACGCGCGATCAAACACCCTGGCTTCTCTGTGGTGGAGATCCTTTCCGAGTGCGTCATCTTCTACAAGGGCGCTTTCGACGATGGAAATCCCCGCAAGGGCGGCGTCTTCGAGATCATCGACGAGAAAAAGTGGGATGACACTCCCGAGGATGAAGACCGCCACGATGTCGCTGACGAACTCGCGGCATTCACGATCGCGGATCTCCAGTATCCGGGAAAATTCGGTGTCTTTTACGAGGTGGACCGACCAAGCAAGAACACGCTCGAGCAGAAGTGGATTGATTCGTCGCGCGAAAGCACGTCCAACGCAAGCGCAAGAGATCTCCTCGAAAAGCGCTTCGCGCTCATGAAGTAGCTTCGTCTATTTCTCCGTCCCTCTTTTGGTCTTGAGTTGGGATGAGCGGCTCGCGATAATCGCGACGGTTCGGTCTCCCCCAAAATTCCTTCCTCGCCGTTATGAGCCCCCGTCCCCGGAACCTCGCCGCAGCCCTACTCGCTGTTCTCGGCCCATCGGCGTTTGCCGCAGAGCCACCCAGCGAAGTGAGGGTTGCCTCGCCCTGGCATTCAGCGGCCAGCATGGAACTGACGTGGCAGGACAACTCGGACGACGAAGATGGTTTCGAGATCGAGGTCTACGCCGAAGCAGATGGGATGCCCATCTTCACAACGACCTCCCGCAAAAGTCAGACGCTCTTCCAATTCACCGGCGGCGGTGTCGGCGTCGAATTCTTCTTTCGTCTGAGGACAAAGAGCTCGGCCTCGGGAGACTCCGAGTGGACGGACCTTGTCCCACTGCTCACTCCGCCAAACGCCGATATCTGGATGCGACCCTCGGCGGCCCATTCAGGGATGGTAGGACAGCCAATCGCCCCCTTCACGCCTGCGGTGTTCGGTAACCCACCCACCGAATTCTCAGCGACGGATCTGCCCGAGGGACTGTCAATCGACACGACCAGCGGAGAAATCACGGGCACGGCAATGGAGGAAGGATTCTTTCGAACCATCGTCACGACCACAGACGGGACATCCACGGTCAGCACGTTCGTTACCTTTCGATTCATCCACGCTCCGACCACTCCGGAGGTCGCGGCGGAAATACCTGATCAAATGCTCGAGAACGCCGCATCACCAGTGGCGATCGATCTAAACAATCACTTTGCCGATCCGGACATCAGCTCGGTCACGCGTTTCGCCACAAACCGCGGAAATCTCGACGTGATCCTCTACCCCAAGACCACCCCAGCGAGCGTGGAGAATTTCTTGAGCTACATCAACCGGGATCACTACACCGACATGCTCGTCCATCGCTCGGCGAGACGAAACCCCAACGGATCGGGTGTCGATGTCATCCAAGGCGGTTCCTTCATCCGCGTGGGGGCGAATGAACTCACCGCGCCAGAGCGTGATGCCGGAGTGGTCAACGAACCGGGCATCCCCAACAACCGTGGGACCCTGGCCTACGCAAAGCCTTCGAATATTTTCGGACGGGTCCTCGCAGACGAAGGTACTGCAGGATTCTACGTCAACACGCTACCCAACAACGGTCTCGATGCGGACTTCGCCACGTTCGGGCGGCTTTCCGTCCCCTCCGAGACCGTCATGGACGACATCTGGATGCTTCCCGTCGGGAGCTACGACTACTCTGTTGATGGAGACGCTCCCAAAATGTTCGATGAACTTCCGCTAAACCAAACACCAGCGGGAGCACAACCCGAACTGGAGGATCTCGTCCGGTTCCTTTCAGCCGTGGAGATCGACCAGTTCCTCACCTTCGAAGTCAGCTCGAACTCCGCTCCCGCAATCGTCTCCGCGACGATCACCGACCAACTCCTGGAACTATCGAGCGCGGATCCAGTCGCTGTCGGAGAAGCCAACGTGGAAGTCACCGCCACCGATCTCGATGGATTCACCGTCTCCGACACCTTCACCGTCGCCATTCCCGGCAGCAACTACGACACATGGTCGCAGGAGCAAACGTTCCCCGGCGATCTCTCGGCGCCTGGCGATGATGGCGAGAGCGATTCCCTCAAGAACCTGCTCGAGTACGGACTGCTGGGTGATCCGTCCCAGTCGGATGCGGGCGGCGTCTTGCCCTCGCTTTCGACGCAGACGGTCGATGACGACGAGCACCTCGCGCTCACCTTTACTCATCTGAAGTTGGCGAGGGATCTGATCTACAAGGTCGAGAAGAGCGAGGATCTTTCGAATTGGGTCACGATCTGGCAGACATCCGATGGTTTGGATCATCCGAATGTCGCAGAGTCTGCCGACGATACCACACACTGGACGCTCACCATTGTCGATCCCGTTCCGATCGGCGCACCCGCCCCGGGCCAAACTCACCTTCGATTGCAAGTCGAACTCCTGCAGGCTGCGGCACCCTGAGCATCCGGTCTGATCAATCGCCGATCAGCTTTTCGAACGCATCCTCCAGAATCTTCTCCCGATCATTCTTCGGGATTGAGGTCGACCCTGCCCCTTCCTCCCGGTTCAACTTCTTCGTCCCCAAATCAGGGAAGGAGTGTCTGGCCTTTGTATCTCGCACGCGCTTCTCGACTTCGAACTTCTTCGTGAGATCATCCTTCAGATTGTCACGCTTCCCGCTCAGATTCACGTCCACCCACGAGAAGCCGTCCTCTGAAAGAGGGCCGAAGAACGAAGGCTTGCCCCCTTCACACCCCTCCAGAACATCCTCAGGCAGACCGATTTGCAACCGACCAGCGAGATTTCCCTTGGCATCGACGGCCACGTTCCCTCTGAGCGAAATCAGACCATCAATCTCGCCCTGCAAGTCCGTGAATTCCGTCTGCGAGGCGGATTTCCGAAAACGACCCGTCACGCGTTCGAATTCAAGCCGTGTGTACTGGTTTTTCTGCACGTGGACGGAAAGTCGTTTCTGCGAGGGGAGGCCTCCAAGAACAACCTCGGTCATCACGAAGGATCCCTCGGCTTGAAGCGATCCCGGTTGGGCCAACAGCGAGCGGAACTCCAAGTCTGCCTCTATCTCCCCAAGCAGCTTGTCCTGCCAGTATGAAGGAATAAGCCCACGAACATCGATGGCCTTCAACTTGACCAAGGATGTAGCTTCATGCATTCCGGTGAGTCCGATGGTAGCCGAAGCGGTCATGGTTCCTCCGCCGTCGCCATAGGCTCGCCGGTTGGCGCGCAATTCGCTGATGTGAAGCGCATCCCGTTTCAGTTCACCGCTGCCGCGGTCGAGATCGAATTCCGGCCAGCCTTTCAGTGCCAGTTTGCCGTTGAAGAACGAAAGCTTCGTCGTGGCACCCACACTCGTGCTGGTGACCAGCAGGTCCTCGACGAAAGTATGATCGAGAACTTCGTCAGCCCGAATGCGCCACACCACGTCGCATTCGCTGATTCGGAGAGCATTGACGTTGAATGTCTCCGGAGTTGCGCTCAAACCCAGACCAGCCATCAGCATCTCGCGACCGTCCAGCTGCGAATGCCTTCCGATGCTCACTCCACGAGGCGGATTCCGAATGATGAACCGCGCATCAGTGACATTGAGGTTATCGATATCCCAGCTCCCGGAAAACCATGAGGATGCTTTGAGGTCCACCTGAATCTGCAACAATTCGGCCTCGTCGAGCAGACTCGTTTCGCTTCCTTTCACCAGAATCTTCTGCGTTCCGATATTCAGCCCTTTGACCTGAAAGCTGCGGGCCTCGGTGCGGAGACCCACCAGTTCGGAAATGCGGTTGCTAATCGTCGATCGAAAGGCGTCACCCTGATAGCGAAGCCTCGCGATATAGTACACAGCAACGAGAGCAACCACCCCGGCTGCCGCTGCAAGCATGAGCAGGACCCTCGTCCGACGGGCCTTCTTCGCGCGCGCCTTCTGAGGTTGTTCCGTCCGACGCTTCCTCTTGCGCCGCACCTCGACCAGCTCGCCGTCAACTTCCTCGGTAGCGACGATCCGCGAGCTGCCGCTTGATGGACGGCTCTTCAGCCGCTCCATCATCTCATCTACCGAGAATGGCTGGTTCTTGTTCGATTTGGGCACAACAGAATCCGAGAGTGTTTTAGTTTCCGCTCCGGAGTTGCCAGCATAGCGTTTCAACTGGTAGTAGCAATCCCATAAATCAGAAGCTCGTTGGAAATGCCGGAAAATCGGAGGATTCCGGCACCCCCCCCCGTCTCTCTATCTCGCCGTCACATTGACCGGTTCGCCAGCCGCGTCGATGATCCGGGCGCGCACCATGAGGATGATCGCCTTCCGCTCCCTTTGCAAGCTCTTCGAACGGAAGAACCTCCCGAGAACGGGCACACCACTTGCGATCGGAGTTTCGTCCTCGGTTTCCGTGACGACGTCATTGACGAGGCCCCCGATCACTACCGTCGCCCCGTCATAGATGGTCACGCTTGTCGACTCCTTGATGGTGTTGAACACCGGCATGAGGATCTCGTTCTGCGTGAGGACCTGCTGCCCTGCGAAGATCGGAGATCCGTAATTGATGAAGCCTTCGAAGCGCACGATCTCCGGAGCGATCGTCAGATCGATGGTGTAGTTGTCCGAACCAATGATCGGCTCCACTTCCAACCTCGTTCCGACGGGGCGCATTTCGAAGGCCGTCGGGTGGGAAGGCGTTACTGGAAACGAACCGGGATCGACGGTCGTTCCGAACACCCCACCGGTAGTGACGCCCCCGAAACCGATGAAGTCCTGCGGGATCTCCGGTGGATCATATTCGGTCGGGTAGATGAACTCGCGGCTCACCTCGATCGTCGAACGCTGCCCGGGCCGGGTCACGGTGGCGGGCGTTGCCATCACATCCACCGTGCCGCCCTGACTGAGCGAACGGATCACAACCTGCACCTGGGGGTCGGTCAGCGCCCCACCAACAGCGAACACCCCCGGAGATTTCCGGGTGAGCGCTTGAATCTCGTTCGATTCATTGATCAGCGAATCGACGGTATCACGGGCCTGAGCATCGTCGCCGCTCCGGTTTCCGGCGGTGATCGGATTGCGCCCGAGGGGGAAATCTGTTCCGGGCGCGACAAACGGAAAATCAGCCCGCACGGTGTCACCACTGTAAGGCGATTGCGTGGCACCCCGGGTCCCGCCAGCCCCGAAAACGCGATCGGAACCTGGAACATTGAACTGGCCGAGCAACCAATCAAACCCCAACTCCCGCAATTTGGTTTCCTTCACCTCGATCATGATCGTCTTGATCTCGACTTGCCGCGGTCCGGACTGACGCGTGGTCTCGATGAGAGCCTCAATGGTATTGAGATTGGTTTCCGTGTTTCGAATCGTCAGCTGGCTCCCAATCGGGTTGTAAAAGGCTGTCGCACCATCGGGAAACGGAATCCCCATCTTCTCAAAGAACTCGCGGGCCTTTATCCGCCGCAGTTTGAGGCCGGATCCGCCTCCCCCCGCGGGATCGGCGAAAGGATCGTCGGGTTCCGACGCCTCATCGAGGCGAGAGGTGCTCAGAAAATCAGGCGGCACCGTGTAGCGCCGCGTCAGGAGCGCCTGGCTTGCGACTGCCTCGGAAACAATTCGCACGGCGAACTGCTCGACAATGAACTTCGTCCCCGTATCCCGAGTCACGTATTTCATGAGTTCGGATAGGGGGATGTTGGTGAGCCGGAGATTCACCAAAGCATTTCGCGCAGCGTCGTCCCCGGCAGCGAGGTCGAGAACAATATTGGCCCCTTTGCCCAATGGATCGAGTTCGCGGCTCTTCACCGTGAGAAACTCGACGACCTCGGCGAGACTGGCGTCTTGGAAGTCGACTTCCGCGAGGATCGTGTCGTCGAGAAGGGCCCGCAGCGTCTGAGACGAACTCTCTGCAGCGATACCAGTCCGCACACCGACGCCTCCAATGGCAAAATCAGCAAGTGGGACCCCAGTCTCCCAGCTTTCGTCCACCTTGCGCAGCATCGTCGCACGCGTTTGATCCCTTGCGGCCAAATGGTAGTTCATCATCGCCCGCTCGACCTCCTCCATCCCGCGCCGCGCCGCCGTGTTCGTGGGATCCATTGCGAGAACTTTGCGGTATGTCTGAATTGCTTCGTCAAACGACGCAATCTCGATGAAATCGTTGCCAAGGCGCAGCAGGCGTTCAACCTCCTTCGCATTCTTGAGATGCCCGGGTGTCAGCGCACGGTTGTAGTAGTCTGGATCCTCAAGCTGCCTCTTCAATTTCCTCGCAGGCTTGTAGTCGGGTGCGAAATCCTGATCGAGAACGGCGTTGACCGCCTCGGCTGCGACATCGAACTCCGCGCCCTCGATGAGTTGTTCAGCCCACGTGACCGATGTGCTCGCGAACCGGGAAAGAGCAAGATCTCGCATTTCCTCCGTCATCGCCGAATCGCTCATCCCCGTGAACGCCGCTTTGTAACTCAACACCGCACCTTGATAGTTGCCGTCGGCCCGCTGCGAATCACCGCTCACAATGAGGCGACGAGCTTCCTCGACCTGTTGCTGCCGGCGCGCGATCTCACGGGCAACCACACTACCTCCTTCCGGTCCGGCGTACACGACATCAGGTGCAAACAGAACGCCCAGTGCAAACAGCGCCACTGGTAGCGAAAAACGCGAGCGTGTCGGGGGACAACAACATGACTCGCGCAGGCCGCAGGACGCAGCCCGGCTTAGGGTTGGATTGTGCATTGAGGAGTTAAGGTAGGAAAATACCGCAAAACACCGCCCCTTGTAACGCCAATTTTTGCAAATTTCCACCGGGGTCGAGGCAGGACCCAAACCACCAACTATTTTCCAAAAACCCCTCGATTGGAAAGATTTACATTGATTAAGCTTTCTTAATTATTTAACTTTCCGATCAATCACGAAGCGGCAATTCCAATTGCTGCTCCCGACTTACTGTCTTCGCGGGTTTACTCCGAAGGCCTAGACGCCCCCATAAATCCTTAAGTTTTCCGAAAAATCGTGATTTTCTGCCGAAGGAACAAGGGCGCCTTTCTTTGTTCATTTGAACATCATACGTTGCTTCAAGGCAGTTTTCAAATCTTTAGAGCGGATTCCGGTGACGATTCCACCGTGTCCATCCATCACACCCGCCGAAGATTATAAAAAAACGACCGCCGACTAACCCTTGCCTGATCCGGCGTCCGCAAGAACGGTCACGATTGGCCGATGATCGGACGCCACTCGCTCGTCGACCACTTTCGAGGATTTGGCACGGAGCCTCTTCGCAGCTCGGTGGAGGATGTAGTCGATCTCGACCTTTGGCACGCCCGACGGCCAAGTCTTGTCATCCGAATCGATGGTGGGATCGACCCAACCCTTCTCGCGCAGAAACTTCATCGGCTCCGAATCGGGCGTGGAATTGAAGTCTCCTGCAAGGATGATCGGCGTTGCTTTCTCCTTCTCAAAACGCTTCGCCAGCGCCTTTGCCTGGGCGAGCCGCTGCGCGCGCGATCCAAAGAGATGCAGGCCGACGAAAAAGAGACGCCCTCCATTCGGACGCACCTCGACCATCATCGCCGCTCTCGGTTCGGGACCGTCGGGAAGTTTGAAGTTTTCCTTCCTCACGATCGGGAATCGCGAGAGAACCATCTGACCATACTCACCTCCGCTGTAGTTCATGAACACCCCGAACGCAGCGTGCATTCCAGTGAGCTTGCTCAGTTCGGCTGCCTGATCGACCCCGCTCGCGCGGCGCGTCTTGACGTCGATCTCCTGCAAGGCAACGAGGTCGGGCTTCTCCTTCTTGATCAACTCCGCAATGCGCACGAGATCGAACTTCCCATCCGTCCCTTCTCCGTGATGGATGTTGTAACTCATCACGCGCAGTTCCCCCGCAATCAACGGAGGTCCGCCCAGCACTAGGATTCCGCCCAACAGCAGCAACCGCAGGATCATGCGCGCACGAGAAGTCTCGCCGGTTGCTCGATGCATTCCTTGACTCGGATAAGGAAGGTTACCGCCTCTTTTCCGTCCACGATGCGGTGATCGTAACTGAGCGCCAGATACATCATGGGACGGATCACGATTTCGTCATCGACGACGACTGGCCGCTTCTGGATATTGTGCATTCCGAGGATTCCACTCTGCGGCGGATTGAGGATGGGGGTGCTCAGCATGGACCCGTAGATACCACCGTTGGAAATGGTGAACACCCCGCCTTGCAGGTCTTCATACTGGATCTTTCCCTCGCGCGCTCTCTGGGCGTAGTCGATGATTGCCTGCTCGATCTCCGCAAACGACTTCTGGTCGCAATCGCGGATGACTGGAACGATGAGCCCCTTCTCTGTTCCCACCGCGACACCGATATCGAAGTAGTGATTGAGAATCATGTCGTCGCCGTCGATTCGAGCGTTCACCCCCGGCACTTCCTTGAGCGCTTCGACGACGGCCTTGATGAAAAAGGACATGAACCCGAGTTTGACCCCGTGCTTCGCGACGAAGCTCTCCTGAAGTTGCTTCCGCAACCCCATCACCTGACTCATATCGCATTCGTTGAACGTCGTCAGAATGGCCGCGGTGTGTTGGGCGTTGACCAGATGCGTCGCGATCTTGCGGCGAAGCGGCGACATCTTTTTCCGGGTGAAACGTCCATCGGGATCGGGCGGCGGTGGTGGTGGCGCTTTCTCCGCCGGTTTGGATTCGGCGGGAACGACCGTGAGCCGGGTTTCAGATTCCCGTTTGGGCTCCTGGGTCGAATCGGTTTGAGCACCCGATTCGATGATGGTCTCGACGTCCCTCTTGGTGATCGCACCCATCTTCCCCGTGCCCTCCACCTGATCGAGATCGACGCCGTTCTCTTCGGCCAGTTTGCGCACGACCGGCGAAACAGGGACATGCCGGTCCTCGCCATCGGATCCCTCGTCGCCTTCCGGGGATTCCTCGGCCGTCTCCGGTGCCAGGCCGGACGCCTCACGTTCCGGTGAGCCTGACAAGGTTGCGGTTGGGGCACCGTTCTCATCGATCGTCGCCACCACGGCACCGATTTGGACTTCCTCACCCTCCTCGGCCTCAATCGCCAGCACACCTTCGGCCTCCGCGGTGATCTCGGTGGAGATCTTGTCCGTCTCCAGCGTGAGGAGCAAGTCTCCCGACTTCACGGCTTCGCCGGACTTCTTGTGCCATTCGGCAATCACTCCGCTGCTGATCGATTCCCCAACGGCGGGGATCTTGACTTCGATGCTCATGGGATTCTTTGTCGCCTACACATTGAAGGCCATTTCGACGAGTCGTTTCTGTTCCATCACGTGAACGGTCTTCGAGCCGGCAGACGGGCTTGCACTTCGATCACGGCCCGCGTAGCGCACACGATGCTTCGCGAACTTCTGAAGCCGCGGACCGATATAGCTCCAAGCACCCATGTTCAGAGGCTCCTCCTGACACCACACCCACTTCTTGTTCGCCCGCGGGTAGTGTTGGATGATGTCCTTCAGGAGATCCCAATGGAAGGGGTAAAGCTGCTCGACGCGGATGAGGGCGACGTTCTTCAGCTTGTGCTCATTGCGGTAGGAAAGGAGATCGTAGTACACCTTGCCGCTGCAGAAGATGAGACGGGTGACGCGCTCCGGTCGATCGACGAGTTGCTCGTCGTTCAGGATCTCTTGGAACTGGCTACCCTCGGTGAAATCCGGCTCGCTCGAAACCGCCTCCGGATGGCGGAGCAGGCTCTTGGGCGTCATGAGCACGAGAGGCTTGCGGAATTCCCGCTTCACTTGCCGCCGGAGCAGATGAAAGTACTGGGCGGGCTTCGTTAGATTGCACACCTGCATGTTGTTCCCGGCGCACAGTTGCAGAAACCGCTCCAGTCGCGCACTCGAATGCTCAGGCCCCTGTCCCTCGTAGCCATGGGGCAGCAGCATGACGATTCCGCTGTTGCTCTGCCATTTCGATTCGGCGGAACTGATGAACTGGTCGATGATCACTTGCGCACCGTTGGCAAAATCACCGAACTGAGCCTCCCACATGATGAGCATGTCCGGTGCCATGAGGGTGTAGCCATAGTCGAAACCGAGGACGCCCGCTTCCGAAAGGAGGCTGTTGTAGGCACAGAATCCACCCTGGTTCTCAGCGACGTGCTTCAACGGGATGTAACGATCGCGCGTCTCGCTATCGTAAAGCACTGCGTGGCGCTGGCTGAAGGTGCCGCGTCGGCAGTCCTGGCCGGAGAGGCGCACGCCGTGTCCTTCGACAAGAAGTGCGGCAAAAGCGAGTGCCTCGGCGTGCGCCCAGTCATACGGACCACTCTCGCTCGTGGCCTGTTCGCGCTTGGCGAGGAACAGGCGTTTGATCTTCGAATTGACCCGGAACTCATCGGGAACATGGACGAGACGCATTCCCAATTGGCGAACGCGTTCGTGCGAAATCGCGGTCTCGGCGGGCTCGAAATCGAACGGCGGCTGCGCCGGCTTCGATTCGTCATGGAAAACCCCTTCACCCTCGCTTTCCATCTTGCGCACCTGCTCGTAGTCTCCCTCGAGCCGCTTCTGAATCTTCGCCTCCGTTCTGCCGACTTCGTCCTCGGTCATGTCGCCTTCCTCGATGAGGCGCTGACGGAACAGGCCCGCAGCCGACTCCTTGCTCTTGATCGCGCGGTAGATCTTTGGCTGGGTGAATGCCGGCTCGTCGGCTTCGTTGTGACCGTGCCGCCGGTAGCACACGATGTCGACCACCACATCCCGACCGAACTTCTGCCGGTATTCAAGAGCCAGGGTTGCTGTGTAGAGAACTTCCAGCGGACAGTCCCCGTTCACGTGAAAAACCGGCGCATCGATCATCTTGGCGACATCCGTGCAATAAACCGAAGACCGGGCGTCGGCAGGCATCGTCGTGAATCCGATCTGGTTGTTGATCACGATGTGCACCGTTCCTCCCGTGCGGTACCCGGGCAGCTGGGAAAAATTCAACACCTCCGCCACCGACCCCTGACCCGCAAACGCCGCATCACCGTGGAGGAGGATCGGAAGGACGCGGTTGCGAGTCTCGCTGTCGCCAATGATGCGCTGCCGCGCCCTCGCCATCCCCTCGACAACCGCATTCACCGCCTCAAGGTGGCTGGGATTCGCCGCGAGGAACACATTGACCCGATCGCCCGTGGCCGCCGTCCGGGCCGTCTCGAATCCGAGGTGATACTTCACGTCGCCGTCGCCTCCGACGAGATTGGGAACGTAGTTCTCCGAAAACTCGTGGAAGATCTCCGTGAGGGGCTTCTTGATGAAATTCGCCAACACGTTGAGACGTCCCCGGTGGGCCATCCCCATCACGATCTCCTCGACGCCCTCGCCCGGACACGCTTCGAGAATGCCATTGAGCGCCACCATGGTCGCTTCCCCCCCATCGAGGCCGAAGCGTTTCTGCGCGACGTATTTCTGATGCAGGAATCTTTCGAAGAGTTCCGCCTCGAGCAACCACTCGAGCGTCCGCTTCCGGTCCTCGGGGTGGCTCTCCCAGGTCACGGGACGGCTTTCGATCTTGTCTCGAATCCAATTGCGCACCTCGTTCTCATGGATGTGCATGAACTCGAAGCCGATGTGCCCGCAGTACATTTGCTGAAGGCGGCCCATCATCTCATTCAGCTTCATCGGCTCTCCACCAGCGAAGAACTGCGAGGCCACATCCTGCGACAAATCCCCACGCGAAAATCCGAATTCCTCGTAGGAAAGCCGTGGATTCACCGGCGGAGCGATACTCAGCGGATCAATCCACGCTTCGGTGTGCCCGAGCGTCCGGTAGGCGTAGACCATGCTGACCACGCGGGCCCGGAATGAAGGATCAACCTGCGTGACGCGCAATTCGCCATCGCCACCAGCCGAAACAGGCCCTGCGAAGGCCGGGCGGTCGGCTGTTTCTCCGTCCTCCTGATCCGCCTTCGCAAAACCGATCTCGAACCCCTCGAAAAACGCGGCCCAAGTCGGTTCGACAGAACGCGGATCATCCTTCCATTGCGCGTATTTCTCGTCCAGCAGATCTGCGTTGAGACGGGCGGAGACGGACGTGTTCATTTTCCAACGGGAGTGGGCACGATGCGCCTACTAAAGCAGGAATCGGCAATTCGCCAATAGAATACCGGCGATTTCCACACCCGGATTCGAGCTCCGCTCGGATGTTTTAAAAAACTTTAACAATGTTTTTTTCAGAACGGGTAGAATGCGTTAGACTGCCCCTCCACAAATACCGCGCTTTATTTGTGATGGCCGCCGCCCGCGAAACCCCTCGCTCAACCCCTCCGTGTGGCCCGCGCGCTTTCGGGCGCAAGCGCTTCGCAGAAAAACATGATCCAAGTACAAGACCTCACCAAGCGGTACGTCGGTCGCACCGCTGTCGACAACATTTCCTTCGAGGTCGAGAAGGGCGAGATCGTGGGGTTCCTCGGCCAAAACGGAGCAGGCAAGACAACCACCATCAGGATCCTCACCGGCTATCTCCCGCCGTCGTCCGGTTGGGCGAGCGTTGCGGGCCATGATGTCTTCACCGATTCGCTCGCGGCGCGGCGTCAGATCGGCTACATGCCCGAAAACGTCCCTCTCTACATGGACATGCGTGTCCGGGAGTATCTGAATTTCCGCGCCGCCATCAAGGGCCTGAAGGGCAGCGAAATCCGGCGCGCGGTCGACGAGGTGATGGATCTCTGCGGCCTCAGGGAAATGCGAAAGAAGATGATCGCCAGCCTCTCCAAAGGCTATCGTCAGCGGGTCGGACTCGCCGATGCCCTTGTGCACTCGCCGGAGCTTCTCATCCTCGACGAACCTACCAACGGCCTTGATCCCAATCAGATCCGACGGGTCCGCGAGCTCATCAAGCAACTCGGGCTCAAGCACACCATCCTCATCTCAACCCACATCCTGTCCGAAGTCGAACTCACCTGCGACCGGGTCATCATCCTCGATCGCGGCAAGATCAAGGCCTCCAACAGCCCGAAGAAACTCGTCGAGAATCTCAGGACGGCCGGCACTCTCACCCTGGAGGTCAAGGCGACCCCGGACATCGTCTCCAACGCGATCAAGAACATCAAGGCCGTGCGCAAGGTCGTCCGCGAACGGGAGGAGGACGGTTGGACGACGTTCACCATTCGCGTCGAATCGAACTCCGATGTCCGTGAGGAAATCATGCAGCTCGCCCGCGACGAGAACTGGCCCGTCCGGGAACTCCATCGCAAGACGGCGACCCTCGAGGACGTGTTCGTCGAACTCACCCAGCCCTCCGGTTAGGTCATGCGCGTCTTTCTCATCCTGTTAGTCAAGGAACTGCGCTCGGTGTTCTTCTCGCCGGTAGCGTGGGTCGTCATGGGCCTTGTCATGGTGATGAACGGCTTCTCTTTCATGACCGCCCTGACAAAACTCGAAGAAAGCGCCCAGGGTGCCGCCCTCGCCGACTACACCTTCAACTCGGTTCCGTTCTGGCTGGCCTACTTCTTCATCTTTCCGGCCATCACCATGCGTCTCTTCTCCGAGGAGCAGAAGCTCGGCACGATCGAGACTCTGCTCACGGTCCCCGTACGCTCGCTTCAAGTCATCCTCTCGAAGTACAGTGCAGCCCTCATCTTCTATGCAATCCTCTGGGTTCCCAGCCTCGTCAATTTCACCATCTTCCGGTTCACCTGCGTCACGGACGCGAATACCATCGGATCGCTGGGCGGTTCCTACACCATCATCTTCCTTGTCGGGGTATTCAATATCGCCATCGGCTGCTTCGCCTCCGCACTGACCTCGAACCAGATCGTCGCGGCGATGACCTGTTTCACCATTTGTCTCGTCCACTTCCTCCTCGGGTTCGCCCTCTTCTTCTTCTCGGGAGAACTTCCGGCCCACTTCCAGGAATTCATTGCCTACTTCTCGACCTTGGACCACGTCCGCAAATTCATCGACGGGCTCGTGGATACCCGACCGTTCGTCTACTACATCAGCTTCGCCGCGCTCTTCCTTTTTCTCACCCACCACGTCCTCGAATTCCGCAAGTGGAAGGCCTGACATCCATGCCAGAATCCGAAGACAAACCGGCATCAGCCGAAGATCCACCCAAGGAGAACCGCGAGAAACGTGGCTCCGGGAAGAACGACGATGCCCCCACTGCTTCCGCAGAGCGGAAACCGATTCGCCGCCTGCACATCGCCGCGAACGTGGCGACTCAGATCACGCTGGGAATCGCTCTGTTTGGCATCGTGAACTATCTGAACTTCCGCCACCACACGCGCTGGGATCTTTCGAGCAACCAGAAATACACACTCTCCGAGGATACCGCCGGATACCTCGGAAATCTCGATCAGAAAGTCCACATCACGATGGCTTTTCTGAGCAACTCGAAGATCTACCAGAATCTCCGCGCGCTCCTCGACGAATACCGGCGCCTCTCCGGCGGAAAGATCTCCATCGACGTCTTCGACCCCGCTCGCGACCGCAACCGAGCCGCGGCCGTCACCGACAAGTACAAGCGCAAGCCCTTCGAGAAGAGCACCGTCATCGTCGAGTTCGATGGCAAACAGATCGACATCACCGAAGATGAAATGCTCGACGCGAACGGCCGGATTTTCCGGGGCGAAGACGCCCTCACTTCGGCTCTCGTTGCCGCCACCGAGGAAGGTCGGAAGAAGGTCTACCTCATCACCGGACACGGGGCGCTCAGGCAGGTCGACAAACGCACCGCTCTTCAGGAACTGCGCGACCTGAGCGAAACGCAGTTCTTCCAAGTCGAGACGCTGGACCTGACCGATGTGAGCGAAGTTCCTGACGATGCGGACGCGGTGGTTGTCATCAATGCCTCGCTCGATTTTTCCCAACGCGATATCGACATGCTGCGCCGGTTTCGCGACAGCGACCGGGGTTCGCTGCTCTTCCTCCTCAATCCGGCCGGCGACACTCCCCAATTGTACGACTTCATCGCCGAATACGGCATCGCGCCCCAGAAGGACCGTGTCCTCGACGCAAGCAGTGCGGGCGTGAAGGACTTCAACGTGCAGGGGATCTTCCTCCCCGGTTCCCCGATCACCCAGAGCCTCGGGCGTTCCTCGACTACCTTCCCCGGAAAGACCTGCTCGCTCATCGTGAAGGAGAATGACGACGAACTCATCAAGAAGGGACTCGGGATCATTGCCCTCGTGCAGGCGAACCCACGCTTCTGGGGCGAGACCGATTTCGATGCCGCAAGACCCGTCCTCGATCCGGAGGACAACGCCCCGCCCGTGTTCGTCGCCGCCGCCGCGCTGCAGGGAGTGACCGAGGATCTCCGCCTTCGACTCGAAAGCTCGAGAATGGTCGTCGTCGGTAACGGCAACCTGCTCGACCCCGACAACCTGACGCGGAGCAATACCGCCTTCATTCTCAGCTCGCTCAACTGGATACTGAAGCGCGAGAACCTCATCGGCATCCCCGGCAAAACCCAGACTGCCTACCAACTCGAAATCACGCCGAGGCAGCATCAGAACATGTTCACGCTTTCGATCTTCGTCCTCCCAGGCGCCGCGTTCTGTTTCGCCCTCTTCATGTGGAGTGCCCGCCGAAGTTAAGCCATACTGAACGACCCCCATGCGTGCCCGCACCACATACATCCTGCTCGGCATCACCATCGCGTTGATCGCGTGGATTGTCATCTTTGAGCGGAAGATCGACACTTCCACCGAGGCGGCGATCAAGAAAACCCGTGTGGTGAATTTCGATCCGGCCGAGGTCACCGAAATCCGCATCAAGCGCGAAGATGGGCGTGCCGTGTTCAAATTGGATGACGAGGGGGTTTGGATGATGTCCGAACCGGTCAGCGACCGTCTCAATCAGGCCGTCGTCGCGGAGGTCCTCAAGCTTTCGGCGGACATGAAGATCTTCGACACCATTGCAGCTGCGGAACTCAAGGAGCAGAACATCACCCGTGAAGACCTCGGTTTCGGCAAGAAGGGTGTGCATGTCACCCTGATGGCCGGAGAAAAGGAGAGCGCCAAACTAGTGGTCGGCGACCAGACCGAAATGAGCGACGCGATCTATGTGCATACCGATGGCGATTGGCTGGAGACGCCGGTTCATGTGGCTGGGGGGGGAATCCGGGAGATCGTCACGCAGCCATGGACCGCGCTTCGCGACCGCCGGGTGATTTTTGCAAAGGCCGAGTCTTTTCGACGGCTCAAGTTCATACAGGGAACGGCTTCCATCGTCACCGAACGGAACCTGGAGACAGAACGCTGGGATCTCTCCAAACCTCTCCAGACCCGTGCCGATCTGACCGCCATCGATGGGCGGATCGCCGCCCTGCTTGAGATGGAGATCGACTCATTCATCGACCAGCCGACGCCCGCCGCCGAAACGGCATTTCAGAACGACCTCCGCGAAGTGCGCTTTCTTCTCCACCGCCGCGAGCGTGGGACGATCAATCTGGAGATCGCCGATTCCGACGCCGCGAAGGACGGCGATTTTCTCTATGCCCGGATCTCGAATCGCTCCGGCGCGTTCAAGATTCCAAGAACCTTTCTCAAACATTTCACGGTGAACCCGAACGATGTACGGGACCGGGCTCTCACCGATTACGATGAGGATGCCGTCGCGGCGATTCGCATCCAAAAGATCCGAGCCGACGGAGCGATCCAGCCACCCGTCGAACTGAAACGTGTAGGCACCGCATGGGCTGTCCGACGTCTCGGTCGCAACGAGGCCGCCCACACCCCTCGGGTGAGCGGACTCATCGATGCGTTCAACAAACCATCCATCCTCGAATTCGCCGACGATGCCGTGGCGGCACTCGACGAATACGGGCTCGACAAGCCCCACATGAAGATCGAATTCACGACGCTGGTGAATCAGGGCAAGGACAAGAAGCCGAAGGAGGAGAAGTCGGAACTCCTCATCTCCGCCTACGGTACGTGGATCTTCGCTCATTTCATCGGCACGCCCTTCGTCTACAAGATCGACCCCAATCTCTACGCTCTCTGCAACCCCGACTCGCTCGCATGGAAATCGCCCGTCGTTCTCCGTTTCAGCATGTTTGCGTTGAAGAACTTCGTCGTGACGCGAATCCCCGAACCGCCCATCGATGTCTCCTATGACGCCTCCAAGCATCAATGGAAGGCCACATCCGAAGGCGTCGATCTCAGCAAGCGCATCGATTTGAAACGGATGAAGGACTTCTCCGAGACCATCTCATCCTTCCGTGCCACCCGATGGTCC
>CAJIAN010000453.1_pt1 | contig 47207 bp, 75 predicted proteins | sample 9199061 | NCBI WGS metagenome assembly CAJIAN01 (sample SAMEA7708264, study PRJEB35096) | sediment metagenome | biome: marine neritic benthic zone biome [ENVO:01000025]; feature: sediment [ENVO:00002007]; material: shallow marine sediment [ENVO:03000034] sea grass bed [ENVO_01000059] ...
GCCTGGAAGTTCTTCCGCTATGGGTTCCATGACCTCATCGACGAGGAGAAGTCCAAGGACTTCTGGCTGACCCTGGCACGCTTCAACAACGCCATCTACGAGGAAGCTGTCGCCTACTCGAAGAAGCTCGGTGTCACTGTTCCGCACACCATGACCACCATCAAGCCTGCCGGTACCACCAGCAAGCTGTTCGGTCTGTGCGAAGGCTGGCACCTGCCGTCCATGACGTGGTACGTGCGGTGGGTCCAGTTCCGCGACGATGACCCGCTCATCGAGAAGTACCGGTTGGCTGGCTACCCCGTGCGGGTGCTCCAGCAATACCGTGGCCACACCATCGTCGGCTTCCCGACTCAGCCGGTCATCGCGTCCATCATGGACGAGGACAAGCTGGTCACCGCCGCCGAGGCGACGCCCGAGGAGCAGTACACATGGCTGATGCTTGGTGAGAAATACTACATCAACGGCACCGACCAGGACGGCGTACCTCACGAGGACCGTAACATCGGCAACCAGATTTCCTACACGCTGAAGTACCTCCCAGAGCAGGTGGACTACAAGCATTTCAAGGACATGCTGGTGCGGTACCAGAGTCAGATTCGTGCTTGCTCGGTCATGCCGCAGGAAGATGTCGCAGCCTATGAGTACCAGCCGGAGGAGCCGGTCACCAAGGCAGCGTATGAAGCAATCGCCCACGCTATCAAGGCCGCGCTCGAAGAGGACATCGGCAAGGAACACGTGGACTGCGAAGGTGGGGCCTGTCCCATCGACTTCCGCTCCAACGCAGACGTGGCGGCGGCGTAACTGCCGTGTCGGGGGCGGGCTCAGCCTGCCCCCGTCCCCTTCAATCTGGGTAAATACCTGGACATCAAGGGGATTGCGAATGAATGCTCCAGCAAACATCTATTCTGCTGTCGTCTTTGACCTCCACCCGAAGGTCAAGGAATTCCTCGACAGCCTCAACGACCTGGGTCAGATTGACCTAGATGCGAATGGCTATCCGTATCTGCTGGCTGTAGAGAAGACTGGTAGCAATGTCGAAATCCGTCTCGTTCGTAATGGTCAGCAGGAATCGGCCATCATGAACACCCGCAAGCGCGCTGACCCTATCCTCTCATTCTCTCATGATGACGGATTCAAGCGAAAGGGTGGCAAGCGGGTCATCTCGGTTGATGCCGAGGAAGACAAGAATGCACCCCGCCCCGAGCGAGCGCGACGCCCCTCCATGGAGTCGTTCCGGCAACTAACCGACGACATTCTGAGAGGGTGAGACAATGATGAAGGGGCAGTTGGTAGTAGAAGAACAGGCACCGAAAGTCTATTTCCAAGTGTCCATCGTATACGAAGACTGTGAGGCTAATGCCGACATCCCCGTAGATGAGCGAGAGCTAGAATCGGCAGCGATTGATGGGTACCAACGAGCCGACGAGATCGCCAATCACGCCATCGAGCAAATACACACGAAATTCCCAGGCACGAGCTTGGTCAAACTGGAACTTGACGAAGCTGACGATGGATACCATCTTCTAGTGGTGGACGATGACGGAGGCAAGGTTGCCAAGGTCGGAGTCTCATACACTGATTACACTGATGAAACGATACACTGATGGCTGCTAGAAAGAAGACCACGCGAAAGAAGAGACCCGTCAAGGAGGCCAGCTACAAGGTCACCAAGACGCGCTCGGACGCGGGTGCCACCGATACCGAGGACGAGACCGTCAACGCCGCTACGAGCGCTGAGGCGGCTGAGAAGGTCATGAAGAAAGACCCCCGCAAGGGCCGGTACGACAAGGTGGAGATTGAGCGGGATGCGGGCGGCAGTAGCCGTGTGCGCACCGAGCCTGACACCGTTTCGAAGGTGAAGCCAGCGACGACCGGGATGGCAGGCTTCGAGAGTGTGGAGTACCCATACAACGTTGCGTTGCCGATGGGGTTCACGAAGCTGTTCGATGCGCTGCCCAAGAAGCTGACCGAAAGTCTTACGTTTGGGTCACGTTACGGAAAGCTACATATAACAGTGCCGGATGCTGCGACATTGGGTTCCCTCGTGGAAGAGACGCAGAAGAAGGCTCGTGGAAAGACCGCCGTGAAAGAGATGGCTGGTCTTGTGGCTCATGGAATCACTGAATCGGTCAACAAGTAATGGCGAACCTCACACTCAATGGTTGGATCCAGTCTGTTGCTGCGGGCGTCGTAGAGACGGTACCGCTGCAAGACCTCGAATCTGCGCTCGTTCTCGCTGAGGACTTTCTCGGCACGCAAGGTGGTTGGGTGCCCGACACCATGGGCGACACAACCGGACCCGGCGTGCCCGCATCAGGTATCAGCACGTCCGATGCCATCATCACCATCACGGTGCAACAGCGTGACCGCATCTATCATGCGGACGTTGCAGGAGTGCTGAACTTCCAACTCATCATGAACGAGAACCTGTCACCGGGTCTCGATGATGCAACGGTTCTTGCCAACCTCGTGGACAGACTTGACGAGGTCGTGAAGGCGAACCTACTGAACACCAACATCAAGTTCGTTGAGATCCCATCCTACACGGGTGACGTGACCAACGGAGCGACCGACGCTACTGAGCGTCAAGCACTGCAAACTCTCATCACTGCGGGCGGACAGATCATCAACGCCAAGGCCATTGGCTTGATTGTCGCACGCGGCGAGTACAACCTCGACAACACATACAATGTTCAGTACCTTTACACTGAACAAGGTAAGGGACTGTTCGTTATGGTCGTCAAGTACACGGACAACCTCTACACCACCGAAGACGATTCCGCGACCAACCGGTACGGAATCACCCTGGACCCCATCAGCTACCGAACCGCTGGTGGGACCGTACTCCCTTCTGAGTAAAGCAGGAGCCTTCCAATGGCTGACTACAAGAAGCATGTCGATGGCAAGCACACCCTTTTCCTGATCCCTGTCAAGGAGGACGATGGCAAGACCATCTACCTCGACTTCACCCGTGTGGCGCGACCGGCGCTCACCAAGGACAAGCGCAAGAAGTTCGACGAGGAACGCGGACCCGAGTTCGGTACCGAGGTCTACCGCGCCCTGGAATACGTCGAGTATCTTCAGGAGTGCGACCTGACCGTCCGCAACCACCACCGTTTCGGGACCAGCAAGGGATACGCCCTGTTCGTCGAAGATGCATAACATCACCTACCTCAGCGATGAAGACCGAGAACGCCTCGTTGTACTCAACGAGGCCGTTCGGTCTTGCTCGACGATTGAGGAGCAACGCAAGGTCCGTGGGGAAATCAGTGAACTTGAGGCCAAGCGTAAGCCTCTGCACGAATGCAACATGGCTGAGATCACCGAGCTAAGGACATTCGTGTGGGGCAAATTCGAAAAGCTCAATCGGGCTGGTAAGTACCATCTAGCATTGCAGTTCAAAGGCATGCTCGCACAAATCGAGATGCGTCAGAATGTCTTGTTTCGCGAGATAGCCGTGGAAGAAGCGGAACGCAAGATGGTCAAGAAAGGTGACAAGGCGGGTACCGTCAAGAAGGCAAAGAGTGAAAGAGCAAGCACGAGTAAAACTAAATCCGGGTCAACTTCAAGTCGCTGGACCACCGGCATTGGTGATCTGGATTAGTGCGTTACAACGCACTGCCGCATCCGGGGACGCAAAACATGCCGCGTACACGAAGAAGCTAGAGGACTACTACGTCCACTGCGCGGTCACTGGTGAGAAGATTGCTCTGTCCGAATTGAAGTATTGGAACGTCGAGCGTCAGGAACCCTACAAGGACGCTGAAACTGGACTGAAGGCACACACTACCTATAGTGCTTGAAATCGAATCCAGACGGCATATATTGTAGGCAAAGAGAGGAGCAGCCTAATGGCGAACACGAAACACGTCAAGACTGAGATCGCGTCTCTGACGGACAAGCAATCACTGAATGACGAAGGGGTACCGGTAGTCATAGTCCGAGACGAATCCTACACAGCGCAAGACTGTACGGATGATCTCAAAGACATCGCCAAGGCATTCCCAGACCGACGCATCACCCGAGACTTCTACCGGCAGCAGGGCACATGCCCCGAGGCCGCGTGGACCGGACACTTCGGCAACTTCCCCGAGTTCCTTCGCCAAGCCGGGCTAGAACACACTCGGCAGGCCAACAAGATTCGACTCCAAACGGCGCGTCATGCGTCCGTTGATGAGATGCGCAAGATCACCATGCAGCGCACTGGACTCGATAAGGTCTACGCCCGAGAGAACAACAAGCGCTACAAGACCATGGTTGCCTTCTCCGACCTCCACGACGAAGAGTGCGACCCGTTCTACCTGCGCATGCTATACGACACCCTGCGTGACGTACAGCCCGACGTAGTGTGCATGAACGGTGACATCTTCGACTGCCCTGAGTTCGGCAAGTACAGCACCGACCCACGCGAGTGGGATGTGGTGGGTCGTATCCAGAAGGGACTGGACATCGTCGCAGCCGTGCGTGCAGCGTGCCCAGAGGCCCAGATCGATTTCATCGAGGGTAACCACGAAGCTCGTGTCGTCAAGCATCTGGTGGAGTGCTCAGAGCCAATCAAGCACCTTCTGAGCGGCATGCACGACTTCGACATCCGCAAGCTGTTCGGACTCGACCGCTACGAGGTCAACTACATCGCCAACGCTGACCTTCACACCTTCACCGATGCGCAGACGCGCAAGGAGATGGTGAAGAATCACAAGTTCTACTGGGGTTGCATCCTGGCCCACCACTTCCCGCAGGGACGTAGCTACGGCATGCCCGGCTTCAACGGTCACCACCACCAGCACATCGTGTGGTCCGAGCACAACATGAGCTTCGGTTCCTACGAGTGGCACCAGATGGGCGGCGGGCACGTGCGCGAGGCTCCATACTGTGACGGTACCAAGTGGAACAACGGCTACCTCATCGCCATGGCCGATGCGCAGAACAAGAGCGTGTGCTTCGACTACTGCTCCGTCGGCGACACCCACGGTATTGCCGCAGGCAAGATTTACTACCGTGAGGAAGACGAGTTTTATCCGGCCCTGAAGAAAGAGCTTGACGCTAGGAAGGATCTGCGGTAAGATACCTCCGTCAATACTCTGCGGAGGCAGGACATGAGCGACAACCAGCGTGACGACGACGGGGGAGCCCTCGTCGTTGACCGACCACCGACCGAGGATCGCGAGAGACTACAGCCCCCGTCGGATTATGCGGTCATCTTCCTGAACGACGACTTCACCCCGCAGGATTTCGTGGTCGCTGTGCTCGTGAAGATGTTCGGCAAGTCCATGGAAGAAGCAGGGAAACTCATGCTCGAAGTCCACGAGAAGGGACAGGCGATGGTCGCCCGGTATCCCAAGGACATCGCCGAGACCAAGGTCTATCAAGTTAACGCGACTGCGCAGGCGCACGAGCACCCCTTCAAAGCAGACGTGCAGCCCATACACTGATGAAGATCGCCGTCCAGGGCAATCTGTGACGTAGGTCACGGGGGCGGGCAACCGCCCCCTTGACTTTCTTCAAGAAATTTGGGATAATGTCTTCATCGTTTGAGGAGACACCAAATGTCAAAGCCCACCCCCGCCGCCATCGCCGCCGAAATCAAAGAGACTGCCGACCGACTCGGTTGGGTCATCAGTGTGCGAGGCGCAATCCTCACCATCTCCAAGCGCTTCACGCCCGGCTCGAACGACGAGTTGGTCGCCTGCGACATGGAGTACAGCAGCATCCTGGGCAAGCTCCCCCGCCCGCGTCCCGGTAGCGACTGGGGCACCGACTGCGGCGGCATCGGCGCGATGACCGCGCTGGAGCAGGGCTTGTTCGTGATGAACAAGTCGGGTGGCAACAAGCGCGTCCTGAACGCCCTCGCGAGGATCGCCTGATGAACCGCGTCTTCAATCCGTCCGGCATCAAGCGGGATACCAAGATCATGGAGTGGCGGGACACCAATCCCGCCAACCTGGAGACCGCTGCCCACGATGTCATCGTGACCGCCTACGCCGCTCTGCACTGCATGGAGGCATCGCTGTGGCAGCACTGCCACGACCTTGACGCCTTCGACGACGACAACATCCGTCCCGTGCGCAAGGAAGTGGAGGCCCGCCTGAAGGCAATGGGCGAACTCTACCAGAGCCGGTTCCCGAGCTTCGTCCGTACCGTATGGATTCACGGCAACCCGAACGACAACGACGGCGAGTACCCCGAGGTCAGCAACTACGATGTCGAGGACGACATTCGCAAGGCTCTCGGTACCGACGGCATCAGCTACGACTCCGAGTCTGGGTGGTTCGTGATGTATTGCACCGAGGGTCGCAAGGCCGAGGTCGCGGACTACATCGCCAGGAACCACCCCTACATGGAAGTCGAGTTCGACACGAACGACGAGGACGTGAAGCCGCCGATGCTCGGTAGCTGGACCGTCGCCGCCGACTGGCTGGCTGAGCGCGACATGAGCGCAACCATCGTGCTCCCGGAGCCCACGCCGAAGACCGGCGAAGAGCTTCGTGACCTTCTGGACGCTGCCGAGACTGCGCTGACCAAGACTGGCATGAGCCTAGAAGATGCCACTGCTCTTCTCCTGGGGAGGAAGAACAAGGCCGTCTGATGAAGCTCAGGGTCGATGACGAATATGAAGATCGACGCCGGGAGCAAGAGCGTCGCAATCGAATCCGCCAGTTCGAGGAACACCGCTACGCCCTCGCCAAGTGCCAATGGGACGAGGACTGGCGGTGGATGTTCATCTACCCTACCATGGAAGCCTACGAGCGCGGTGGTGAGCCACAGTCCTTCCGGTTCAAATACATCACCAAAGCCGAATACGAAGACTACCGGGAACTAGGGTTGTTCAAGGAAGTCAAGCACGAGGACTTGAGGATGGGCCGAGTCTGACCATCCGCCACGCGATAAATACTAGACCTAGTATTGCGCGTAGCGGATATGAGCAAAAACAACAACTTAAAACTCGTCGGTTTGGGCATGATCCTGGTAACGGCACTGGCCCTAGCCGGTACCGCTGCATATCAGTCCATCATTGGCCTCGCCGACCTCTTTGCTGCCCGCTACGAAGTGGTCATCATCATGGCCATTTTCATCGAATGGGCCAAGCTACTGTTCGCCGGGGCGCTCCACATGTTCTGGCGCAACATCCCCTGGTGGAAGTGGATTGGAGTCGGCGTGGTCTGTATCCACATGGCCGTGACCAACATCGGCATCTACGCCTACCTGTCGTCTGGATATCTGCTTCAGGAGGCCCCTGTAGCCGCCCTGGAACGCCAAATCGAAACCTTGGACCGTGGCATAGCCTCCTACCAGAGAGTCGAAGAGGAGGCCGCTGAGCGCATCTCAGCTATGGACTTGGCCTACCGCAAGTACGTGGATGAACTGTACATCCGCCGAGCCGAAGAATACAAGCAACGCAATGCTATCGAACGGGCTCAGTTGGAACAGTCTCGGGACTCTGCGCGGGCCGAGCGAGCCAAGCTCGAAACAGACCGCGACCGGTTGCAGGAACAGAAGGTCGATAATGCTGCGAAGCTAGGCAGCATCGAGCATATCTCAGCCTTCGTGGGCTCCGAATCCGACGACGTACTGAAGGTGGTTGCAGCCTTCACCATTCTACTCATGATGGGGCTGGATCCCGCTGCCGTACTGATGGTGGTCCTGTTCACATTTTTGCTAAGTAAGAAGATGCGAGACGATGCTGAACGCGACGCCCAACCGCCTAATCCGATTGAGGAATTGGACGACGATACGAAGGCCGCAGTCGAGCACCTGAACGAAATCGGATACCTGGATAGGCGGAAGAAAAAGTCATGAGATTGCTGGCGTTCCTCGAATCTGTGAACATCATGGAAGCGGCCATCGACCGCTACATGCAGCCGTTCTCCGGTATCGTCAACCTTGCCGCACAGATTGACCCCGATAAGGGTCAAGCCATGAGCGAGTGGGCGACCAATGAGGCACGATGGGCTATCACGACTCTGGGCAAAGATGACAAGATACAGTGGTACCTGCGCTTCGCTAAGGCATACCTCCTGCACAAGCTACACGTCCATGCGCAAGTGGTAGCGAGTGAGCGTGACCCGACCAAAGCCCCACTTGCCCAACAGGCCGAGCGTTCGTACCAGAAGTTCGCCAAGACGTTGTCCTCCAAGATGGGCATCTCGATTGACGAAGTCCCGTTGTATGGTCAGCAAGTATCCTACGCTCCTGACTTCAAGCGCCGCATGGAACACTTCATGAGTCTGGGTCTGCCCGGCATCGAGAATACTCAGTTTGGATGGCAGAAGCCACAAGACATCTGGGCCGCGTGGACTCCAATCGAGCAAGCATGGCAGGAGAAGGCATCCAAGGTCGTAGACATCGACCGCGAAGACGTTGAGACCGTCATCAAGTTCCCGGATGGCTCCGAGTGGATCAACCTGAACAAGCCATACTGCGATATTGAAGCCAAAGCCATGGGTCACTGTGGTAACGCCGCCTCATATACCGAGGACGACACTGTCCTATCGTATCGCACCATCGAGAAGACCGAGAAGGGCGATATGTGGAAGCCGCGCCTCACGTTCATTCTTGACAATAAGACTGGTCTCCTTGGCGAGATGAAGGGCCGTGCCAACCAGAAGCCTGACTCCAAATACCACAACATCATCATCGACCTGTTGATGCACGATATGGTGAAGGGCATCAAGGGTGGTGGATATGACCCGAAGAACAACTTCGCAATGGATGACTTGCCAGAGGAAACTCAGGACAAGCTCATCGATAAGAAGCCTGCCCTCGCATCCATCATGCACGATTACAAGAAGCGCGGCATGACCCGTGATCTCATGACCCGTATCATTGCGGCATGGGACGACACGGGTGTTAGTGATGAACTCACCTACGATGAAAAGGACAAGACCTTCGTTGTTTCCACCAGCGACGACTTGAAAGAGACTGTCATAGAAGTGGGTGGTGACTCCGGCAAGTACGTGATGGACGTATTGGACGGTACCGAGTACATGGACATGTGGATGGATGGTGCTCCGGTTGAAGACCTATGGGATGAGTTGCCGGATAATGTCATCCGCGAAGTCGGTGATTGGGTCGCAAGCCAGAACCCGGATGCCGTTGAAGAGTGGAAGGAAGCCAATGATGCCGACTTCGATCCAGGTAACAAGGGTGACGTTTGGGAGTTGCTTAATGACTATGCATCTGATGAAGAGCACGAAGTCAGAATGGCTCTCTCGCGAGGCTTCGAGGATGGACATCGCATAGCCGCCGAAAAAGAAATGTATGAGGCGGTGAAGTCATGGACCGAGGGACTTCCAAACGATGAAGAATTCGATGTATCTCTTTCTCCTGGTATGCAAGACCCCGAAGCCAATCAAGAGATCCATATCGGTGAGAGGAGCCTGATTGAGATCGTGTCCGATTTCGTTGACGACCTTGAGTACCAAGGTGGCATCATGTCCTTCCTATCTGCCAATGGTCTAAAGGGCATCGAACAGCCATACTATGGATGGGGTCACGGAGACTTCGATAATGATGCTGCGAAGGAGTCTGCTATCGAAGCACTGGCGGATGTCACAGCATGAAGCTACTCGAATTCTTCAAGATAACAGAAGCGAAGCAAGTCTTCTTCGCACCATCCAAGTCACCAGCGGGTGGCATGATGCTATATGGACAAAAGCGACAGCCACCTAACACTGCAATCATTCCACTAGACAACAAGCCCCTCCCGCAGTCGGAGAATGTGATGGTCATGCGTGCGAAGGTTCGCACCGGCAACCAAATGAATCGGGAACTGATTCGACGCCGGGAGCAAGATCCCGAGTGGCAGGAAGCATGGTACGGATGGGGGCGAGGACACGTTGACCTTACAAATGCCGAGAAGTATCCACAGGTATTCACTGCCATACCCATAACCGGTCAAGCCGCACTGTTCCGTTACATCACAACCAACCTCGGTCTTGGCCGAGAGACTTACGAACAAGTCATTGGACCAGTACCCGAGGACATGGGCGACGAAGCCATTCAGTTCCACAATGCACGTGTGTTCCTCCCTGCGGGTGCGAGCAAGCGTAGTTTGACCGCTGCCATGAAGACGCTAGAACACGTGTACCAGAACTTGAATGCCAAGGGACTGCGCGACGTGATGACCGGCGACATCCGATTCATGCCACTTGGAAAAAACGTAGGCGGTACCTACAACATGGGTAACGGTGATATGCAAGTGAGTCCTAAAATCAAAGATTCCGGGCAAACCATCTACTCCCTACTCCACGAGTATGGACACAAGTACATGGAAGAGGGTGGACGCCGCGACGAAATCGTGGCCAAGTACGAAGACCTCCAGTTGGAGGGCGAAGGACACATGCCCAACCTTGACACTGCTACCGCCATTCAGGATGCAGTTTCAAGGATCCAGCCCGGACTGCGTCTCACGTACACCGGTCGTGGTAGGCTCGCCAAGGACCGCGAACACGTGGTCAAGAGTGTGAGTGGTGGTAAAGCCTATGTGGCACTTGCGGCGAGCCCCGAGCGCGTACTCTACAGTATCCCGGCACGTGGCTTGCTGAACCCAAAGAAGTTCCAGCTACAAGGTGACATTGAGTTGCCTCTTGAAACGGATAAGTGGAATGACCGTTCCGACCAGTGGTTCGTGACTCCATACGCCGAGACCAACGAGCAAGAGTGGTGGGCCGAGCTATTCGCCTTCTACACCATGGGCAATCTGAGTGGGGAGCCTGCCGCGTGGATACAGCAGTTCTTGACTGGCAAGCAGCAGATTGCAGCAACCGTGGGCTCCAACGAGGGCGAGGTAAATAGTGACAGTGAGATGCCTCCTGTAGCCAATCAGGGCGAGGAAGGCAACGCCCAGTGGGATTGGACAGACCCATACCATAACAGCGGTGCTGAGAACGCCGTCAACAGCAGGACACCATAATGGCAAGCCCACATAAAGTAGAACAAGCAGTCCGAACGAACCATTTCAAGGTTTGTGCCCCAGAGAGGAAAGACCTCGCAGAATTCACTCGGCACGTTCAATACATCGACATCAACGAGCACGCTGGTGCTGGTGCTGATGTGATTGTCGGCATAGTGCATCCAGTCACATATCCAGAATTGCCGCGCTCCATTAAGGAGGGCAATGTCACGTTCCTTCGACTAGACGTGTTCGGAAACAAAGGCGATAAGAGCCCCATCTACACCATGCAATTTGAGGAATGCTCTCTAAAGCATGTGCATCGTAGATTCGACTGCCACTCTCATGACCCTGTCATCGTGGAATATACATTCCATTCAAAACAGATTGACGTGATGGTTCTCGATGAGAAGGATGATGTGGATCGTTCGAACTGGTCTGACCAAGACAAGAAACCACGACGACTACGACGACGATAAGCTATGAAGCTACTAGACCTACTCGGACGTATCGACGAAGCGCCTCTTGGCGACTACGAGCTAGTCGGCAACTGGGGTGACAAGGAGAAGTCCCACGGCTTTCGCCATGCGCCAGACCGCAAGATGCTCCAGAATCCAACTGCGGTCAAGCTCGCTCGCAAGAAGTTCGGCAAGACCGAGCACAACCTCAACTTCTACTTCGTGAACCTCCCTGGTGCAGCCAAGCATTCGGAGACGGGTTTCATGGAGCCCGACGCGATTGCTCAGGCGATGCCCAAGGCATGGCCAGCCATCGCACAGCGTGCCGAGCAGGCTGACCACGAGAACTCCATCAACGTGCTGTTCGTGGGCAACACCGGCTTCCAGCGCATGAACATGACCCCATGGATTATGGCTCATCGCATCGGTCACGCCCTTCAGGCATCCGAGCGAGGTATGGGACGTGGTGGCTACTGGAAGGAATACGAAGAGGATGCTTCCAACTTCTTCGCCGACATTCTCCAGAACGTCTACGACATGAACATCCGTCCGAACGATGTCTTCATGGGCGGAAGAAACGACAAGCTCATGGCTAAGTTCTTCGAGGCCATCGGCGGCATGCGCAGCGCCCGCAAGGGTGCGCTAGGCGGACGCCCCTACGAGTTCCTATACGAGATGTTCGCTCAGCACGTCATCACCGGCAAGCTATCCTTCCGCGAGCTTCCCCAATCCTTCGGGATGCGTGGTGGACCTTTCTATCGCATCCAGGACGAAGACACCGCAGCCATGTGGAACCGTTCCCTCAACGACGAGGTCGGTGACCACATCGGTGCCCGCATCGACAACACCCTCTACAACGGTGAAGGCAAGTTCCTAGTGATGTAAATTTTTTCATCAGGCCAAAACTATCCAACGAAAATTGCGATCCCTCTAAATAAGGTTACTCAAATGAGCAACCAATCAGAGGAGTCATAGCAATGCTCAACGAAGAACAGCAAGCCACGAACGTAACCTGCACCGCAGGACAGGTAGTTGTCGCCCTCCAGGTCATCAGCCGTCTGCTTTCGACCGGTGGTCTCCGCGACGTGGAGATGACCCCAGTGGGTCAGGCCCGTGACGGCTTGGTTGCTGCCATGGAAGCAGCGACCGGTGTCAACTTCGACCAGGAGAAGGCCCGTCAGGAGGCCATCCAGCGTCAGCGCATCGCCGCCGCACGCGAGGCATACGCCAAGCAGCAGGCAGAAGCAGCCGCAGCCGCCGAGGCTGGTGAGGCTGATACCGACGCCGACGCCGCCCCGGAGGCTGGTGACGTAGCTGTCAGCTAAGGCTCAACGAACCAAGGAGAACAGCAATGTCCCAATACCGACACTTCGGTACCATCCGTGGAGGCGAGGAGGTAGTCATCATCGGCTATAACAAGGGCACCAATGCGTGCCTGTTGGCCCGACTCAACTCGCTTCCCCAGGATGAGTCCGCACAACTTCGCCAGATCGCGATGTCCTCGACGGCTCAGAACCTCGACTACCTCGTGACGCTTCTGCGCAACGAGGTCCACAAGTCCAACCAGGACTGGTTCACCCATCTGGCAACCCGCATGCACCGCAACGACGGCTCCGTGGTCAGTCTCCCCCTGAAGGAGATCGAGTCCATGCAGGAGCAGCAGAAGGCTTTCTTCAAGGGCTACGGCTCTGCCGTAGAGCCCGAGGGTGGAGCATCGCAGCGCGTGGGTACCGACCAGGAGTTCCGCGTTCCTGTCGCTGAAGGCGACGAGATCGTGGTGGCCGAGGCCGTGACACCGCAGGCTCAAGCCCCGGCCAATCTCGAACAGGCACGCGCCGCCGGTCTCGCACCGACGCCCGCCAGTGACCCCGAGATGGCTCGTGTGGCCGCGCAGACTGCACCGGCACCCGCCGCCCAGGATCACGCAGTCCTCAATGCCCTGACGGCTCTGGCTGAGTCTCAGGCCAAGATGGCTGAGAGCTTGGACAAGCTGGCTGGCAAGGTCAGGTCGCCGACTCGTCGCAAGACGACCACGCGCAAGACCCGCAAGCCTGCTGCCCCCGCTCCGGCGGAATCTGCCGAGGCGTGAGTTGTTGTTCGAGGGGGCCGAGGCCCCCTCGAACATCTAAATACCTCAACCTCCTGGTGAGGTATTCAACTTTCGTGAGGAATATTCAATGGGCTGGATTGGTGTAGACCTTGACGGTACCCTGGCATACTACGAGTCAGGACAGTACCCGGAGATTGGTAAGCCAATCCCCCGCATGCTAGAACGTGTCCAGGGGTGGATGCAGGAAGGCAAAGAAGTCCGAATCATGACCGCCCGTGCTGCGCACGGTCCCGAGGTCATCAAGCAAGTCAAACTCTGGCTCGAAGAGCATGGTCTAAGTGAACTCCAAGTCACGTGCATGAAAGACTCTGAGATGGACGAGCTATGGGATGACAAGGCCATCCAGGTAAAGCCCAACACGGGCGAGCCAATCGTTGACCAAGCTCTCCAGGAATCCTACGCCCACACCATTCAGTGGCGTGACCCCAAGAACAAGCGGGGCAAAATCTCTGACCCTAACACGTTCGAACTCATGTCGTCAATAGAGAAGGCCAGCAAGGTCTCCAAGGGCGATACCGAGGACTGGGCTGACATGCAGGGCGAAGCATTCGCTCTCATGAAGGGTCTTGAAAAGGACCGCCGAGAGGAGTAGATTGTTCCTGTGACCTAAACCCACAGGACAAGTCCCATGTCAGAATCCATTTCCGTCGGCAAGGTCGTCATGCTCGACCTCGTTTCCGGCGTTCAGGTATGCGGTGAGATCAAAGAGATCACCGAGACCGCTCTCATCATTCGCAAGCCGATGGTCTTCCAGGTGGCAGTCGAGCCCCAGGATCCCTCGCAGCCTCCGCACCAGACGATGAACCCAATCGTCCAGAAGATCAACGCCGCCCCCTACGGCGGGCCGTTCATCATCCCGAAGACCGAGATGTCGTTCGAGCACATCCACGTCATCGCCATCCACGACCCACAGGGTTCCTTCGAGAAGGGTTACCTTCAGGCGGCGAGTGGTATCGAGATCGCGGGTGCGGACGCACTGCGGGGTGGACCGGGAATCGTCGGCGCATGATGTCGAAGTTTCCATTGCTGTCTCCCGAGGACTGCGACGAAATCGTCGCGGCTCTCAACAAAGACGACGGCGTTCTCTGGCGTCCGGGCGAGTCACCGAGTGACATTTACTCGGGCAAGGTCAAGCGGAACAAAGAGCAATGGATGGGCAATGAGGCTGCGCCAGCTACCAACGAGGCCGGGAAGTACATTGTCGATGCATTGATGCAATGCGACTTCTTCACCCGACGTACCCTGCCCAAGCATCTCGGTCGTCCCCGCTTCAATCTCAGCGAGGATGGTGGCGAGTACGGCAAGCACGCCGACTCGGCATTCATGGGTCAGAACCCTGAGATCCGCACGGACCTCTCAATGACGCTGTGGCTCACCGACCCCGATACCTACGAGGGCGGCGAGTTGGTCATGGAGTATGCGTCCGGCGCTACCTTCCGCATGAAGGAGCCGAAGGGTACCGTCGTCTTCTATCCGTCCGGGGTCATGCACTACACATTGCCCGTGACATCGGGACAGCGCATCTGCTTCATCGCTTGGGTGGAGTCGCATATCCAAGACCCACAGAAGCGAGACCTCCTCGTGGAGATCACGAACGTCTGCGAAGAGATGGAACAGTCTGAACACAACCTGGGCAGCATCCACACCAAGATGCTGAACATCAAGCACAACCTGTTTCGACAATGGATGGGCAAAGCGTGAGCGAGAAGTTTGGAATCACTTTCACCCCGTCGGGCATCGCAGCCATGTGGCTACGCGGTCATGCTTCGAACTGCGGACAAGATGAAATCGAGTCTCTGGGAAAACTCATCGAAGGAATCTACCACGACGGCATGAAGAAAGGCATCGAGCATGCATTGGATGTCGTGGCGGTATCGCCTACGCCTAGTGCAGCACAAGCCACACTCGAAGCTGACATAGTGGATCTGAAGCGAGAGGCTAGGGTTGACGAGAACGCACTAGACTTCGACTTGACGGAGTACGCCAAATCGGACATGCGCAACCTCTGGGATGACGATGACGGCTTGATGCGCTAGAGTCACACGGACTCAGGCTTCTTGCCTCAAGACTCGCGGGTCTTTCTCTTCTTGCCTTTGACGGAGAACTCGACAATCTGGCCAGGAGTGAACTTCTCGCCATCAACGAAGATGTGCTTCAACTCAACACCGAAGCCATACTGCTCGTAGACGGTGTTGCGGACCTGACGGCAAGCCATGTGCTTGTCGGTAGCCTGCGTCACGATCTCGATGTCATGCTGGTCGTCGCCCTCGATGAGTCGAACGTCGCAGTTGAAGAACTCCAGTCCGTCAACGTACTTGTCCTCAGCAATCTTCTCGATACGCTTGAAGGCGGCACCCATGGTGCTGACGAAGTCCTGACGGTCCTCGTAGAGACTGTTGTAGCTCTCGCGGCAAAGCTGACCGAAGCGCTGCATTGCAGCCTTGCGGCACGCCTTGGCGATGTTCGGGGCGTGGTTGAACTTGGCGTTGATGGACTCGCGCAGAGCACGAAGGAACTTGGCGTCCTTCTTCCAGGCGGCGTCGGTGCGAGTGAACTCGACACTGTAGCCGTGGGCAGCGTAGCTCTCGGACATCTTGTTCAGGACGGAGTGGCTGACGACCTCGAAGGTAGCCTTGGGCTTGCCATTCAGGGTGACAGTGACGCCGGACTCGACACGGGACTCGCGAACGTTGTGCGAGCCGTGGGTTTCCTTCTTCCAGGTAGCCTTCGGTGGAGAGTCACCAGGGTTGTTCTCCTTGCCGTGCTGACCGACCTGGGTGATCTTCTGGGTGTCCTTGTCCTTGGCACCAACGGCGTTGCCGCCGAGCTTGGCGGACTTCTGGCCACCGGCACGGGTAGGGCCACCTTCCATCTTGCCATAGGAGCGCTTGGCAGGAGCGGCGTCGGTGCCGTCCTCGTTGGTGGTACCACCGGCACGACCGTGGTCCATCTTCTTGGTGTACTCGTCAGCGAAGTCAGCCTGCGGAATGGTGAAGACCTTCGGGGAGCCGTCATCCTCGGTGTGCTTGATTTCGCCGGTTACAGCCTTGAGCTTGGTTGTCTGGTTGGGAGTCATGCTTGTAGTTCCTACGCCCTTCGGGGACTTCTCGTTCTCGCCATTGCCGATGGCGGCAGTCTGACCGTGGGGCATGGTCTTGGTGTAGGTGTCAGCGAAGTCGGCCTGGGGCACGAGGTTGTCGTCGCCCTTGGCAGGAGCCACGTCTGCGGTGAATCCGCTGTCCTGGACAATCTGGGTGATCGCGTCATGACGCTCACTCCGACCGACTGCGGCAGTAGGATTCTTAATTTCACTGGTACCGCGATTGCGGTGCTTCATCTTGGCGACGGATGCCTTCTTGACCTCGTCGGCCTCGATGAGCTTTGCCTTCGCCAGTGCCATTGACAGTTGTGTCACTTGTCGTACTCCCGAATTCGAGCTATATTGCCCTAAGCGCTTGAACATATTTACTGCGCAGCGAATTTCCACGGAACAGAGAATGTCTACAAAGCTACTCGACCTTGATGACCGCATCATCACCGACAAGGGTGAGGTTGTGGCCAAGTACGAGCTTCTGGTGGAGAAAGCCCTGTCCGGCGAGGTATTTACTGATTTTCTTGCTCTCCCCCACCCTGATATCGAACGGTACAATAAGAGAACGGGTAGAGCCCATCCAATTCACACCTGGGAGGATGACGGAGGGGGCATCGTAGGCCCAGACCCCGAAACCTTCGAATGGACCATTCCGAAGCGGTACCGGGAGATGGACATCACGGAGATGTGCATCGAGGCCCTGGTGTCCAAACAGGTCAATACCGATGAGTACGTCAACCGGCTGTCCTGGGAGCTTCGCCAGATGGAAGAGCGGGACATGCTGCCCTTCGTGCGCTGCCTCCTCTACGTGACCCACCAGTTCCGGGAAAACAACGTAGTGTGGGGTGTGGGACGTGGCTCCTCGTGTGCCTCGCTGGTCATGTTTCTATTGGACATCAACCGAATCGACCCTGTTAAATACGGGATACCGCCGGAGGAATTCTTCAAATGATAACAGCGACACCAGAAGCCAAGACCCAAGTAGCTACCGTCCTGGACAAGAATCCGGGAAAGGTGTTCAGAGTTGCCATCGAGGGTGGTGGATGCTCTGGTTTCAAGTACAACTTCTCTCTGACCGAGCGCGAGGAAGACGATGTCATAGTAGCCGAATCCGGTGACCACGCCATCGTCACCGATTACCTCAGCCAGATGTACCTGGACGGCGCAGTCCTGCACTTCAAGACTGACCTCTTTATGTCCTCCTTCATTCTGGAGAACCCCAACGTCAAGACCACCTGCGGCTGTGGGGAGAGCTTCGGCGTATGATTCACATCCCCATCATCGTTGCCGCTGCCGTCTGGTACTATGACCCCGAGATTCGGAAGTTCGTCAACAAGCATGCCAGACCCCATACCGACAAGCTGGAAGGCCAAGTTCGAAAAATTTACGAATCTACCCGTGCTCGTGTGGTAAATAAGAAGACCAACGACTCACAGGAGTAAGAATCATGCCGCAAGGTTGGGTAACCACAGCACGGGGCGAAGCCCTGGATCTGGACGCATTGAAGAATGCGGCCAACTTGCCTATTGCCAAGGCGAAGCAGACCAAGACCACGGTCAAGAAGAAGACCTATGAGCGCAAGCCCATCAACATGCGTGGCCACATGCCTGCGCAGGGTGCTCACAAGCCGAACCTGGAGGCAGTCGAGCCAGAGCGCATCGATCCCGAGGAGCTACCGGTCGTCACGTCCAACACCGAGGATGGCGAGGCCAAGACCCTGGCCGATGTCACGGGCGTCAAGGTGAAGCCCACCGAAACCGCTGTCAAGCGTGCTCAGGCGCGGGCACAGGAAGGCAACCCGGCTCCGGTCGAGGAAGTCGCCAACGAGGCACTGGGTGACATCCTGGGTGACCTTCAGGCTGCTTCTCCGAACATCGCCGACGCTGACAACGACGAAGTCGGTACCGACACCAAGGCCGAGGCCGACTCAGAGGCGAAGAAGCCTGTCCGTCGCCGCTCCCGCAAGACCACGGAGTAAGTCATGGGCGAAGAGGAATTGATGATTGCCGGAGGCGGCAATCTCGATGACATGCCGCAGCAGCAGGCAATCGTCATTCAGCCCGAAGTAACGGTGGTCCAGCCACCACCTGACCACACGCTGGCCTGGACGGCTGGCGTGGTGGTCCCGCTCCTCGTGGCAGGAATTGGAGTCTGGTTGCACTTCCGCAAGAAGAAAGACTGACGCAGTTCACATTTCAAGTTTCTTCACGAAATTCCGCTTGACAGGGCGGCTCCGAACCTGTATATTGCTTCGTGTCAGGTGAGCAAACGAACTTCGGAGCGACAAGAAATGGCCCTCAGCACCCAGATGCTTCTCACGCGCTGCAATCTTCCCACTGCGAGTGAGTATCAGATCGCAATCTTCCGGCACATGGAAGAGGCAGTCGATGCCTACACCAGCAAGAAGCCGGTCACCAACGCTGTAGTTCAGGCCGTTGCCGGTTCCGGCAAGACCACGACCATCGTGGCCGCTGCCAACCTCATCCCCGCCAAGATCAAGGCCATCTTCCTTGCCTTCAACAAGGACATCGCCGTCGAGCTTGGTGCGCGCCTCCCGCGCCACGTCACTGCCAAGACCCTGAACGCACTCGGTTGGGCCATCTGCAAGGACTACGCCATCGCCGAAGGCCACACGGTTGACTACAACTCGTTCACCGATGGCAACAAGGTCTGGAAGCACATCCGCAGCATCCTTTCCCGCGCCGAGCAGCACGACTACGGCAAGGACATCAAGTGGCTCGTCGGCATGGCCAAGAGCTACGGCATCGTGCCCGCCGAGCTTGAGGGCAACGGCTACGAGTCCGCCAACGGTCTGCGCGACGAGGACGAGACCTGGGACGCCATCGCGTCGCACTTCGGCAAGTATTTCGACCCGGCTTCCAAGCCGACCCTCTACCGCCTGTTCCGCGAGGTTCTTACCTCCTCGCTGAAGCAGATCGATGTCATCGACTTCGACGACATGAAGTACCTCCCGGTCGTCGTGCGCACCGAGAACGGCAACCGCCTGCCCTGCAAGAAGTTCGCCGCCGTCATCATCGACGAGGTTCAGGACGTGAGCCCGGTTGACCTCGCCCTGGTGCAGATGGTTGCGATGCCGAATGCCATCTTCCTGGGTGTCGGCGACTCGCGGCAGGCCATCTACGGCTTCCGGGGTGCGGACTCCGAGTCCATCGAGAAGTTCAAGGCCGCGACCAACGGTGTCGAGCTTCCCCTGAGCATCAGCTACCGCTGCGCCACCAGCATCGTCCAGCACGCTCGCGAGGTCTACCCGACCATCGAGGCCGCTGACGGTGCCCCCGAGGGTGAGGTCGTCGAGCTTGGCAACTACACGCACTCCGAGTTCAGCGCCCGCAACGGTGACATGATTCTGTGCCGCAACAACGCGCCGCTCATCTCCTTCGCGTTCAAGCTGATTCGCCGCCGCGTGCCGACCTTCGTCAAGGGTCGCGACATCGGCAAGGGCATCATCTCGCTGGTCGAGTCCCTGAAGGCCGACAGCGTCCGCGACCTCAACAGCAAGCTGAACGTCTGGTACGCGCAGCAGTCCGAGATTCTTCGCGAGAATGACCCGGATGATGAGGATGGACAGCAGCGCCTTGCCGACCGCTTCGAGACCCTGATGGTCTTCATCGGCGAGAACTCCGACGACAGCATCGCTTCGCTGGTGAGTGACATCGAGATTGTCTGCTCCGTCAAGGGAAACGACAAGAGCGACAAGTCCACCATGAAGGGCAAGGTCGTCCTGAGCACCATCCACAAGTCGAAGGGTCTGGAGGCTGACACGGTCTTCTTCCTGGACTACGACCTCATGTACCGCATGAGCGGCCCGGTTGGAACCTGGAGCCACGACCAGGAGAAGAACCTGGACTACGTCGCCCGGACCCGCGCCAAGAACCGGCTGGCCTACATCACGACCAAAGGGTTCACGGACTAATCCCAACGGGGGCCGCAAGGCCCCCTCTCCCCGGAGAATGACTATGAGCCTCCTCACACACGTCGAAGATGACACCACTGTGGACCATCAGCGCATCGAGATTCGCGCCCTGGCAGTCCGAGCCGCCGCCACCCTGCATGCAGGGATAGAGCCCGGAGAGGCCATGACCAAGAGCGAGCGCGAGAACGCAGTCCACCGGACCCTCATGACCGCTCGCATGTTAGAGGGCTACATCGAGGAAGGAACCTGGGCCGGTGACCCGGAAGCGGAAGTGCAAGCCAGCAACGGACCGGAGGACTGAGCCATGAAGTTCGACGACCGTGAGATCCTGAGCCTGTGCGTCGCGTACAGCGCCGCCAAGGCAGCGTGCCTGCGGATGGACGCAGAGGTCGCCGCACTGGCCGCTGAGGGCGACCACAAGCACAAGAACAAGCTCATCCACACCAAGGGTACCAAGGCATCGATTGCGAAGAACAAGGCGGCAGCAGCCCTCCTGGCCAAGCTGGACGAGGGTGCCGTCGAAGCCATACGGAGGGCCGACGCAAGTTCCTGACCCGGAGTCTCACCTGACAGTCTGACATCGGGCCACAAGGGGCGGCAGGGAAACCTGACCGCCCCTTGACTTTTATTACACAGGGTCTCATCTTAGTGGTATCGACCACAGGAGACCTGAGATGACCGAGAACCTTGTTCCCTTCCGCCCACTGGGCGAGCGCGTGCTGGTGTACATCTACGATGATGGAGTCAGCAGCCTCGATCTGGGCAACGGCACCCGACTCATCACCGGGGTGCTGGACACCAACTTCGACTCCCTGCACGACGTGACCGACGGCAGTCACCCTGGCCTGCGTGCCCGGTGGGCTCTCGTGACCGGCGTGAACCAGCACACCCCCGACTACATCAACGTCGGCGACAAGGTTCTCCTGGACCAACTGAAGTGGCGGCGCGGTCTGGTCGCTGGCGACGGTGGTCGGAGAATCTGGGACATTCCCGTCGCGGACATCCTGCTGGTCGATGACGGCGGGCTGGACGCCGATGAGATGGAGAAGGTCGCCGAGTATCTGGTCGGCTTCGACAATGACCTCTACCTCGCCGACGAGAAGCATCATCCCCTTCAGGGGTCGATGTGATGATCGTCATCGCTTCAGACCACCGTGGTGTCGCGCTGAAGGCGGACATCAAGCTGTTGCTGGAGAACCAGGGCATCGATGTCCTGGACACCGGCACGTATGATGAGGAGAGCGTAGACTATCCAATCATCGCACAGACACTTGCCCGGACAATCGCGGGCGGTCAAGCCGAACAGGGTATCCTCATCTGTGGAAGCGGCATCGGCGTATGTATCGCCGCGAACCGCTTTCAGGGCATTCGTGCGGCGACTTGCCGCTCCGTGAGCGACGCCGAGATGACACGGAGGCACAACGATGCTAATGTGGTCTGCATCGGTGCCGACGTTACACCACGGATGCTTGCGTTCGAGATCGTCGAGACCTTCCATGAAACGGAGTTCGAAGGCGGTCGGCACAAGCGTCGAGTGGACATGATAGAGATGATCTGATGAGCGAACTCGCCCTTTGGTATGAGAAGTATCGCCCGCGCACCCTGGACGACTACGTCTGGGTCGCGGATGATGTCAAGTCTCGCGTGACGTTCTGGATGGCAGACCCGGAGAAGCTACCGCACCTTGTGCTGCATGGTCCACCGGGTACCGGCAAGACCACACTGGCTCTCATCATCGGGCGGGGCGTCGTAGAGGACGAGGACTACGATCTCCTCTACATCAACACGAACAAGCATTCCGGCGTAGATGCCATTCGGGACACCGTCACCAACTTTTGTGAGGCTGGCGGATTCTCGGGCATGAAGGTCGTGCTCATCGACGAGGCTGACGGGCTCAGCATCGCAGCCCAGGACAAGCTACGTGGCGTCATCAACGACTACGGCTCGTTCGTGCGGTTCATCTTCACCGCCAACAAGATCCGGGCACTGAGCGACGCCTTGAAGTCCAGGGCTCGCGTGTTCGAGGTCAAGGCTCTCGACCAGGATCAGTTCATTGACCGACTGGCTACCATTGCCACCGCCGAGGGCATCGGCCTAATCGATGATGCGGTGGAGATATTCAGTTCCATCGTGGAAGCCACCTACCCGGACCTCAGACGGGCCATAGACACGCTCCAGGACTGCCACAGGGGCGATGCCCTAGTGCCGCTCTCAGAGGCGTCTGGCGGCGCTCCTGAGTGGACTGAGGCCGTCGTGGACATCATCCTGAACTCGGGTGGTGCCGGACAGGTGCGCGAGGTAGTGACGGCGATGCGCCGGGACGAGATTCTGGACGTGTACCGTTACATCTACGAGCACTCCAGTGAACTGTTCGTGGACAAGTCCAAGGAGCAAGCCGCCATGGTCATCGTGAAGAACAACCTCGTTCACCATGCGACCGTGGCGTTCCCTGACATTCTGCTCTGCGGGTGTCTCAACGAACTGGTCCAGCTACAGGAGATGAAGTGATGGATACCCCCAAGTTGGTCTTCACCAAGGGCCGCGTGGCCCTGCACAAGAAGGACGGGTCCACGGAGATCCGTGGCACTGGCACGACCGTCAACGAGGACGAGGTTCGTCAGATGCTTCGAGACCTAGAACCAATGGAGGTCGATGATGCGACCGGGCCAGAACAAGGGGACTGAGAACGTCAAGGCGAAGCTGACGGAGGATGACGTTCGCGCCATCTTCCTCAACACGTCGAAGACGCAGCAAGCGCTCGCACTCCAGTACGGGGTGACTCAGAGCACCATCAACCACATCAAGACTGGGAGAACGTGGTCGTGGCTGACCAAGACCCTAGAGAAACCCTCCGAGTAGCACTGCGTGAGTTCGACAACCTTCACCTTCAGATGGTTCGAAGGACAGCGTATGACCGCTGGTGTTGGGACTCGGGGTCAGAATCCGACAAGGACTGGTTCGAGGTCGCCGACGAAATCCTGAGAGACGAACGTGGGATAACCTTCGACATGAGCGGAAACGGTATACCAGACGGGCTCAGCATTACCGCAGGAGCGAACGCGACCGACTTGGTCATCGCGGCTCATCAAGTGAAACTACGCGAGCCGGGGAACACCCTAGAACACGAACTATTCGGCTTCGAGAATGGACAGGTTGCTCCGGGCTTCGCGCTGAAGCTCGCGCTGGTCAACTTCATCATCAACGAACTGAACTTCGGGTCTACGATGGGTCAGAACGGACTGAACGTGCGCCAGATGGTCGAGCAGATTGCCACCGGGAGCCTGCACATGGCCGAGTGGCAGATCCAGCCCATGTTCGAGAAGTTCATGGCCGAGTACGAGGCCCGCAAGAAGCTGGAGACCGACAGTGAAATGGCTGGATGACATCCTCAGCGGCCCGACCGAGCCCGGTCCAACTACGCCCCCACCACCCCCGAGGGTCCGGGTAGCACAGAATGAGGGGACGGTGGCGGCACCTGATGCCACGCCCATTGGAGAGCTACTGGTCAAGAACGTTGACCCGGCTACTTTCAACGTTAGGTACCGGTTGGTCATCAACCCTGAGATGTGGGAGCACGTCGAAGTCGTTTGTGGCGGAAATGCCGCTGAAGTTGATATCGAACCAATCAGCGAAGATAGATACAGAGTGAAAACCAAGGTGGCTGGATACGTGCCAGCCTGGAAAGACGAGGAACACGAGCTAGAGCTACCAACCTTCGAGTCCACGAAAGAATTCATCAACTGGATTGAAAGTCTTGACACCACGAGTATCGAGGCTCTTCGCCAAATCTACTACGACAGGTGGACCTTCGATACGGGTAACCAGAGAGACAGAATGTTCTATGAGTTGCTTGAAGAAGAGAAGAAAGGCAGAAAGAAATGACCATACGGGTCTTAGAGCTTGAAGGCGTCTATACGGCGCACCGACTTGTCGTGCGACGCGGCGAGGACGGTCGGCTCTACGAATCTGTCAAGCGCATCGGGCTCACATTCCCTCCACCCGATGAGTCACAATGGCCCAACTGGGCCAAGTCCCTCACTGAAGACCAACTCGATGTAACCCTTCAAGTCTTCTTCGACCGCTGGAACTTCGGGCACGGTACCAGCGGCGATGGCCAAGTGTACGAGTGTCTATGCGGGGAGCGCGAGCGACGGCGCATGGAGGAAGAGCACCCTCTGGTCGTTGTCAACACCAAACCCATCCAAGTCCGAGGCTGACATGCACTGGCTACATTCATGGCTCGGAACCAACCTCACTGACGAGCAGTTGGAAGAACTGCGTTCAACCACCTACGACAAGTGGAACTGGGATACGAACGACCCGGCGGACAAGGCACTGTTCGAAGTTCTGGACGAGCAAGCCAAGCAGCGTAAGCTAAACACCAGCACCCTCACCTTCGCCACACTGACCGGCGGACCCAACGTCGTCATCACCGATGATCCTGGCAACGACTGCATCACTATCAGCGTTGATGAGGAAGCCATCGCTCAGCGAGCCGCCAAGATCACCTTGGGACAAATAGCAGACTTCTTGAAGAACGATGGGAAACTATGAGCCGCGCCGAATAAACGTCACGGTAGTGGGTGACGGTTTCTACCTCGCCCGCGAGGCGGATGGCGAGCCGCTGTACGTCCCGAGCCCCGCCGAAGGGGAATCCCTGCATCATTGGTCCATGCAACTGGAAGACACCGAGCTAGAGGCTGCGCTTCAAATCTACTGGGACCGATGGAATTTCCAGTCCGGCGAGCAGTGTGATAGGCTGGCGTTTGAAGCACTCGACCAGGAACGGAAGCGCCGATGCCTACCGAACTCAACCTGGGCACCGGGGATCTTTAGATGAGCGCCTGGGCCAGCCAAGTGGAACTTCGTGACGAAAGTGGCGAGGTCAAAGCCTACCGTGCCGAGGACGGCAGGGAGATTCCCGTTCCTGAGTTCCCGAAGCCCCAAGCCGATGTTCAGGAATGGATGGATTTCATGTCCCTGGACGCCCTGGAAGCCTTCAGGCAGGTTTACGTGGACAAGTGGACCTGGGAGGCAGACAACGATGATTATCTCCTCCTGGTGGAGCGTGTGTCCGCTGAGATAGACTGGCGAGCCTCCCAGGTCCACTTGCAGCCACAGGCTCAGCAGGGCCGCACCACATTCGACCTCGAACATATCCGCCAAATGACTGATTCGCGCAATGGTTGAAGCGTGACACGCAACTCCGGGTCGTCGGTAAATAGAAATATAACCGACTCGGAGTTAGAACAACCATGTCATTCAAGAAGTTGGTCGAACAGGCCATGACCCATGGTGCAGATGCCGTGATTGCTGAGAAGTCCCCTCCGGGCTTCAAGGGCACGGTGAAGGCCATGAAGGACGAAGGCGGCATCGACAACCCCTACGCCCTTGGCTGGTGGATGAAGAACAAGGGATACAAGTCCCACAAGAAGGCTGATGGAACCGCCAAGAACGAGTCCATCCGTATCGAGCATCCCGTGCACGGTACCGGCACTGTTCAGTCCATCACCGAGTCCAACATCGAGATCACCTGGGACAACCTCGACAAGAGGCTATCTGCTCCGACCATCGTAGCGTTCTCTGAGGCTAAATACTTGACGAGACTTGCCGAGAGCAAGCCTGTCAAGGAGTCGAAGAAGCCCATGAAGAAGCGCCAAGCCAAGAAGATCACCGAGTCTACCGTTGCAGTCGGCATGGCTGCTGTCGGCGGTACCCATCGTGGCACCGAGGTCGTCGAGGACGATCTGGAGATTCTTCGCTTCGATGACCTACTGAGCGAGGATGACGACTGGAAGAAGCCGTGGGAGGAGGATGACTCCGACGACAGCGATTCCGGTGACACCGATTCCAGCCGCTCCGAGAACATGGACGGCGACCAGCACGGTCTCCGCGACGCAGAAGACACCCGTGAGTACGACGGCGCTGACTACACGAACGTGCCACGTCCTTCTGACTCTGTCCTGACCAATCAGGAAGACCAACCAGAATACAACGCTGACCCGTTGGCCACGATGGCAGGCTTCGACGCCGCCACTGATGGTGACGAGCCAGACGGTGACTACCAGACAGACCTTCTGCCGGTAGACGCACCAGACACCCCACAGGTTCGAGACCTCGAAGGTTCCTCAGACCGTGGAAATACCCGTGACGCGGGTGACGACAGCGACGACACGTCTGAAGTAGACGCTGGCGATTACGACGAATCAAAGCCCGAAGACAACGACGGGGGAGAAAACGAGATGAGCAAGAAGAACGAGAGCGCATGGCTCGACATGGCAGACCTGGGCCTCGAACTCAACGAAATGAGCGACCCGATGGGCGGCATGGACTTCGACCAGGACATGGACGAGATGGGACATGGCATGCAGGAGCACGCCATGGGCGAGGGCGAAGTTGCCTTCACCAAGGACTTCCTCCACACGCTACTGAAGGCAGTTGCCGGTCAGGCTCCAGACGAGAGCAAGCTCGAAGCTCTGTGTCAGGGTCTTCAGTCCGCACAGTCTGACAAGGGCGACGCCGGACTCGACGAGTCCGACTGGGACGCCATCAAGTCCGCAGCCGCATCCGCTTACAGCGGTGGTGGCGACGACATGGGCGGCGAGCCTGACATGGGCGGCGACGACATGGACGACATGGGCGAGGAGCCAGAGTACGAGGATCGTGCAGAGGGTGACGGCGAGCCAGCCGGTCCCGAGGGCGGTCCTGAGCACGAAGGCAAGACCAAGATGATGGACACCGTCGGTGACGAGTCTGATGACGACGACCTCGACGAGTCCAAGGGTGGCACCCCAGTGGGTACGGGCAACACGTCCGGCTCCGGTGGTGGCAACCAGCAAGACCTCTCCAAGCCGAAGGCATACCACGGCAAGCCCGTCGGTACCGGAACCTCCGGTCCTGGTGGCAGCAGCGCCGACGAGTACGGCCAGAAGCCTCAGAAGGATGGTGGTTCCAACCTCCTGCCAGCCTACGAGAAGGGCAAGCAGAACGGCGCACACGGCACCAACTTCGACGGCAAGGCCGAGAGCCCTGCACCACGCCGCAGCAAGCCTCTGGCTGCTGAGGGCAGAAAGGGCAAGAAGAAGGACACCCGCCTGGACGAAGCCATCATGCTTGGCATGAGCGGCATCCCTGGCACCGACCGTGGCACTGGTGACGGCGTGCCCGAGGGCACCGACTGGGACGAGGAGATGAACCTCATCCGTCGTCGCGCTGGAATCGTTGAATGGTGGAAGGACGAGTAATCGTCAGCCGAGTTCGGGATTGATGGAAGGGGCTTCGGCCCCTTTCGTCGTTTTAGAAGCCCCGGCCTTGGTCCTGGCCGGATAGGTATCCGTTGTGATGGGCAGTCTGCGTGCAGTTCTCGCAGGGCGCAACTTCGAGGACGATAGCCGTTTCCGGCTCTTCGCGTATCTCACTCACCTGCAACTCGGTACCGCACGTGTCACACACTACGGCGACCTTCGTTGCAATGTCCTCTTCAGTGTCGAGAATGACAGCCTTGTCTAGCGGTCTATCGTGGTGAGAAGGCACACCACCAGACCTCTCGCTCCCATACGATGTCTCCGTCCTTCCAGACATATCCACTGCCGTCAGTGCGGTGAATGTCGCGCACCATGCGCTGGAAGTCAACGTAGACATGATGTGCGATAGGCTTGCCACCATCCGTCTTAGAGGCTTCATAGTTGGACCTCATCAAGTCTAGGTGTTCCTTTTCGGTCTTCCCCGCGTCCCTCTCTTCGGTCAAGTCCTTTGCGAAATCGCCACGCTTGAAGCAGTGGCCTATCTGATTTCCGTACAGCGCTCGAAACTCAACGCGCTGTTCCATGTCCATGAGATCCCACGTCTGCTCTCCCTCGGCACCGCGAATGGTTCGCTCGCGACCATCCACTTCCCGTGCGAAGAACACGATGAACAGGAGCAGTCCAAGTAGGGCAATGCCCATGAGTTTCTGTCGTCGGTTCATGTCAGATGCCTCCAGGTATTACTTACCGTGGGCTGTGGCCAGCGCTTCGGCCAGACTGAACGCCTGAATCTTGGCGTCCCGGTTCTTGCCGAGCCAGTTGGTCTCCAGTCGGGTGCTCTCGCCGTGACCCATCTCGTGGTCAAAGGCATTCTGCACCGTGGACCAGCAGCCCCATGCGGTATCCTGCCCATCACGATACGTCCTGTCGAGCATCTTCGCAACCTTCTTCAGATTACGGTTTGCCAATGAACAGTTCTGAATCTCGGCGAAGGTTCGCGGCACGTCCTGCCCGGCGACCTCGCACCGGCTCGGGAGCTTGGTGTCGAACACCCGAATCAGATACATGATGGCGTCCGCCGGGTTGATGCGCATGCGGTACATGAACTCGGCTTTGCCCCGGAACTCGTCCATGGACTGGGCCGCGATGCCGACGACTTCCTTGATCTCCTGGATGCGCTTCTCGTCGAACTGGCTGGCGTGCGACATGGTGTACGTCTGCTTGACGCTGCCGCCGAGGCCGGTCTTGTTGATGCTCTGGACCAGCGTGTGGCCACCGGGGAACCGGATGGGAGTCCACATCGCCTTCAGAGCGTAGCCGTACAGGTGGCTCTGGAGGAGCAGGAAGTAGCTCTCGAACACGTCACCGTTGGCAAGCTCGAAGCCGTGGCCGGTCTTGGCGAGTCCCCAGATGTGCTTGCCGTCGGAGAATGACCCGGCGGTCTCCATGGTCATCTGCCCTGCCTGAACGAATTCCTGGAAGACGCCGAACGCAACGTCGTTCTGGATCTCCTTGTAGCGCGGTCCGATGAAGGGGCTCAGGATGGCGTAGTCGGTGTCGCGCACCAGACCGAACGCCTTCGGGTTCACGATGTGCTTGATGCCCTCATCGGTCTCGATGGTGAGGGTGCTGCGGGCTCGGAGGACTCGCCAGTTCAGGCCCGCCGCTTCCAGCATCTCCTGGACGCTCGCGCCTCGCGGGATGGGATGACCCAGGTTCTCCCACGGGGTGCCTTGGACGGGCTCGTAGGTTCCCTCGCCGTCTACCTGCGCGGCGGTCTCGATAGTCCGATACTTGATTGCTGGCTCTGCCATGGTCGTCCCCTTATCGAATCAGGTGGAGGAGGTTGTTTCGGAACAGGAAGTGCCTCGGAAGGCTGTCCTCCCCACCGTCGAATCGTGTGATCTTGACTTGCACGCTGACCGTGCTGAAGCCCCCGTTGTCTCGAAGAATGGGCATCTGAAGCATATCGTCGATCTCGAACTCGGCGATGCGCTCGTCAAAGACAAGATGTGTGGGCCGGTTCTTGACGACACCCGTGAGGATGATGTGGTAGCTCTCGACGACGAGGGCCAGCGGGTGCCGGAGTCCGGTCAGCCGCGCCTCGTTGGTGCGAACCTCGAAGGCATAGTGCGTCTCGTCCCCGTCGTCACCCTGATTGGGAACTTCGGAGAGGCGCATTGAGGCGATGTCGAACTGAAGGTTCGTGAGCCCGTAGGTCCACTCTAGGATCTGGGCTGTAGCTCGCCACAGGTTGGTTCGCTCTTTGAATTCCACGCTATTTTCCTCACGACACAATTGTCTAGCGGAATCTTAGCAAGAAATTCTGGCCCTGTCAACTTTCTTCAAGAATCCAGGAGGCCCCTAACCGCTTCTTTGTGAACTGGGTCACAGTAGACGAAGACGGTGAGCACGGCACCATCCATGAAACAGTTGACTTTCATTCCTGCTTCCACGAAACGCTGGAACTTCAAGTGCCCGGCACCGTACTTGGTGCGGGCGGATTGACTGGCTCCGTGCTTGACACCCGTGACTCTATCGTCCGCCGCCAGCTTGTCGAGCCGACGCCGGGACTTGGGACAGGCTGATGTGTGCTTGCCTCGCTTGCTCATTTCACTTTGATGACGTTGCCGGAGATTTTCAGAGCCCCTGGTGGGATCTGGACGGTCCGGGCTTCCTCGCTCTTGGGGTCATAGTCGTCCCCCGGTACCGAGAAGTTCAACTGGTAGCTCTTAACCTCACCACCGCTCACGGTCTTGACAGTGACTTCCTTGCGGTCCATGTAGCGAAGGTCCGGCACCAACTCCATCTCGCGGTAGGTACCCACCTGAGCCTCGTTCAGAAGCTCGAAGGAGCACGATTGCCGACCGACCACCCTCACCCCTATGAGGACATCTTCGGGGTAGTCAGGGACGTACAGGATGCCTACGGCGTCGCCATGCTTATCGCGGGCAAGGTAGTGATACCCAGAGTCCTGGATGAACATGGTCATGACCCGTTGGGCCTCGCGTCTGGTGTCGTCACTGTGTTCCATGGGGTAATACGGGCATGCCCTTCTCGTTGATTGTATCTATCACCGGGATGCCGAACTCTCGCAAGGTCTCGAATTCGACTCGGTTGATTCGATGGACGTGGTACCACATGATGACCTTGTCACCAGCATCAATCATCTTCCTGAATGCCTCGGGCGCACTCCACTGCTGCACTTGGCAGATGTCATCCATCTCCGTCCAGCGACATTCTTCGGGCAAGTCGCTGATTGCGAAGGCATCTCCACCCTTGTAGCGGAACAGCCAGAACGCCTCCCTGTAGTCAAGTATCTGGTCGGTTGGCATCATCTTGTAAATACCTGTTAGCCTGCGTAAGTCGTTGATTTCCCTTGCTCAATTTAACATAGCATGATCAGCGCGTTTTGTCCAGCCATTACACACCACCCTCTTAAATACAACTGTCAGTGGAGGTAGTGTGCCCCCACTGCCTCCGCTTAACCCCTTTGGAGGCTACGACAATATGGCAAAGAAAAACCGACAAGGGTCTGGGATTCCGCAGACTCGCAAGAAGGTCGAGGTTCAACCCCTCAACGAATCGCAGCGTGCGTACATCGACGCTATCCACCAGAACAACATCACTTTCGCAATGGGCTCCGCTGGTACCGGCAAGACACATCTCGCCGCCATGCTAGCAATGCAGGCCATGACCGAAGGGATGGTGGACCGAATCGTGATTGCTCGACCAGCCGTCCCTGCTGGTGGTGAGGATATCGGCTTCCTCCCCGGCAGTATCACCCAGAAGATGGACCCGTTTGTTCGGCCTATCTACGATGCGTTCCGAACCTACTGGAACTCACAGACCATCATCGACAAGATTGGTCGGGGTGATATCGAGATTGTCCCACTGGCATTCATGCGCGGACGAACGTTCGACGACACGTTCATTCTCGCTGATGAAATGCAGAACGCTACACCCGAGAACCTTCTGATGCTTCTCACCCGTTACGGTGTGAGGTCGAAGATGGTAATCACTGGTGACCCTGTACAGAGCGATGTAAACGGACATTCATGTTTTCATGTTGCATACGACATCCTGCGCGACGTTCCCGCGATTGAGTTCGTGGGTTTCGGCAAGCGCGATGTGGTCCGACACGAGACCGTACAACACATCCTGCAAGCATGGCCAGGAACAGGCGACACCAACAACGGGGGCGAGGTTATCACGTATCAGGCAGCGTGATACCCAACCAACGTGCCTTCCCGCACGAGAGGGGGCCGCAAGGCCCCCTCACTTCTTCAAGTCGGCGTAGTCAATAGTGACTTCCGGCGCACCGATTGCCAGCAGCAAGTCAAAGTCCAGTTGCCGGTCGGGGGCGAAGTTGGTGCCGAACGCACTCTCTCCGATGTATGCCTGATAGCGCTTACCATCGATCTCGTGAATCTTCCCCCACATCAAACAGAAATCTTCAGGGGATATGATGCAACTACCCTCGTACTGACGGTTCACGTGACTTATCATTCGATCCATTCCGTCCCAACGAGGTAGTCCATAGAAGGACAGGCGGTATCGCTCCGATTCGGGTGTCTCAGGGTTCTGACTTGGACGCATGTCGATGAACGCGGGCCTGCCTCCCAGAATGTCTGAAGGAGCATTAAGGATGCGCAGGGTGCCCATGGCATCGAATTGGCCCCTGTGACCTTCTCGGATGATGCCTTCAGCAGTTTTAGATCCACCCATTGTCCTGCTCCTTCCGCTGACTATCCTGTACGGCACGGTACCAAGCATGCGGTATCTCGTCGTCTCGGGTATCGTTGTTCCAACGTATCGAACCAACGTGACACACGCAACAGATGATTCCGAGGATGCTGAGGGTTATCCAGATGATGTCCTGCACGACTGCGCCGATTCTGCTATTCAGGAGGGCATCTGCAAAGTCGAAGAACTGGTCAGCTATCAGTACAATCAAGCCGTCGATGAGCAGCGCTGCCAGCGCGAGGAAGAAGAGAATCAGCATCGTCTCATATGCATTGGACAACTCTTTGGCGATGGGACGGTAGCTGACCTTCAGGCGAGGAGCCATGTCGAAGGCTTCCATCTCCTCTGCCCGTGCCTTGTCGATCCTTTCCCAGTTGTACCACTTGCGCACCTGACCATCAGGGAAGTGAATCCAATGATGATTCCTGGTGTCGTGTTCGGTCATGTCGATAGAGAAGACACCAATGTCGGCATCGGAGCCGTAGTCTCCCTTGACCAAGCGGTGCTCGATCTTTCTCTCAGAGGCCGAGTTTGCTGAGGCGGTCATGGCCAGTGATTCCGTTTACAACTACCCACGCACCAGTGAGGCATGCATGGAGAACGAGGCAGAGACCGACGATGAAACGTGTATTCATGTCTCCTTGGTCGTTGATGAGAAACATGCCAGCCGCAAAGCCCAACAACGCGGCAACACCATTCCACTTGAACAACCGTTGCTTGCTGGAGCGGAGCCACTTGCGAATAGGCCGACTTGTGGTCTTGAGCTTGGGCCACAGACCGAAGGCGAGGTCCGATTCGTATTCGGCCTTCGTGATAACGTCGTAGACGAAACCTTCTGTTCCATCGGAAGCCAAGTCCGGTCCATCCGGTACCCACCTGCCGTCGAGCCGTATCCAGAACTCGGTGTCGCAGTCCACAGCAATTACACCGATGGGCTCGTCGTCGGTTTTGACCATGATGCCATCGAGTAGCGAGAACTTGGCAGGGAATACCCGCGCGTACTCGAACCGGTCGGTGGTGCGCATGGACAGCAATTGCTCCATGCCGCTTGGACCCAACTGGAAAGTAGCCATGCTGTCGAGTGCCTTGAACATTACCGTTTCTTCGACTTGGGCTTCTTGAAGCTCATGTCGTCGAAGCCCTTCTTGTCCCGGAGGTCTTCGTCGGAGATGTCCACCGGGTTGGGTCGCTTGGGCCGTGTCTTCGTAGGCTGCGAAGTGGGGTTCGTCATGACACCACCCACGAACATGTCGAGTTCCTGAAACGCCGTGTAAGCGTCGAACACCTTGCCGAAGTGGTACCGCTTCAACTCGCAGTTGAAGTACAGCACCGGCTCGTGTCCGTCCTCCTCGAAGTAGACTGCAATGGGCTTACGTTGCTCAGCGAACCAGCCCACATGGTCCTCACCATGCTTGGCGAAGAACTCCCCCACATCCCGCTCTACACGCACACTGCCCCTGCGTCCGAGCCAGTCGGAGCGAGGCTGGTCTTTCCACTCGAATTCGTTCTGAGCGAGGAAGTCCGCGTAGGTGTCGAAGTCGTAGTAGTGGGACTTGGACCAGTCGTACTGACCGGGCTTCCGTGACGCGACCTCGATGCCAGGATACAGCTTACCGCAGAAGGCAACCATGAAGGGGTAGTAGCAGAACTCGACACGCTTCTTGTTCCTGTCGAAGCCAATCTGATTGCCGTGTCCGTAGGGATGGCGATAGGCAGCGCGAGGAGACAGGGAAGGTTCCAGCCACTTGTAGTCGGAGGGGATCTCTCCACGTCGGTATTCCGCTTCCTTGCGGTCGAAGACGACAGTGCGGTCCTGACCATAGGCCATGACAGAGTCGTAGTAGTCGTGGTTCTTGGCTATGATCCTCATGATTGTACCTTATCATGGGTCATCGACGAAGTCAAAGGTTCAGGGGGCCGTGAGGCCCCCGTCACCCCGGAGGTTTTGACATGATGTGCTTCGCAGCACACCCTCAATGTAGACCCGGAGAGGACTCGTGTCAAGCCGCCGCACGCTCCCTGACTTCCGCCAGAGTCGTGTTGATGAGGATCTTTCCATCCTCGAATACCGTGCGCAGCACGTTGCAGCGAACGTCGAGGCCGTGCTTGAACAGTTCGCCTTCGCGTACCGTCACGTACTCTCCGTCCCGCTTGATGAGCGCCAGCCTACCTCGCTTGGACTTCTTCATGCTCTGGGTCACGGGATCCTTGTAGACATCTCTCCAAAGACCGTTCACCTTCGCCGCCGAAGCCTTCATTGCGAAATTCAGCGTGTCCCGGTTGACATGCTGAAGCATCGCACCACCCATTCCGAAAGCGACGTTGTCGGCAGACCAACCGTTCGCGAGCATGTTGTCCAGGATCTCCTGGATGCTCTCGTGGTTGATGCCATCGCCCTGGATGACTCGGACGCAGTCGGCCAGAACCTTGTAGCCCTTCGAGTTCGTCGTGTAACCGAATCCCTCTCCGAGCTTGTTCAGGACTTCCACGACCACTGTCGCAGGATGACCAGAGTCAGGACGCACAACCAGTGTTCCACCCTTGGAGATGATCGTCTCCTTCAGGCTTGCCCACTTGTCGCACGCGGCGTAGATGTCGTAGGAGTCAGAGACCACTGCGTACAACTTCCCCGGTCCACCGAACTGGTCGATGTTCCGACGAAACGCCTCGATCTCCATCTCCGGGCCACCCCACACCGTGATGGTGCTGTGCTCCGCAGCAGGGATGCTGAATCCCGCCATGGTCTCGCCGTAGAAGTGACGAGCGTAGCGCAACGATTCCACCGTATCCGTTCCCATGAAGTGCACGAGATGTGCTACACCGCCAAGACCAGCCGACTCCTTCGACGATACTCCACGTGCTCCGAAGTCGTGTAGCTTGAACAGGATGTCACCGTCAATGCTCTCCGAATCACTCGTCTTGACGAGTGCGGCACGGATTGCCTTCTTGATGTACATGTCCTGCGTAGCCACAGTCGTTGGATACCACACGGCACGAAGCAGCGCGGTCTCCATGTAGCTTGTCAGCCACGGCACGTTGGGGTCGGTGTTGACGATCTGGACCATGACGTTGCTGACGCCCATGTTGGTACCCTCGGGCACCGCCTGGATGCGCACTGGCAATCTTCCACCGTGCTTGTTCAGGATGTACTGCCATCCCTCACGGTTGAACGGCTCGCCGTGTGCCGTCAGAACCTCGTCCGCCTCGTCGATGTCAGCCTGCGTGAAGGGCTCAGCCAGATACTCCTTGAGGAACATCTGGAGACCGAAGAAGGTCGTCTGAGTCCAGCCATCGATATCCGAACCCCGGCTCTCGATGTAGGATGACACGTATTCCGTACCCTCTGGGTACTGTGCAAAGTGACTAGCCTTGTAGCTGTCGGTGTTCAACATAATGTTGCTTTTCATGATAGGAATCCCCTATGCAAAATGCCTCAGCCCTATTGCCGAGGACTTGTTCTCCGCAGAGTCACACAGTCATTTGTGCAACCCCGCATCGATCTCTTCATCGGACTGCTCCTCGGGAGTCAGCTTCGTTGGCGTGGTGACGCTGCCGTCCATATGACGCTCGTAGACTGCCTCGGCCTCAGCCATTGCATCCTCTACCGTCATTCCGATTGGTATCCCCTGAAGCGCAGTACGCTCGGGACCGGACAGCGACTCCGGTGGCTCCTCGCGCATCTCTGCGACCAGACCCAGGAATGCCTCGTGCTCCTCCTCGGTGAACTTGGGTAGCTTGCCCTCGGCGGTGATCGTGTTGCCCTTGCGAAGCTGATGCTTCCACTTGGCCAGCTTCAGGTCGATGATCTTCTTGACGATTGCACGCCACATCGCATCGTCCATGTCCTGCCACTCGGGCGGCTTGGTGAGCGCTACGTCGAGGCCCATGATGACAATGTCGCATGCCTCCTCGACCACGTCCATCCAGCGCTTGTTCTTCGCACCGGACACACTGGTGACGCTCAGGACGGCTTCCAGTAGCTCGCCTACCTCTTCACCGCTCTTGGCGGCTCGGCGCAGAATGTTCTCGATTCGCCGCTCCGGCTCACCGGTCTTCTGCACATCGGTTACAATCCCCATGATTCGAGGTCTCCATCTTCGTTAATGACCACCGCAGCTATGTCGGATGCATCCACAACTGGGATGTCATCAAACGCAACTGCATATGTTTCGACTTCTGCCTCTTTCACTCCCCACGTCATCCGGGGAAGCAATGACAGGATCACTTCCACCATCGGTATCTTGACATCATCGCTATCGAGCGCAAAGAACAGAACGTCGTCGTGCATGTCTCTAAACTTGAGGTAGTTCATGACTCCGTCTTCCTTACCTCGTGTCTTTCATCAGAGGTCGCCGGTCATGTGCTGGATGATGAAGTAGTGGTCCTCGAACATCATCGTCGGGTCGAGGCTACTCAGCGGGTACCAGTCTGCATCTGCGGCATCTGAGCCACCCTTCGCCTTGGGCAGTCCCTTCGGGTCCGGCGGCAGCGTGATGAGGAACGTATGACTGAACACACGACCTCGCGGTGACCGGTTCGGGTCGTCGAACACTTCGCGCTTCGCGATGTTACCCTTCAGAACCGGTGTCGGTACCTTCAGCTTGGTCTCCTCACGAAGCTCACGAATCATGCCATCGACCAGACGCTCCTCGGGATTGATGAAACCGCCCGGCAATGCCAGCAAACCCTTGCCAGGATGCGTGCCGCGCTTGACGAGAAGGATGTACCCAGACTGGACTACGCCCGCGTCCACCGTCGTGTGGGTGGCTTCGTAGCCCGCGTTGGTGTAGGAGTGATCCTTCCTGTACTTGAGGATGTACTGGTGCTCCTGGAACAGCCGGTTGTAATCGTCTGTGCTGCGGAATTGGTCCAGGAATCGGAACGTCGCCCTCGGAATGCCCTCCATCAGACCGATCCAGTCCTGGGGAGCAGAAGGCTCTTTCTCCTGGTGAGCACGGAAATATTCGGTGCGAACATCGGTGGCATTGAACAAACGCCTGTCGGTGAACGCTTCCACGTTCACGCTGCCCCACTGCGGGAACAAACCGAGGTAGTAACTGGAATGGTCCTTCGAGTGACCGATGAGACCAATCTTGTGGTCGCCGGGTCCGAAGTTGTCGTAGACGAGATTGCCGACCGTCTTCTGGACCTCCATGATCCATCCGGTGTCGCTGTAGGTATGGTCGTTCAAGGGCTCGATGATGAGCCGCTTGGTATCTAGCTGGCTGACCTCTTCTGGCATCCAGGCTTGGATGACCTCTCGGCGCTCTTGCCACGTGAAGGGGTTGTAGAAGCTCCGCGCTGTGTTGGCGGAACCCACCAGAACAATGACCTTTTCGGCCAGACCGAGCGCGTGCTCGATGACCTTGGCATGTCCGTAGTGGAATGGTTGAAATCGCCCGATGAATACGAGCGCGTCGTATCGCTTTGTCATGACTATGGCTCCCATAGCTTATGTGATGCCTCCGGCCTATCCAGAGGTCTTACCCACTATTTAGTGTCAGTGGCACTCGAATGTCAAGCTACCTTGGCGTAGAATTCCTCTTCCCCGCTCCGGCGGCGCTCTCCGAAGTCCATGTCCAGCCAGCGGTAGTTCCTGACGTTGGGGATGTCCGGCAAGACCTCCCACGTCTCGCGGGCGTGCGCGTGGACCGTGTCGTACCAGGGGCCGCGCTCGCAGAACTTGGTCCATGCCTCGACCGGGAACATCTTCCACGCCATCAACTCCTCATACTCGAAAGGGTCAATCTCGCGGCACCACAGGTATTTGTCGTCGAAGAACAACTCGAAGCCGTAGATGTCGTTATCGTGAACTGGGAAGCAAGCAATTGCATGCGGTGGCGCGTTCATCCCGTTCGAAGTTCGCTTCTCCTGGAAGTGCTTGTCGTTCCGATTGACCCACACCTTGCCTTTCCAGCCGATTAGGAAGTATTGGAATCGTCTCATGCCACTTCTCCAAGCAGCGGAAACTCGCGCCGCCAATCGGTACCACGCATCTCATCGAGTTTGCCGAGATGCACCTTCAGTTGCTCCCAATGATCCAGGTTCTCTGGTTCATCGAGCAACGGAAGGATACCATCAAAGCGCTCGTCCGTCAAGACGTAGCGAAGCCGACGCTTGGCTTCCATCGGCAGGCTGCTCACCCTCATGTACTTGGGCTCGGTCAGCACGTTGTCGAAGCGGAAGGGGAAGCCACGAATGTCCATGTCCTCCAGTAGCGCGGGCAACGAGAACACACTGAGGGCTGACACCACAACTGTCACCTGCAAGTCCACACGCTCCATGCTGAAGACCCGATTGCAGTTGTCCATCACTGCGGAGTATCCACCAGGGTACCGGATGTAGTTGTACTGAGGCCCGAACGCATCCACGCTGGCCTGTACATGCACGTGCTTAAACCTCTCGAAGTAGTCCATGACCGAACGACCACGGTACAGAAGATTGGTCATGTTCGATGACAGGTGAAGTTCCATTCCGGTGGAGTAGCCGCTGTTGATGGCGAACTCGATGATCTGCCAATACTCGTCCATCAGGAACGGTTCGCCACCTGTGAAATTCAACACCTTGATGTCAGGTAGAACTTCCTCGAACCCTACCCACCACTGGGTTTCCTCTTTCTCATCCAGATCCGTGAATGGATTGATGTGACGCGGGCCATTCCACCACCCCATCTTCTTCCACTCCAGTGCGACACCGGAGGAGTAGAAGGGGTGGCACATGTAGCAGCGCAGGTTGCACTTATTGCCGGTGAACTTGATGTCGAAGTGCTCGATGTTCGAGAACGGCATCGCACCGTTGATCTTGGTTTCCTCGATAGCATGGCAGGTATCGGCGCTGACAGCCTCCCAACGCTTCTGACGCCGAGAGGTCTGGCCCTGCTGCTCCATGACGATGCAACGCTCGCAGAACGGCTCGTAGACGGCCTGACGCCCATCTATCATGGCTTTGCGTATCTTGTTCATGCGCTCGCTCAGATGCACGTACATGGGCGTGTGCGAGCGTACTGTCATGTCCGGGAACTTGTTGGCGTAGCAGCACATGCGCCACTCGCCCGTGGGCGTGGTCGAAAGTTCAGACCAGGGGACTGGGCAGAATGGTCGCTTCTTGTCCATCAGTATTCCACTCCAGTCCACTCACAGTGACGATTGCGCAGGCAGAAGTCTGTGATGGGTTTGACGGGCAGGTTGATGCCGAATGCTTCCTGCGTCTCTTTCTCTACATCCGTGAGGTCTCGGTACCGATATGACCCGTCATCGAATCGGTGATTCAATAGCTCATACTCACCACGATGCTCCATCTCGCAGATAGCGATAGCTGGCTCATCGGGCTCGCACAGATCGTAGATGACTATTCTCCACATATGTAACCCACCCAGGACGCAACAAGACAACACCCCTTGAAGAAGCCTTCTTTGATAGCAGGGAAGAACGAGAAGATGATGCAGTACACGTAGATAGCCGTCACCAACTGCGAGAATCTACCCGGCCAGCGTGATTTCGCCGGTCTCTTCATCTTCCAGGATGAGTTGCTTCACGAAGACCTCGTAGAAGCCACCCTTCCGATCCTGAGCGACATGACGCTCCGGGTCTTCCCGACACACGAAGCGCAGATCCCAGACCCGGCTCACGTTCTTCAGGCCGGGCACGGCTTCCTTCGCCCGCTCGATGGCGTCCTCGTGGGTCTCTTCCTCGAAGGTCAGGCCCAGAACTTCCTCGCCACCCTCGGGTACCATCACGTATTCGTTCATGCTGCTTTGTCCTCTTGATTGGCCAGACGACGCGAGGTCCACTGATAGACCTTGCCATCCTGTACCAGATAGTGTGCCTGCTCGACAAACGGTTGTCCAGTCATGGTGAACTCGCCGGAGTAGCGTCCAGTGTTCAGGAGCACCCCATCCTGCGACCTTATCTTGGGCACGCCAAGAGCCACGTTCGTCGCCGTGTGCGCACAGATGGGGATGCACTTCTCTGGCGGCACGGTGCTCTGGTCGTAGTAGGAACGATATCCACTCTGGACGGTCTCGGCGTCCTTGATGCGGAAGATGACCACCTGCATTCCGGTGATCTCCTGACCGCCTTCAGTGGTGAAGCCACCCTCGGCGTACACGTCTCGCTTGCCCTCATCCACGAAGGCGTGGTCCTGGGCAATACGGAAGCCAAGGTGCTTGTTCCGCCTGTATTGTCTGCCATCGTATAGCATGACTATTCCTCCCTTGGAGGGTTCTTCGGGTAGTCCAGGGCGGCACCGTCATCACGCCGGAGCGGCTGGTAACCGTTGCCATTGCGCCCATCGAACTCTGGTTGGGGGTTTGGTCGCGGTGCTCCCCATGGTCTCACCGGAGCCTGACGCTCGCCGCTCACCATGTCCCGTGCTGCTCCGAGCACGAAGGCTCCCAGGAGCGCCAGGAAGTAGAAGATGTAGTACCAGAACGGAGCGCCGACTTCCACCATCATGTGGATGATGGCTGAGGAGCATCCGAAGATGCCGATGGCTCCGAGCACTCGTTGTAGTGTTGCAGATTTCATGATGCTTCCTCTTCGTGTGCCTCGACCGCCATCCTCAAATACCACTTCTTGATTGCCAGCACGCTACTCACGTAGGCGAGTCCGATGATGGACCAGCAGACCGCAAGGAGGACGATGGGCATATCGAGCGGCATGTCTGCGCTCGGAGTGTCGATCTTGATGCCAATCATCAGACTGCCGAAGCAGACGATGATGACTTGAATGGCGAACAGTAGAATCTGTCCACCGCTCAACTCGTAGGTGGGCTGGCTCATCAGACGTACTCCCATCGGCGCAGGAGCGGGTTGCGGTCAGTGTTCTGAGCTTCCTGCTTGAACGCCTCGGACACGGTACCGAACGGCGACCACGCGACCTCCTCGAACATGCCGCGCTCCACCTTCGGGGTGAACTCGGCTTCCTTGATGGGTAGCAGCAGGTAGCAAGACTCGTGCCGTCCGTCCCGCAACAGCTTGGGCAGGTAGACGTAGCCATCCTTGTCGGTGGGCTGCTTCACAAGCTCTTCAGCGCTCTCCACCGGCTCGCCCGTGTAGGTGTGGAACTCGTAGCGGGTGACCTCGAAGTCCTCGTGGGCGTCGTCCGCCGGATTCTTGATGAGTAGAAAGGAGCCCTCTTCGGGCAGCATGGCCACAGGGAACTTGACCATCGCGGTCGGAATCTTGGTGTCGCCACCGATGAGCTTCGCGTAGCCGAACGCCTCGCGGGTGTCACCGGGAAGAATGATCTTGCTCATGTCTCGCTCTCCAGGGGGAATTTGCTTCGGGCTCGACCCGTGTGACCCTCGCCCATTCGGCCACCCATCGCGTGAGCGACCTCCAGCATGCAATCCTTGAACCACCGGTCGTCGTCGGTCGGGTCGTCAGGGCGAAGGAAAACGGTCCAGTTGATACCGGCGTCACGCATCAGCATGATGGCACCAGCACGGTCGGCGGGATCTGGGAAAGCCTCGACGAGCCAGTCGGTGAATCGCTTCGATGAATCGTCGGGAAACGAGCCATGCTCACAGAACATGCCACCTGTTGCCGTGGCGAACTTCTTCAGCCAACGACGCATCATCAGGATCTCTCTGTGCAGTTCGAGTAGCTTGGACATCTCATTTCCAGATACAATCTAATGCCCCCATGGTAGCACCATCCGAACCCCCTGTCAACAGCGGTGGAAAAATTGGGCCGCAGGCACTAAATATAGGGGATACCAGAGGAACCGTCCGAATGACATCACGCCATGACCTAGCGCCAATCGTAGATTTGCTCATCGAAGGCGACGTTGACGCCGCCGAGGAGTATCTTCTGGTCGAGAATCAGGAACAGCAAATCATCCGGGCCATGGGCGGCGACCGTATGCCCATGAATTACCTGCTGAAATTCGAAGAGTACCTGGACGACCACGATGTCTACCTCTTCGATGGGTGGGAGGAATGCCAGATTTGCTACAAACCTCGCGTTGACAAGTTCTGGTGCACCTTCTTCGTGTTCTGCCCAGAGGGTACCGACCTTCGGGGAGCCCTGCGCCTGACCAACGACAAGGAAGGCCAAAACGAGATTACTCAGAAGCGCGTCGATGATGGTCACATCCTCAAGTTCCGAATCCTGCGCCGGTACCTCGACGAAGTCGAGAAGAAGAACCAAGAGCGCGCCGAAGAGCTTTCGGCTGAAGAGATGGAGTTCCTATAATGGGTGACGCTACCGAGCAGTACAGCCGCCGGATTGATGATCTCATCGGGGTAGTGCAGCAGACCATCGACGATGTGAATCGTTTCATTCGGGGTGAAATGAAGGTCGAGCCCCACGAATACCAAAAGGTCAAGCGTGACCTTATGGCCCGCCAGAGTGCCGCTCTCGAAGCCATGCACAATGCAATTGCAGGCCAGAGGGAACTGCTAAGTAACATGAACGCAACTGGGGAGCCACTACCGCGCCGTAGAGCGTCGGATATGGCCCCAGGTGAACGTCGCCCTCGACCACGCCTACAAGCTGTGGGAGAGGAAGAGATTTTCGATATCAAGCTACGGGCAGGAATAAAGTGAATGTGGATCCTAGAGCATCGTGAGACCAAGCGGTACCAACGCTTCGACGAACGTAAGGACGCCGAAAACCATCTGTCACGCCTGGGCGAAGCCGCTGGTGCGTACTATCACGTGCTCGCTGACACCGGCAACACCCTCATGAACAAGATGCTCACCGAGGGTCTGGTCAAGGGTGACCTCTACAAGATCCTACTACCCCGCGTCTCCGTGGACGAGTTCGTCCCTGGCGACCCAGAAACCGACAACATCGTAATCGCTTTCTTCCTGAAAGGCGTACCCGAGGCTACCCTGCCATTCAAGACGTTCGCCGAGCAATCCAATGGCGTGCTGTCCGCTGACTACGGTGACAGCGAGACCGTCGTGGGTGCCCAGAACGTCTACGCCGAGTTCGACCGTGACAATTTGGACATGGAGGACATCCATGCTCTCATGATTCAGAGCGCCATGCTGGCTGGTCTGGAGATTGAGGATTTCACCATGACCTTTCCGCACACCGAACAGAAGTTCGAGTATGACCCGCAAGTCATGAAGGAATACTTCATCAGTCGGGACGCCAAGAAGAACGAGATCGCTCAGCGTAAGGCTATCGACCGTGCTGCCAAGGAGTTCGAGGACACTTTGCGCAAGGCTCAGAAGCAAAAGGACCAACAGAAGTCCGACGAACAACAGCAGCAGGCTCAGGAGTCTCTGGTAGACCATCTGGCCGGTGTTGCCCTCACGGGGTAACACACCATGCGTCTTGTTAAATTTCTCGAAATGACGAAGGAGCAACGTGTTCCCAATCCCATGCCTCATGTGAGCATGGATGACCCTCGCATGGAGGATTGGTACAACCGTGGCGAGGGCATTGTTGAGCGCTACATGAAGGCGAACAACATCCCCTTCGATGGTGGCAAGGGATGGAAGAAGGCTGACGCAGCACTGACCACCGTGATGGACGTGCCGATGGACAAGATCATCGGTACCGAAACCCACCTGGAACCCCAAGGATTGGAGCGTGGACCGGGTGACAAGTTTTCCTCGGACATGCCCGTCTTCTACTTTCTTGACGGAATTTACATGGTCGTGGACGGAAACCACAGAACCGTTCAGGCATTCCTGGCTGGTGAGAAAAGCATCCGTGGAAGGGTGCTCGACGTAGAGGCTTACGAACAGCGGATGGCGGCGTAAATACCTCAACCACAGAGGAAGCCGCATGAAGACCCTGGTAGCCAACGACACTGGTCACTCCAAGTATCTGTTCGAAGACAGCGACGTGGTAACGCTTGCGGCCACGCACGTGGACTGTCCTGCATGCCGCATTCTGGATTTGAATTCCGGCAACGCAACCATGTACGAGGGTGTGACGCCTCCGGGCGACTGGGTCGGCGACAAGTATTTCTTCGACGGAGCCGATTGGACTCTGGACCCCGACTTTACACAGCCATAAGGGAAACCCGCATGCCTATCGTTACACTTCCACCGTTCAATCCCCCTGCTCCCTCTAGCTTTGCTGGATACACAGGAGGAAACGATGGCGCGAACACGATCCTAACCCTCTCTGGTATTGGCTTGCAGAATGCCAACAACCTCGTCCGTCTGGACGACACACATGCTGTGCTCGGGTTCGAAGACATCAACAACAGTTCCTTCTACACAGCCGTGGTCTTGACTGTCGGTGCCACGACCGTCACCGAGGGCTCGTTGTTCGTTTTGCACTCCATCTCCAGTAACCCAACGGTCAGCATGGAAGCAGTGAGTCCTACCGTGTTCACCACCGTTCACAAGAATGTAGCGGGTATTGGTTCGGGTGGAATCTTCGCATCAACGTGGTCGGTGTCGGGCACCACCATTTCAGCAGCGGATATCAGCAACGCACTATCTACCGTGACCGGTCCACAGTTCGATGTGACGGCACGACGTTTCGGCTCTGGCGCATGGGTTGGTATTTCAGGTGATGGACTCACCAACGAACGTGTAGGCTCAGAAGCATACAGTATCTCAGGTACGACCGTGGCAACGGCCCAAGGAACATTCCTGGGTCCAGGTCTGGGCGGTAGCGGCGGACTGTCTGGTCCCCCCTCTTCCTGGGGTGGCATCAATGGACAAAGCGCAGAAGGACGAGGACTTGGTGGCGGCGGTTCGCTCCCTGGCAATCGTGTTGCTTTCCAGTATGATGCCCCGTCCATCTCGGACACGATTCGCTTCATGACAAACAGCGGTGGCTCAACCAGTGCTGGCGCTGCCTACAACCCACAGACAGCCCTTCCCGGCGGCGGAAACGATAACTGGCAGTTCGCCGAACTTCGTGACGACGCTGATAATGTTTTCGTTGTGTACGACCAATCTGGAACGGGAGACTTGTCCGGTGCTACGTTGACCATGAGCGGAAATGCGGTGTCGGCTACCAACACCGAGAACGTCCTGAATGCCAACACGTGGCAGTATGACAAGTCGATTATCAAGACCGATACCGATGAAGCTCTCATCTTCGGCATCGACGACAACCTTGACACTGGCACTATCCTCGTGACTGCCACGGATGATAACTCCATGTCCGCTGGCTCGAAGGTCGTGTACGAGAACGGTGCCAGCCGCAACAGCGCAATGATGGTCCGCATGAACAACGACCAGTTCCTCGCAGTGTGGGCTGATGGGTTCATCGTCAAGGCCCGTGTTGTGAATAGAGGCTAAGGCGTTGAAGCTACTGGAGATGTTCATCCTTCTCGAACTCAGGGATCGTCTCGCGCATACCGCCGAGACGATGACCAAGAAGATCGCCAAGCGATGGGATGACAAGGTCAACGATGGTGGCATGACCGGCCTGCCCGACGAATGGCGACAGGCACTCTCTGATGACATTCTACCCGACGGCATGACGATGTCCCGTCACGATAACTGGCCAGAGATTTATGGCGAGAAGATGGCTCAATGGATCGTCGAATGGTTTAGCGAAGCTGACCCCACCAAGAACAAGAAGTACACCGACTGGATTCTACGCCAGTGGCTTAGCGATACCCTATGGCTCGAAGACGTAGCCAAAATCCCTGGCATCCTTGCGACCTTCGAGGAGCATCGCAAGAAACTCCCCAAGATGGACATCCAAGGCAGGGATGGAGAACCCCTTGGACCGCCTCCACAGCGCCGTAGCGACATCAACGCCTGGAAGGACTACCGAGACCTCGCTTACGCCGTAAGACCGCTCACGGGCGAACGTGCTGCCGGTGAGAAGGTCTCCAACATGCTGGCTAAGCCAGACATCCAAGCCATGATGCATCACCCGGTACCGGACCCACAGAAAGCATTCGGTCCAGAGGGTGAATGGGATCTAGATGAGATTCGTTCTGCATACGCTGGAGAGACTGGCGAGGATGGTGGACAGTTCGACACTATGGATTGGTACGACTTCGAGCAGGCGGATGCTGATATAGATACCACGGCCATCGAGAAGGTCTACGCTGATGATAAAATTGCTGTCCTGATTCCGAACTCCCGTGCAGCCGCATGCGAGCTAGGAAAGGGCACAGAGTGGTGCACCGCCGCTACATCATCCGACAACTACTTCTGGAATTACGCTCCAGAAGGTCCGATGTATGTCATCATCACGGACAAGCATGGCAAGTTCCAGTTCCACTTCGAGACCGGTCAGTTCGCTAACGTCCATGACGAGATGCTGAATGACAACGAGAAGATGAAGCTCGTTCAAGAGTATCCACAACTTCGACGGGTGTTTGCTAACCAAGCTGAACAGTTTGGTGAAATCTGGTTGATGGACCCACAGGCTCTTGACAAGGAATGGGTGGACGACGCCATTCGGCGCTCCGAGGGATTCTTTGACTCCGACAACGACGTTGGTGAAACCCTTCAGAAGCTACCGAAGTCAGCTATCGTAGACCAGATGCCAGAAGATGCCGTGGCTGAAATAGAAAACTGGATACGCCACAAGGATCCTCTCGAAGCATGGCGCAAGATTCGTAACCCAACTGAAGAAGACTTGCAGGCGGCGCTGCATGCAGAAGATAACAGCACCCGTGGCTACAATCCGGCTACCGGCATCATGGACTACGCCACCAAGAATGGCATAGAACTTCGTGACGAAACTATTGAGACCGCAGTGGCACGTGATGGCGAAGCCCTCATGTATCTCCCACCCGAGAAGATGCGCCAACACCCCAACTGGATTCTTGCTGCCGTACAGGACCAGCC
>CAJIAN010000015.1_pt1 | contig 42390 bp, 32 predicted proteins | sample 9199061 | NCBI WGS metagenome assembly CAJIAN01 (sample SAMEA7708264, study PRJEB35096) | sediment metagenome | biome: marine neritic benthic zone biome [ENVO:01000025]; feature: sediment [ENVO:00002007]; material: shallow marine sediment [ENVO:03000034] sea grass bed [ENVO_01000059] ...
CCGGGAACGACGATCGGCCCGCTGTCGCCGCCCTTCCGGATCCACTCAGGCGTGTCGAGACGGAGACCACCCTTCTGCTTCTCGGGACCGTGGCAATCGTAGCAACGGCCCTTGAACAGCGGTTGAACGAGACTCGCGTAGTATTTCGAAGAACGTGAATCCTTGGCGACGGCCTTGGACCCGGCCGTCGACACCGGCGTCGTTCCGCTCGGCGTTGTTGGAGTGGCCGGTGTCGTCGGCGTGGTCGGCGTGGTCGGCGTGGTCGGCGGCGGCGTGGTCTCGCTCGGGGTAGTCGGTGTCGATGGAGTGGTCGGATCGTTCTCCATCATCTCCGGATCGGTTGGGGTCGTGACTGCCACCTCCGGAGTTGTCGGAGTTGGCGGATCCGTCATCTCGGGTTCGGTGGTCCCCGGGTCAGGCGTTGTCGAAACCGGAGTCGCCGGATCTGTCGTTGAAGCCACCGTCGGCGGCGTTTCAACCGGCGTGGTCGGCGTCGTTGCCTCTGGCGTGGGCGTCACGGGCTCAGGAGTCGTCGCCGCAACAACCGAAGGATCGGGCGTTGTTACCTCCGGTGTCGTGGGATCCGTTGGTGCAGGGGTCGGAATCGTTGGCTCCGGAGTCCCCGTATTGTCCACGGACGCAACCGTCGGTTCATCCGGATTCGTCGCCGCAGGCTCCGGTTCCGATGTCCCGTCCCCCTCCGCAGACTCCTCTTCACGCTCGCCAGCATCCGCGATGGTCGGAGGATCCGCTGGCTTGACGAAGAACACGCTCGCGAAAAGGGCGATCACCGCTGCGGCCAGCGCTCCCCGGTATCCGACAAGAATGCTGGCCCGCTTGAAAAAGCCGTCACTCGCCCGTTTTCCGCGGCCGCGGCGGCGGCTTCCGCGCCGCTTCGAGGCATTCGGCATGCCAGTGATGTGGTGCTTGCGGCAGAGAACCTTCAGCATCAAGGCGATCGTCGCGAGCGCCGTGATTCCAGATCCGATCCCGAAGCCTCCGAAGGGAACGGCCACGCTGCCAACGTTCCGCAACTGAAGGAAACCCGCGAGTCCGCACGCAATCGCGAGCACGACCGCCGTCGTCCCGAGAATCGCAATGACCGCGCTATCCGCAGTGTTCGATTTCCGCGAAGCCGCGAAGAACTCGAGCACTACCGCTGCGAGAAGCAGGCCGAACGGCAAATGGAGGAAGAGGGAAGCTACGTTTTCCATCACCGTTTCGGGGGCATCGATTGTGAGTTCGGCTTACGCGTAGAGATCGGTCACCGGCTTGCCCTTGTGAGCAACCGTGAACGGACGCCCGGACGGCGAGTGGATCACGTGATCCAACGGAAGTCCGAGACCGTAGGCGATGGTGGCATTGAAGTCCTGAATCGACATCTTGCCCTCGACGACGTTCATCGCACCCTCGTCGGTCTGGCCATAGACGGAACCTCCCTTGATGCTGCCACCGGCGATCACACCGCTGAAGGCTTTCGGGAAGTGGTCGCGTCCGTTGTTGTCGTTGATCCGCGGCGTGCGCCCGAACTCGGTCGCGAGGACGACCATCGTTTCCTCGAGCATGCCCCGCAGTTCGAGATCACGAAGCAGAGCGGACATCGCTTGGTCAAGAGTCGCGGCGCGGTTCTCGACGGACTGGAAGTTGTTGCTGTGGGTGTCCCAGCCCCCGAGATTGACCTCGACGAAACGGACATCGTTCTCAACGAGTCGTCGAGCGAGCAGGGCCCCCTGACCGAAGCCATTGTTGCCGTAGTTCTCACGCACGTCCTCCTTCTCGAGCGAGAGATCGAACGCCTTGAGATCCTCGCTCCTCATCATCTTCACCGCCTCGTCGTAGATGCCCTTCTGCGCGCGGACCGCCTTGTGCTCGTACTTGATGTGGAACTCGGCATCGAACTGCTGCATGAGCGCGAGGCGATCATTGAACTCCTTCTCGGACACGTCCTCGCGGCGCTTGCTGTTGCGAAGACCCTCGTTCGGATTGCCGAGCACCAGCGGCTCGAACTTCGACTCCATGAATCCGGCGCCACCACCGTTGCTTCCGCCGCCGATGCGGACGGCTCCCGGCAGCGTATTGTTGCGGCGACCATCGAAACGCTGGATCCACGCACCGAGTCCCGGGTGCTTGATCGTGCCACGCGCGACGTAGCTGGTGTGCATGAGATAGTTCCCCGGCCCGTGAGCACCTTGCGTTGAACTGAGCGAACGGACGATAGCCATTTTGTCCGTGTGCTGAGCCAAGCTCGGAAGATATTCACTGATCTGAACGCCGTCCGCTTTCGTGCTGATCGCCTGGACGGGACCTCCCTGTTCCGTACCCGGCTTCGGATCGAAGGTGTCGATGTGTGTCATCCCCCCGGACATGTAGAGATAAATGAGATTGCGTGCGGTCGGCCGGCGCCTGAGCGACGAATCGGCGGCAAAGGCGGTCGATCCGGCGATCGTTGCAGGCAGGAGCCCGACTCCGAGGAGCGACTGCGCGGTGCGCGACATGAAATGGCGGCGCGTGAGATCGTCGGCGTTTCTAATAAGGTCGTTGTCCATGGCTTGGGAGGTAGTTCGGTGGTTCTCGTTTGGTTAGTGACTACTGGAGAAAAACAAATTCGCTGGTGTTGACGAGGGCGAAGACGATGTCCTCGTATCCCTTGTCGCCGCGTTCGGCGACCCGCGCCTTGACCATCTCGCGCTCCTTATCGCTCGGATAGCGAGAGAGGAGGGTCAGGAACATCGCGTCCTCTTTCTTTTCGGGAGTGTCCGCCGCGGCGATGCCCTTCATGACCATCGACCTGCTGCTGAGGATGTCGTTGCTGAGATTGCTGTTGAGCAGCAGGAGAGCCTGCGCAGCAGAGGTGTTCTTGTGGGAATTCTCGATGGTGTCGCGATCCGACTGCCCGAACTCGCGCAAGAAGTGGCCATTCGGCGCGGGCGATTGGATTTCGGACGCACGCATGAGATGGCGTCCGTATCCCTTCCACGGATCCTCCTTCTTCTTCACGACTTTCTTCTTCTTGCCTTTGTTGGCCTTCGCGGCGCGCTCCGCCGCCATCTTGTCCATCATCGCGCTGGTGTCCATCGTCATGGAGCCCATCATCGATCCCATCTTGCCGGCACTCGCGTTCGCGACCTTGATGGCCTCGTTGCGCTTCTTGCTAGCCGCGCTCAACTCCTTGCGAAGGCGCTTGACCGTTTCCTGATCGTCGGACTCCTGGGCGACCTGCATGTATTCGCGGATTCTCCGCGACTCCATGTCGTAGGCATCCATCGCTTTCGCGACGGCTTCCGCTTGGGCGATGATATCCTTCGGATCCCGCTTCCTCAGCGCCTCGACTTGAGCACGGGCCTGCGCCTCCTGCTTCTTGTAGCGGTCCATGTCCATGCGCTTGTCGGGATCGGGGATCGCCACCGTGACGAGCGAATCCCAGTACTGCTCGGCCGTCATGCGGCGAAGCAGCGGCCCGGCAAAATGATACGGTTTGTCGATGGGCACTTCGTCGATGGTGGCGGCCCGCTGATAGGTCTTCGTCTGGTAAAGGACGTGCATGAACTTGCGAAGGTCGTAGTCGACTCGGCGCATCACTTCCTCGAGGTAGTCCAGCAACTCTGGATTCGAAGGCTGCGTATTGTCCGTGTAGTTGTCGACCGGTTCGACGAGTCCCATCCCCATCGCGCGCTTCCAGAGGCGATTGGCAACGACGCGCGTAAACCGGGGATTGTGGGTGGCCGTCATCCACTCCGCGTAGTCCATGCGCTTCTTGCTCGCCTCGTCCTTCTTCTCCTCGCGCTTTCTCCGCGACTCCGACATTTTCCTCCTGCTCGTTTTGACTTCCAATTCCTCTCCGAAGAGAACTCTCGCCGCCAGCGGCTTGTCCTTGTCTTCGTACTGATAGTCCTCGGGCAACTTGACCATGCGATTCGGATCCTCCTTCACGCCGTAGCTGAGAGGCTCAAGGATGTCATTGAGAGCCCTATTGAAATTGCGCGGCTTCTTCTCTCCCTTGCGCCTCTTGTTGTAGCTGGCCATCGCCTTGTCCATGCCCTCGATATCTTTCTCCGCGCTGCGACGCGTGTTCACCCCGTAGGTGAAGGCGGCCATCTCGTAGTAGTCGCGCTGCGTCCACACATCGAAGGGATGATTATGGCACTGCGCGCAGACGAGCTGCGTGCCCAAAAAAATCTGTGTCGTGTTCGACATGTTGTCCAAGGGCATGCCTGAATCACGGAGGTAGTAACCAACCGCACCGTTGTCCCACACGTTGCCTTGGGCGGTAATGAGTTCCTTCACGAACTGGTCGTAGGGCTTGTTCTCGCGCAACGAATCCTTCACCCACTTCACGTAGGCCATGCCGCTGTTGCCATTCATCCGCGACTTGATGCGCAGGATGTCCGCCCAGTAGTTGAAATTGTGGCTGACCGCGCCCACCGACTTGCTCAGGTAGTCGATCAAACGGGCGCGCCGATCCGCTCCCTCGTATTTGTAAAACGCCTCGGCCTCTTTCTGAGTCGGAATACGCCCTATCATATCCAAATACGCCCGGCGCAGGAACACGTGATCCTCGGATCGCGGGTTCGGCTTCACTTTGTATTTCTTGTATCCGGCCTCGACCAACTGGTCGATTTTCTTGCTTTCGCGGGGCACCGCTGCGTGCAGCGTGGTTCCGAGAAGTGAACACAAGGCGACTCCGGTTGTGAGCGCTTTTAGGGGGGTGACAAAGCGGGATTTTCTCATGGCGACGAGTGAATGGGAGGCTTGTTTCTGCGTTTACCTGCCAGTTCCAGTGACCGGGGGTAATTAATCATGGATACGCCGCGCTGAACAGCGTAATTTCAAATGTCCGTTCGATAATGATTTCTCAACGAATCCTCGAAATCTTACAGAAAATCCGGACATTTTGATGAATCTGAGCCCGAAAAACGTCGAGTTCTTCGTGCTTCCCATGGAAACACGGTTCCCCTTCCAGTACGGAATCGCCAGCATGACCGCGTTGCCGCATCTCGTGGCGCGCGCGCAGGTGGAAATCGACGGGAAAACGGCAGTCGGAATCGCTTCGGAAGGGCTGCCACCGAAATGGTTCACGAAGAACCCCAGCACGACGTTCGAAGAACAGGACCTACCCGACATGCTCGCGGTCATTCGGAAGGCCGCAGATCTGCTTACCGAGAATGCGAGTCCGCGCGCATTTGGGACTCTGTGGAAGGATCTCCAAGGAGCCCAGGTCGCGTGGGCGGAAGCGAACGGGTACCCACCGCTTCTCGCCAGTCTGGGCACCAGTCTCATGGAACGCGTGGTCCTCGATGCCCTCTGCCGCTATCGGCGCGAACCCCTCCATGCGTTCGTCGACGAGATTGTCGATCTCGGAAACGTTCATCCGGAACTCGCCGGCACCAAGCCCTCGGAGTTCCTACCCTCCAAACCCGCGAACTCACTGATCGCGCGCCACACCGTCGGGCTCGGCGATCCGCTTGATCTCAATGACGTCGCGCCGGAGAACGGGGTCGACGACGGGCTTCCTTACACGCTCGTCGATTGCATCCATGAGTACGGCCTCCGCTATTTCAAGATCAAGATCTGCGGCGACCTCGAGAAGGACACGCCACGACTCTGGAGACTCGCCGAAATTTTCGAACACCATGCGCCGCCGGACTATCGCTTCACCTTGGATGGGAACGAGCAGTATCAGACCGTAGGCCAGTTTCGTGAACACTGGGACATCCTTCGATCCGATCCCCAGCTGACCGACTTTTTCGAACACCTTCTCTTCGTCGAGCAACCGCTTCATCGCGACGTGGCGCTGGAGGATGAAGTCGCGGCAGCGCTTTCCGACTGGCGCGCCGGTCCGCGAATGATCATCGACGAATCCGATGGCGAACTTTCTTCCCTTCCCCGCGCGCTCGACCTCGGTTACGCCGGGACCAGTCACAAGAACTGCAAGGGGATCGTCAAGGGGATCGCCAATGCGTGCCTGCTCGAAGCGCGAGGCGCGAATGGCGTCCTCAGCGGCGAGGACCTCGCCAACGTCGGCCCGATCGCCCTGCTTCAGGACCTCGCCGTGATGACGTTGCTCGGGATCACGCACGTCGAGCGCAACGGGCACCACTATTTTCAGGGTCTGAGCATGTGGCCCGAGGCGGTGCAGAAAGAAACGCTGCGCCATCACGGTGATCTCTATCATTCGCACAAGGATGGCTACCCCGCGTTGCATATCGAGGCGGGTGCGATTCATGTTGCGAGCGTCAACCGCGCGCCTTTCGGATGCGCACCGCTTCTCGACGTGAGCACGCTGGATCCGCTCGCCAGTTGACCTTTTTTGTGCTGGTGGTCGCTCTTCGGTTCCCGTACATTCAAGCCATGAATGCGTTTCGATCCGCAAAGCAGGCTTTCGCCCTCGCAACAGCATTTTCCCTCCTCTGCACCGGTCTCTGCTCGGCCCAAAGCGATGACTTCGATGACAACAATGCGGACGGATGGACCGGACTCGATCCTCTCGGCATCACGACGTTTTCGGCGGCGGACGGCAACTACCGAATCACCAGCGGCTCGTCTCCCAACCCAGCGCTCGGCGGCGCCCGGGCCGCAGGTATGCGCCAAGACGTGGTCTACACCGATTTTTGTATCGTCGTCGACATCGTGAATTTCGATTCTGCGCTGGAGCAGTCGTTTGGCATCATTGCGCGAGTGGGGCCAAATCCCGCGCTGGGAGCGGTCAACGGCTACGTGCTTACGGTCCAGCCGATGGCCCAAGGCGGACAAGGCGATCTGGACATCACCCGCGTGACAGGGGAAATGCCCGAGCCCATCGACGCCTCCGAGATTCTCACCACGCCACTGAATGCGGAGAACGACTACCGCATGGTGTTCATCGGACGAGGCAGCAACCTCGAGGGACGTCTCTACGACTTGAATGATCTTCTAAACCCGATCGTGGTCGTGACCGGCAACGACGCCACCTACGGTTCGGGCACGTGTGGCGTCGTCGTCACGGATCTGGGAGAACCCGACGGGAGCATCGACTGCACTTTCGACAACTATCACGCCAACGCCGGCACGCCTCCGCAGATGACGATCGAGAAGGACGCATTCGACGAAGGCCTCCTCTCGTGGCCCGACAATGCGCTTTGCTTCCGGCTGGAGACCTCGACAACGCTGGCTGCCGGATCGTGGACCGAAGTCGTAGCGGACATCCGCCATCGGGAAAGCACCAAGACCTTTTTCGTCAACCTCTTCTTCTTCGATGGCGATCCTGTCCGCTACTGGCGGCTCGTCTTCGACGGGGACACCTGATCCTAACGTTTCAACACCGGCTCGAGCCAGAGGCCCCAGTCGCCGCTGGTGCCGTCGCCAGCGTCCTCCACGATCAATTCCAGTTCGTCGACGTCCTTCACGTCCACACTTATTTTGCGCGTCTTGTCGGCCTTTCCGGACCGCCAGAGTTCCTTTCCGTTCCCTCGGACAACGAACTCGACCGTCCCTCGATGTCCCGACGCCACCCCGCAGAATCCTTCCAAGGTTCCCCACTCTCCTCCCAGCTTGTAGACATGCCGGGCCGGAGCGTGCGCATAGATTCCGTGCTCGTAGATCTTCCCGCCCGATTCGAGGAGCACTGTCGCCGCAGGAACGCGATTGTAGGTGACCCGCGCCCAACCGACTTTGGCCTCGCTCGCCCTGGTGTCAGCCAGCGGAACCGTTTTTCGATCCGCAATAATCTTCTCCGGCACCGCGTAGAGCGGTTTCGCGTTGCCTGCCGCAATTCGCTTCCCAATGCGGTGCGTTTTTCCGTCCGGCCCGTCAGGCGCGTTTTTGTGCAGATGTTCGAACGCCTCCGCGATCGCCTTTTCGTCACCAAACCGCGCCGCCTTGACCATCGGGGCGAGCGCAAGGCGCCGCTTGACGTTCGAAAGGTCGATCTTCCCATTGCCATCCATATTGTAGGGCCATGAGTAGCGGGTCTGGCTCATGCGACCGCTGACCGCACCGTTCGCATGAAGCGCAAACAAGCGCAGCACTCCGGCCCGCCCTTTCCGCAAGGCATCGCAGCGGATGCGGAATCGCCCGCCCGCGTCCGGCACCGCCGTCGCGGTCGTCGCATCGTAGTCGCCGCCTCCGTCCGGATCCGTGTACGCCACCACGGCGTAGACCGGAGGGTTTCCAGTCACGGTGCCCGACACCTCGAATCCCCCATCGATTTTCTCGAAGGCCAACTCGCTAATGTCGTTCTTCACCGGAAAGCTCATCCCTTTCGTGGAATCGGAGAACTGCGGGTGCGACGCAAGGCGCAGGGCATGTGCAAGCGTTAGGAACGATCCCTTGCCCTCCTTGCGGATCTCGTCTCCGTAGGTCCGATTTCCCGCACCCATCAGCGCAGTTCCGAAGGCGGACTTCTCGTCGGGGCGTTCTTTGTTGTGGGGGAGACCAAGCGCATGGCCGAGTTCGTGGGCGATGCCGCCGATGAAGATCGAATTGTGCTTCCCGATCGAGATGTGTCCGTACTGGCCGTCGTGCATTTTCGGTTCCTTCTTTCCGAGATGACGCGTGTCGAGAATGGGAGAGTCGAGCTGCCACGCCGTCCCCTGTCGATGAGATCCGGACGCGTAGTAGGGACTGCGGTGCTTGAGCGTATGCTTCACCGGATCCCAGTCCGCCATGTTGCAGAAGATCAGGATCGTCTCGCGATCCGCATCGATGCCGGCTTCCTTGAGAGTCGGAAGGCACTCTTCGCGGATCTTGCCGCCGCTCTGGACATTGTAGTCGGCGTAGGGGCCAACACCTTTGACGAGATGAATGAGCAGCTTCTCATCTTCGCCGTACTTTAAATTGATTGAACGCCTTCCCAATCCGATCCGCTCCATCTCGTCCGCATAAAAGTCGCGGATATGTTCCATGATGCCGGTGAGCCTTCGCTCGTAATGCTGAGCGGGTTCGCGATCCTTCGGCGTCCAGTAGACGATGTGAAGAAACCGCCCGGGGCTTTCGGCGGGCTTTCCGAGCCATGGGTCAAGAATCGCGCGGGCGGCCTTCGCCTGAGCAGCGATACTGTTTCGGAGTTCGTCCGCAGCGAGGCTTCCGGCAAGAAACACTGCTAGCATGGCAGAGAGCGGAATTGGGTTCGTCATGGGACGACGAATCTGGACGCATTCCGGGACTAAATCCAGTGATCACACTGAACGCCGCCGTGGAGCCGGATTCGATATCCGTCAGCGCGAAGCTTTTCGCACAACCACGAATCGTGACCCAGCGCCCCGCTTTCGCCACGGGCTCCCAAGGGAAGGTGGCCGCGCAAAACGTCGCCGTCGAGCAGCGCACATCCCGTGCCCACATATCCCACATCGATGATCTCATTCGGGCCGAGTTCTCCCATTGCCGGGCGGTTCCCCCATCCCTTCGGTGCCCGCGCCGCCGCATAGTAGCCGCGCTCGTTGGAGGATTCATAGCACCCGCTGACAAGCGGACTCCCGCTCTTCGTCATTTCGGCGGACAGCATCTGCGGAGCATGGGGCGGTGGAATCGTATCGCAGTCGATGATCATCACCAAATCCTCGCTGGTTCGCCTGAGCACCGTGGTCAGCGTGTCCGCGATGTTCTGGCAGCGTCCCTCGCTCAACTCCTTTTCTTTCGCCGGTCCCGGGCCACGCATGAAACGGACGCGCTCGAACCGTTCCGAGTTCGAAAACTCATCGACCGCATCCGAAAGCATGCCCCCGAAGTCCGGATCAGCGCTGTTGTCGACGAGATAAAGCGAAGTCGACTCGGGAAACGACGCCTCGAGCATCCAGAGCTTCCACTCTTCGAAAGGGTCGCGTTTGCCGATGAGGACGCAAACCAGTGCAAGACTCCTCGTTTCGGCACCCGACTGCGAAGTGGCATCGATCTCCGCGACTGGTTCCGGCATCTTCGCCAACACCTCGCTAATCTCGGCGTCCTGACCCGGGAAGGTCGAGGCGCTGCGACGACCTTCCGTGGTGGCTTCGTCCCCCCACAGGGTCGACGCCTCTCCCACGTGCTGAGTGAGGCTCGGGGTGTGAAGATAGTACGACAATCCGACACCCTGACACCACATCCCCAAGACGGAGTCCACATTGCGCGTCCCGTCGTTGGGACCGCGATGTCTGTGGTTTTGAACCCGCGGACTGCGCATCAAGGATCGGACCCCCGCATTCGGAATCACGTAGGCCTGCGCTCCCCACGCACCCCAACCCGGTTGGGTCGGGTAGAAACCCCGCTCGGCAACGTCATCCAGATGACTCGCCGTGTGCAGGGCGACAATGCCCAACCTTTCTTCGGGCCAGAGTTCCTCCTCGAGGTACTCGCGAAGCCCTTTCGCGTAGACCACATCGTCCTGCACTATGAGATACGCGTCGGCATGGGGCCTTCGAAGATAGAGATCCATCACCGTCAGCAGCCAGTTCGGCCATGCACCCATGATCTGAGGACGAAACAGCACGGTCTCCGGCTTCACGAAATCGGGAATCGGCGATCCGGGCTCGGCGAAGATGAGCGGATCATTCCAACCCGCGGCGGCAAGGCTCTCGAGCGACTCCTCGATGGTCGATTCATCGCGAGGCGCGGTGGTGAAGCCGACCACCCAGTCCCTCACCTTTCCCCTTTCGAGAGGAAGTTCGTAGTCAAAGCAATCCTTGCACTCCTGAACCGTCGTCGGCTCGTGATGTCCTTCGTGCAGGCAGGCATAGCGTTTCGGGTGATCGTCCAGTGCATTCCCGAGGTAGAAACACGGCCCGGAGTAGGCCAAGGACGAGAAATGAGGCCCCACCGTGGGACTCATCACCTTCTGCATGTTCCTCGCTGCCAACTGCTTGAGATCGTCGCAGCGGGACGGCGGGCACTCCTCGGTCCCACCCTGCTCACCGATGCGGCTCGCGATGCCCCAGAGCAGCGAAGCGACCGTGGAATTGATGTCCTCCTCGGACGGCTCCCGGTCCTCGCAGCAGGCCGTACATACTGACCGCGCCACCTCAAGGTGCCGCGGTTCAGTAATGCCGCTGATCTTCTCGATCAGCAGGCAATGCGCGGTGTCACCGTCGGCGGAGCCTGCCGGAGACCGGTAGGGACACTCCTCGACGGGGCGCACGATTGAGACTTAGTGCGAGCCAGAGCAAGTCGGGCTCTTCACCGGTTCCGCGAAGATCCGGAACTCACGCATCTTGGCGGAGGAACTTTTCAGTTCGGCACGCTGATCTTCCGTCAGGTCGATCTTCGGTGCTCTCAACCCTGTGGGAAGTTCAGCCTCCTCCAAGACAAGGTCATCCAGTTCCGCGTCGTACCGAAATACGCAGTAGCCTTTCTCGGTCTTCGCCTCTTCAACTGTCAGTGTTTTCATATATGTGTCGTTTTTCTGTTGATAGGGCATCCACCCTGAAATGTTTGTTTCAGGTTTAGAATCACAGCGCAACAAAAAATCTCCCATTTATTCATTCGTTGGCACTAATCGGGAATTCGGAGTGGACCTCGATTGTCCTCGCAACACGGAACGAATTCCGCTGGTGACTGACCTTGCCCACATCGATCGGCACCCGTTGCGCACTCCTCGCTGCATCATCCGTGTAGTGCGCACCCCGCTGCAAAAACAGGTCGTGCCCAGTTCGAGGTCGTGCCACCCAATCAAGCACGATTCCGTTTTCGTCGGGTTCCGGATAGGGCTCGTAGTACTCGTGGCACCACTGAACGAGGCTCCCCAGCATATCGAACATCCCAAAGTCATTCGGACAAAGCATGCCCCCAATTTGCGAACGGCCACCCGAATTCGCCTTGCTCCAGGCGTAGTGAATGGAAAGTTGCCCCCGTGAGCCCCACGGGTAGGGCGTTATCGCCCCAGCCCTGCATGCGTACTCCCACTCGGCCTCCGTGGGCAGGCGGTATCCAGTCCGCATAAGGCAATCGGGAACGGCCGAGGGATACCTCTTTCCCGGCAAGGTTTCGTAACACCACTGATCCTCGGGGATTCCCTCCATTTTCGAAAGCCAGTTGCAGTAATACAAGGTGTCCGAGGATCGCATTGCGTTGAGGGGCAGATCGTCGTCCGCCTGAATCCACGCAGGATCTCTCCGGATCTTCGGATGCGTCCTCGCGATTTCGCGGAACTGGCCCACCGCCACATGCCTAGAAGCAATCGCGAAAGTCCGTGGGATCTCCCTCATGTGCTTTACCTCGTCATCTGCACGCCCGACTTCACCCGCCGGTGACCCCATCTCGAAGGTCACCGACCCTTTGAGCACGATCATCGTGTGCCCTTCGCTATTGATGTAGTAGCCCACATCTTCATCGAGGACTTGGTCCTGCGTCCGTTTTTTTTTTCGGTTGGACATCAGCTTGATGTCGTCCTCGTAGCCCCACTTCTTGAGTAGCCATTCGGCGAGGGAGTGGATGCCGGAATCCGGATCCTCGCGGAACGCCTTCATGAGGTCCGCCTTGAACCGATCTCTGAGTAGAGGGGAAATGGCACGTTCCGAATACCCTCCCAGGGCCATCAGAGCGGCACGCCGGATCGAAGTGTCCGCTTCATCGGTGAACAGTTCGACGAGGACGGCAGGCTCGATAGCGTACTCGGCCATCGCGTGGATGAGCAAGGTGCGAAGGCGCGGATCCTCATCGTCGCCCGAGTGCCGGAGATAGGGCCATACATAGCGCTCGTAGCCCATCTTGATGAGGGCGATCCCCACATGGGCGATCTGGTCGGAGCGTTCGTCTTTGATGTGCTCGGCCTCTTCGGGATCCAAAGTCTTGGATAGCTCGACCATGAGCCGCGCATGGCCTTCGGCACCGGCCTCACGAAGTCCTTTCACAATGAAGGGCATCTGACGTGCCGTGGCACGTTTCACCATCTCGGTGAGAAACTCCTCTTCTCCAGCCCGGTAGGCCCCGAGAAACATCGCAGCGATCACGCTGGCATCACCCCGGGATTCGTCGAGGTAGTACTCTTCGAAACGCAGGAGCAGATCGGATGCAATCGGGCGAAAGATCCCTATCCATGCCGGAACCGCATCGGGACTCTCCGAGGTGAGCCAGTAGACGAGGTCGTCGGACCTCACCCTCAACTGGTCGTTTTTCGGATCAAAGCGCGCAAGCACGGCCGCCGCGCGAAGCCGAGCCTCCCGCGACTCGCCGAGGGTGCCGATGGTCTCCAACGCCTTCGGCAGCAGGGCTCCTCCTTTCTGTTCGAGGCGGTCGAGAATAAAAATCATCTCGTTTGGGGTCGCCTCCGAAATGCGGTCACTGACATCCGCAACCCTTTGCGGTTCGATGGGCAGCAAGGCAAGGGTCGCGCGGAGCCACTCGTGCCGGTTCGCTTTCGGATCGTCGGCAACACTGCGCAATTCCGCGCGGAGCACACTGAGGTACTCGTCGGTCTGCGACAGCATCACTGGAACGCTCTCCGGGCTGGCCGTAATGAGCCGGTTGTAGGCCGCCGAAGCCGCCGTCTGCCGCTGTGCGGAACTGAGGGCGAGCAGAGCCGCTGCTGCGGAGACCACCACCACGCCGGCAATGGCGACTCCGGCCCGGTGACGGCGAACATACTTGCCAAGCTGATACGCGAGACTCGGGGGACGCGCCTTGACCGGCTCGTGGTTGAGATAACACCGAAGATCCTCGGCGAACGCTGCGGCTGAGACGTAGCGCCGATCCCGGTCCTTGTCGATCGCCTTCATGACGATCCATTCCAGATCGCCCTTCACCCGGCGGCGGATCGAACCCGGCTCCATCTCGCGCATCTTCGCGAAACGGGTCAGGTGATCACTTTCCGTTTGCATCTCGAGCGTCGGCTTCGGCGGATCCTCGTTGAGGACGGAGTGACGCAGTTCCTCGATTGACTTGTCGAGTTTGAACGGAGGGCTCCCGGTCAGGAGTTCGTAGAGCAGAATTCCCAGCGAGTAAATGTCCGTCCGCGTGTCGATGTCCAAACCACCCGACTCCGTCTGCTCGGGACTCATGTACTCGGGAGTGCCGATCGCTTCGTTGAGGCCGGTGATCATCGTCGTCCCGAGGAACATGTGCTGCGTCGCCTTCGCGATTCCGAAGTCGATGATCTTGGGAACCGGCCTGCCATCGACATGCGTCACCATGACATTGGAAGGCTTCAGATCCCGATGGATGATTCCCTTCTGGTGCGCATGATGCACCGCCAGGCACACACGACGATAGAGCTCGAGCATCTCGTCGAAACTCAGCGTGTTCTCATTGCAGAAGCGCGTGATCGAATTCCCCGCGACATACTCCATCGCGAAATACGGTCTTCCATCGTCGGTCACGCCCGCATCGAAGACCGTCGCGATCGACTCGTGATCCATGAGAGCAAGGGCCTGCTCCTCGGCCCTGAACCGGGCGACCACCTGCTTGGTGTCCATTCCCTTCTTGAGGATCTTTAGCGCGACCTGACGGGGGAACGGTTCGAGCTGCTTCGCGAGGAAGACTTCTCCGAACCCTCCCTCCGCAAGCGGACGGAGAATCCGGTAGGGCCCAACCACCTTGTCCTTGTCGTCGCCACCGTCTTCCTTGATCTTTTCCGTATCCTCCAGATCGACCGTTTCGTCCCCGTCCTTCTCGTCGCCGAAGACGGTGGTGTCCACCAGGCAGGTCGGACAGAACCCCAAGCCGACCGCCACTGTGATCGGCTCTCCACATCCTGGACATGTATCGGTTTTCGGCGTCAACGTGTTGAGGGCTGCAAAACGGAAGCGGAAGCCTTCCGGCACCCCTCCCGCAATCCGTCATTAAGGCAAAACCGGGTTCCGGTTGCAACACTCGAATCCCAATCGCCTAGAGCTTCTTTGGCATGTTCGCGGAGACGTCTTTTCGCCATTCCCGCAGATCGGCGACCATTTTTTTCGCAATGTCAGGCTTTTCGGTGACAATATTGCGCTTTTCGCCCATATCGGTTTCAAGATTGTAAAGTTCGAGCGAACCGTCGTCGAAGCGCTCGATCAGCTTATACCGACCCGTACGGATCGCCCCGCCGAGCCGATTGCCGCGATGGAACGCATAGTTCGGGTAGTGGAAAAACAACGATTTCCTCTTCAACGATCCCTTCTGCCTGAGCAACGGCGCGATGCTCTCACCATCGAACGACAACCCGTCCGGTTTCTTGACCCCGGCCACCTCGAGCAGTGTCGGAAAGAAATCCATGCTCACCACCGGTTCGTTGCAGAGCGTTCCCGGCTTCGTCACGCCCGGCCAGCGGACGATGAGCGGCACGCGGATTCCCCCTTCGAACAGATAACCCTTTTCCTTCCGCAACGGCCGGTTGTCGGCCACGCCTCCATAACCACCGTTGTCCGACGTGAAGACAACGAGCGTTTCCCCGCGCAGCTTGAGATCATCAATCGCCTTCAAGATGCGCCCCATCGAATCATCCATCGCCTCGATCATCGCCCCGTACCGAAAATCATTCAGTCCCGGCCCCTTGTGGTCCTTGTATTTGTCGAGATACGCCTTCGGCGCTTCCATCGGCCAATGGACGGTGTAGTTCCAGAGGAAAATCAGGAACGGTTTGTCCCCGCGATCCTTCTTCATGAAGGCGATCGTTTCGTCCGCCAATCGATCCGGAAGGTACTCGCCTTCTTTTCGATTCGGGAGATTTGGAATCTTGTAGGGATCGAAGAACGTCGGCGGCCCGCCGTACCCGCACCCCCCGATGTTGATGTCGAAGCCCTGCGCCGTCGGCTCGAACTCGGGCTTCCCCTTGTCCGGCCCGGACAGATGCCACTTCCCAAAGAACGCCGTGGCATAGCCAGCAGCCTTCAACACCTCCGCAACCGTGACATACTTGAGCGGCAGATGATCGACCACCGGCGCAGGCAGAACCTTCGGATTGTCTGGGATGAACCGCTTCTGATCCGGCAGATGATTCGTGATGTGCAGCCGCGCCGGCGCCAGCCCGGTGAGTACGGCCGCCCGCGTCGGCGAACACACCGGCGCCGCAGCGTAGGCGTCGGTAAACCGCATGCCTTCTCCCGCGAGCTTGTCGACGTGCGGCGTCCGCACCGCCTTGTTCCCCTGCGCCGCCAGATCCATCCACCCCATGTCATCGATCATGATGAAGAGAATGTTGGGGCGAGCGCAAACGGGACTGACGAGGAGCAGGAAAAGGAAAAATGCGAGTTTCACACTTGGAACCTACCGCCTTTCCTCCCCGGAACTCAACCCGTAGAATCAGGGACGCATGCCCGAACTTCCCGACATCCAAGTCTACGTCGAAGCCATCGAACAACGCATTGCGGGGCATGAACTCGGGCGCATTCGCATCGCGAATCCATTCCTGCTTCGCACGGCGGTGCCCCCGATCCAGGAAATGGAGGGCCGACGGGTGGAGAGAATCCGGCGCGTTGGCAAACGGATCGCCATCGGGCTCGAAAACGACCTCTGGCTTGTCCTGCACCTCATGATCGCCGGACGTCTCCACTGGCGCGAGCCCGGAGTCGCACTCAAGGGGCGGAACAGCCTCGCTGCGTTCGATTTCGGACACGGATCCCTGACACTGACAGAAGCCGGAACCAAGCGGCGCGCCTCGCTGCATCTTGTGCAAGGAACCGAGGCACCTGCCGACCTCGACCCGGGCGGTCTCGATGTCCTGCAGTGCACGGAAAAGGAGTTCGCCGACCGTCTGACGGCAGCGAACCACACGCTCAAACGCTCGCTGACCGATCCGAGGATTTTCGACGGCATCGGGAACAGCTATTCGGATGAGATTCTTTTCCACGCGCGTCTGTCACCGATCGCATTGACTCGGAAACTCCATGACGCCTCGATCAGGCGGCTTCACGACGCCGCGAAAAGCTGCCTCACACATTGGATCGATATCCTTCGCGAGGAAGTCGGCGACGGATTCCCCGAGGGCGTCACCGCTTTTCGCGACGAGATGGCGGTGCACGGAAAGTACGGCGAGCCCTGTCCCAAATGCAGTGCTCCTGTCCAGCGAATCTGCCGCTCCGACCACGAGACGAACTACTGCGCGAACTGCCAGACCGGCGGCAAGCTCCTCGCCGATCGCGCACTCTCCCAACTCTTCGGCAAGGACTGGCCAAAGACGGTGGAGGAACTCGAAGCCCTGAAACGCAAGTGAGCACGAGGTGGCTTCCAATCGACACGGAAGCATGCTAGAACACCGGCACGCCATGGCATTCATCCACAATCACTTTCTCCTCGAATCGGACACTGCGCAGGCGCTCTATCACGGGCACGCGGCGCAGATGCCGATCATCGACTATCATTGCCACCTTCCACCCGACGAGGTGGCGAATGATCATCGCTTCTCCGGCATCACCGAAGCATGGCTCGGCGGTGATCACTACAAGTGGCGCGCGCTGCGCAGCAACGGCGTCCCCGAAGACCTCGTCACCGGAGACGCGAGCGACTGGAAGAAATTCGAGCAGTGGGCGGCCACGATGCCGAAGCTGCTCGGCAATCCGCTCTACCACTGGACACATCTCGAACTCGCGCGCTACTTCGATATCACCGATCTCCTCGGTCCCGACAACGACCGCGACATCTACGACCGCTGCAACGAGCGGATTGGCCAGGAGGACTTTTCCGCGCGCGGATTGATTCGTCAGTCCAACGTTCTCGCCATCTGCACCACCGACGATCCCGTGGACTCGCTGGAACATCACCGCGCGGTGCGTGACGACGCTTCCATCGACTGCAAACTCCTTCCGGCATGGCGCCCCGACAAAGGGATGATGCCGGAGAATGTCGAGGGCTTCAATGTGTGGCTCGATCAGCTGGCGGTCGCAGCGGACATGGAGGTCTCCAGCTTCTCAAGCTACATGGAAGCCCTGCGCAGTCGCCACGACTTCTTCCACGCGGAAGGCTGCCGGCTTTCCGATCACGGGATCGACACCTTCTACGCCGACGACTACACCGAATCGGAAATCGCGGTGATCTTCGAAAAGATGCGCGGCGGAAATGCACCCGATTCCGATGAAACGGCGAAGTTCAAATCCTGCATGCTCCACGAGTTCGGCCTTTTGGATCACGAGAAAGGCTGGGTGCAGCAGTACCATTTCGGAGCACTGCGGAACAACAGCCGACGCCTCTTCAATCAACTCGGTCCCGACATCGGCTGCGATTCGATGGGCGACTTCAGCGTCGGCGCGGCGATGTCGAAGATGCTCGGTCGACTCGACGAGACCGGACAGCTCGCGAAGACGATCCTCTACAACATCAATCCCGCGCACAACGAACTGGTCGCGGCGATGATCGGCAATTTTCAGGACGGCAGCGTGCCCGGGAAGATCCAGATGGGCAGCGGCTGGTGGTTCTGCGACCAGATGGACGGCATGATCCGGCAGATGGAAGCGCTCGCGCAGCTCGGACTGCTCAGCCGCTTCGTCGGCATGCTCACCGACAGCCGCTCGTTTCTCTCCTTCACGAGACACGAATACTTCCGCCGCATCCTCTGCAACAAGCTTGGCTCCGAAATCGACCGCGGCATTCTGCCGAACGATCTCGATCTCGTCGGATCCATGGTCCGCGACATCTGCTTCAACAACGCGGCGAACTACTTCGAGTTCGGCGTCGATGCGCTGTAGCCGAACCCTGTAGCCGAACTCGTGAGAGTTCGGTGCTTTGAGGTGATCTTTCCCGGCCAAACTCTGCCGAGTTCGGCTACCTGCCCCGGCGGCGGATAACCCCACCGCCGGGGCTGGCCCTGATTGATCACGCTATCACGCGGAATCGCAACTGCGGGACGCGCTTGCGGTTGATGGCATCGCCAACCACCGCGCGCAGTAGACCCGACGCGCTCTCAAGACGCGCATGCGCTCTCTCGATGGCCGCAAGATCGGCGACCGGCGAGCGCAGCGTCACCTCGAGCACCGAAGAGCCGGTCACCGGCTTCACGGAGACGAGTTCGAGACATTGGATCTCGGGATCCCCGCAGTCGCAAGCGATCGCCTGTTCGAGCGCCACGCGTACTTGTTTGCAGAGCTGACCGAGGCGATGGCGGCCTGCCTTCACCGACCCCACGTTGCGCTTGCGCCGTGCGAGCACCTGCGGCGGGACGCCGTCATCGGGATGCGGCTCCGCGCAAAGATCACGGTTATCCTGTTGTTCTGAGTTCATTGGATTTCAATGATGGGATGAATCGCGGCAGCCGATTTTCGGGCTCCGCGAAGAACAACGACTCCGATCCCAACCGGGACCGGAACTCACAGCGGGTAGCGGAATTGGTGACAATTCCGAAGCGAGGCATAGACAGGCAACGCCGATTCCGATAACGGAGTATCCCGACGCTTCGCTCGGAACCTCACGAGTTCCGCTACGTGGAAGGCGCGAGCTACCTCACCCAGACGGCATGACAGCCCGCGCCTCGGAGAAGGGGCGCGGCGGCTTTCGGATCTGTGATCATGCCTGCCATGGGTAATCGACGGGTTCGTGAGTGGGGACGATACGACTGATTCGCGGCGGCACAAGCAGATTGAGCGAAACCGGATGCTGTGGCATGATCCCGCATGCCCCTCCCCCATGCATGCGGCATGGCCGTTCTGGCCGCTTGCATCCTCGTCGCACGCACATCCTCGGCGCAGCAGGTCTTCATCAACGAGATCCACTACGACAACAACAGCACGGATGTTGGCGAATTCGTCGAGGTCGCCGGACCCGTGGGAACCGATCTCTCGGACTACCAGCTCGTCTTCTACAACGGCGCCAATGGAACGGAGTATGAAACGGTGAATCTGTCGGGAACGATCGGCGTCGAGAGAGTCCGGTCGTTTCCCGTCGCAGGCATCCAGAACGGGAGCCCCGACGGCATCGCGCTCTTCGACATCGCGGGCGCGACGCTGGTGCAGTTCCTGAGCTATGAAGGCACCTTCACCGCCAACGAAGGACCCGCCAACGGCGAAACGTCGGTGGACATCGGCGTGAGCGAATCCGGCAACACTCCGGTCGGCAGTTCCCTTCAGTTAATCGGAAGCGGAGAAGCGTACGACGAATTCACCTGGTCGGTCCCCAGCCCCGACAGTCCCGGCTTGACCAATGCGAACCAGACTTTCACCGGTGGAGCCAATCCGCTCATTATCCTAGCGTTTTCGCCAAACCGGATCTGCGAAATCAACGGCCCCGACGCCTCGACCGGGACAGTCACCCTCATTCCCGCGCCGGCTTCGGCGATGCAGATTGATCTGGCGAATCCCGCTCCGACGGAGATCACGATTCCCTCGTCGGTGACCGTCCCGATATCGGGCGTGGCGACGTTCGCCGTCGACGCCAGAACCGACAACGAAGTCGATGGCGCCGAGCTCGTCACCGTCACTGGGACCGATCCCACATCGCAATACGAATCCGCCACCGCGGATATCGTGGTCACCGACGCCGACGGCTTCCCCGGAACGGGGGTAGCGATGCGGCTCGCCACGATCAACGTCCTCGACGGCGTCGGCACGCCGGGCAGCGATGGATTCGACGCGCTCGTGCAAATTATCAATCGCATCGATCCCGACGTCATCGCGCTGCAGGAGGTCAGCGACAACAATGACTTTCGCGACCTCAAGGACCTCGCTTTGGCCTTGGGATTCGGAACTTCACGGACATCTGTCGCGACAGTGGGCGACGACTTCGTCGGAAACAGCTACTCGGGTGGCGATTTCGGAAGCGGTCAGTACACGGCGTTCCTGAGCCGCTGGCCGATTCTCGAAACCGTCCAGATCGGACGCGGCATTCCCAACCGAAAGGAAATTACCCGCTTCCCCCTTTTCGTTCGCGTTGATGCGCCAGGCACGGAAAATGATCCGTCGATCGTCAACTTGCACTTCAAGGCAGGCAACCGCCGGACCGACTACTTCCGCAAGGCCGTTGAGGCATGGCGGGTGCAGGAATTCCTGCTCGACCGCGGTCTTCACGGGATCTGCGACAGCGTGTTCGTCGTCGGCGACATCAACGAGGATTGGGACAACTTCCAACCGGCGAGTTTCAACACGGACATCAATCTCTCGAATCCGAATTTCCCCGATGGATCGATGTTTCCGCAGACCTACGAACTCGGAGCGGACATTGTCGGCCTGAATAGCATCGTCATCCCCTTCAACGACTTTCCACGGCCGGCCTTCGAAGAGGTGGGCGTGGAACTCCTCGGAACGCTCGACGCCCGCAACGTCGGCTCGCGCACGTTCATTCCCCTCGGCGACGCCCGCCTTGACTATATCATGGCGGGACAGCGCCATGCCAACGTCCGTTCCGAGATTTACAACAGCGCGCTCGACTGTGCATTCGCCGGACTACCGAAATCCGGAGCGCCGCCGTCAGGCGATGCGTCCACCGTCGCGAGCGACCACTTCCTCGTTTTCGCCGATGTCGTGCTTGACGACGTGCCGGAGCTGTCGCTCTCGATCTCCGAGACCGGCGGCACGGTCACCGCAGATCCCGCACCCGCAATGGGCGAGCAGGTCAGCGTTTCGCTAGACCAGCGAGGGCCGGTGCCTCTTACCCTGCCTGACACTGTCACACTCACAGGACCACAACCACAGGTCAGCTTCGATGCCCTGCTAACCCTTCCGCTCGGCACGTTGCCAGATGGTGCCATCACCGTCACCGCGAACGCACCGGGCTACGCGAGCAGCGTCACGAGCCTTCCAGTGTCGGGCACGGCGGCATCGGGACAGCTCCTCATCAGCCAGTATATCGAAACCGCCTCGGGCACATCGCCCAAAGCCGTCGAGCTGTTTAACCAATCCGGTGCCGACATCAACCTCGCAGCCACCCCCGTCATTCTATATGGCTACACGAACGGAAGCCCAGTCCGCGATGAATTGGCCTACCTCGATCGCGGCATGCTCGGAGCGGGGTCGGTCCTCGTCATCGGTGACACCACGACTGGATTCTATCTACGCGGTCAGGGCCTGATCGACGATCCCGACAACGAGCTTTCCGGCGCGGATCAGGGAACGACTTTCTTCAACGCAACCGGCGATCTCGCCTTTGTATTGAAGTCGCTCGGCTTCAACGGCGACGACGCACTGGAAGCGCATCTCGCGTTCGTTCGTTCCGATGTCTTCGGCATGCCCGGCGAGGATCCTGGCTCGGCGTGGACTGGGAGTGGGGTTTCCACCGCAAACCAGAACCTTTCGCTCCGATCCGACATCGGAACCGGTTCGGAGGGCTTCACCGATCCGTCGTCGCGATTTCTCCAGACCGCGGCGGGGACGAATCTAGCCGGGTTCGGCGTGCCGCCCAACCTCAGCGATCCCTACATCGACTGGGCGGACGGGTTCGGACTTGCCGGCATTGATCGCGCTCCGGCAAACGATCCGAACGGAGACACCATCGTCAATCTGCTCGCCTACGCCCTTGGTGGCGACCCCACCGCGCCGTCGACAGACATCCTTCCCAAGCCGGCCGTGGCTGGCGGATTTCCCGCGATCGAGTTCTCCCGCAGGACAACTCCCGGACGGCTGATATACGATGTGCAGACATCCGAGGATCTGGTGACCTGGCAGAGTGGCACAACCATCCAAGAAGGCCCCGCTATCGACAACGGTGACGGCACGGAGGCCGTGATCTTCCGCGCAACTTCCTTGCCTAACGTTCGCTTCTTCCGAATCGAAATCTCGCTACCGTGAGGCTGCCTTGGCGCCGACATCGAGACAGGCAGCCTCGGTCGTGCTGCGCACGTAGATGCGCCCGTTCGCGAGGACCGGCGTGCTCCAGCACTTGCCGCCGACCGCCTTCTTCCGTCCAAGTTCCTGAAACTTGTCCGGGCTCGCCTTGATGAGAACGACATCGCCGTAATCGGAAAGTGCAATGAGCGTCTCTCCGGCAAGCGTGACATTGCCCGCACCGAATCCGCCTTCCTCCCACACAACCCTGCCGGTCGTCATGTCGATGCACTTGACCGGACCGTCCCCGTACTCCTTGAAGCCGAACATGCCGTAGAGGTAGCCGTCCTTGCACACGGGCGTGCTCCAGTGATTGCAGACCGGCTTGTTGCCTTCACTGAACCAGAGTTCCTTCGCGCTCCATTTGCTTCCCGACTTCGAGAGTTTGATCACGGTAGCGCCCACTCCGTATCCGGCCGAGCAATAGACCATGTCCTCATAGACCACCGGTGATGCTGCGGTAGAAACCTTGAACGGAAAACGGTGGAACCAAAGCTGTGCTCCCGACTTCGGATCGCAGGAAACGAGCCCCTGCTGCGTGAAGAAGATGATCTGCCGCTGTCCGTGAATGGTCGCGGCAATGGGCGTGGCGTGGGTCATCAGATAGTCGTGATCCGCCCAGCGGGCCTTTCCACTTTTCTTGTCGAAGCAGACCATCGACTTGCCCTTGCCGCCGCCCATGACGTAGACGGCATCGCCTTCGACGAGCGGCGCGGCCGCGTTTTCCCACTTGATATTGCGCCCATCGAAATCCTTCATGAGATCCTGCTTCCACACGACCTTGCCGTCCTTCGCCTTGAGGCAATGGACCCCGAGATCCGAGTTCACCGTGTAGACGTGGCCATCGACAACCGAGGGGGTCGACCGCGGACCATCGCCACCCTTGTTGTTTCGGGCTCCGGCATTGCCGCCGTCATGGCTCCAGCGAAGCAAGCCGAGTGGAGCGGCCCAGACTTCCCTGCCGGTGTCCGCATCGAGAGCCACGCAGACTTCCATGTCGATCCCATCGACCTCGCGGCGGACAATGGTATACGCCCTGCCACCGACGACGCTGAAAGAACTGAAGCCGGTGTTCGTCTTCACTTTCCAGACCTCCCGCGGCCCGGAACCGCCCCAATTGGTCTGGCCGATCTTCTCGGTGGTCGTCCGGTCGGAATTGGCGCCGTTGTATTGCGGCCAATTGTCGGCCGGAAGCGCACGGATGGTTGCAAACAGAATGAGGGCAGCGAAGGGCAGCGATTTCATGCCCGAACTATGCGGGAAGATGAATCGCCGTCAAGCCACCTGAAGTGACGGGAACATCCGAGTTTTTCGGATGTGCTCTGACCAAAAACGAGGGTTAGAATCCGGGAAATCCTCCGAATCCTCCGGGCCCGCGCGGCGCGGGATTCTGCAGTGATTCGTTGTAGATCTCCCGCTGCTCGTCGGTGAGGACCGAGCGAATGGCGTCTTCCTTGGAAACGCTGTCGTCGATCTCCACGGTGTCGACCAGTTCCGGCTCGGGAACGACCTCGACGGTCACCTCGTCCGGCAGCGCGCCGACTCCGGCGCCCGCGACCGCTTCGGAGGCGTCTCCCGCATCCTCTCCCGCGGCAGCTCCAATGATGGCGCCTTCAGTCTCACCGACGATGAATCCAGCACCCGCCCCGATCGCCGCTCCACTCGAGCCCGCTCCCGACTCGACGGTTCCAATTCCCATCCGCTCGTCATAGAGCGGCGATTTCTGCACGAGCACCCCGAACACCTGATCCTGTTGTGATTCAGTCAGGTCAAGCGACTCGTTCAACTGGTTTAACTCACGCTCGGCCTGCCGTTCGATGATTTCGGCGCGCTGCACCAGTTGCTGCTGCTCGTAGTTCTCGAATTGTTCGTCGGTCAGGGTGTCCTGCATGATCGCGTCGAATTCATTCGCACGCGTAGCCCAGCGCTCGCCCTGTTCCTGCATGTATTCCTGAACTGTCTTCGTTTCGTCATCGAGTCCCTCGGCAAACTCTTCCGCCATCTCGGAGGCCTTGGCTCCCATCTTCTCGGAGAGGGCCGACACCTGCTCTTCCGTCAGACCGAGCGTGTCCGTGTAGCGGCTGAGTTCCCGCTTGATCCACGGCGAACTCTGACCGGCCATCGCGGTCGCGAACTGCTTCATCAACGAACGCGCCTCCTTCGAGTTCACGATCTTCGCGAACTGCGCCAGCGGATCGTCGCTTTCTTCCCCGTCGCCATTCTCCGGGTCATCGGAGCTGTCGCCGTCGTCCGGGAAGGCATCGTCGATCAGCCCGAGGTCGATGCTCTCGCTCTTCGTCGCGCTCGCCACTTTCGGTTTCGCCTCGGACTCGACCGCGTCGAGCCGGGCGTTGGCTTCCGCGAGTTGCTTCCTCAGCGCTTCGATCTCATTCTTGTCGTCGTCGCTTGCCTTGTTGGTAGTGATCATGGCGTAGCCGAGCGCCCCGACGATGCAGGCGAACACGGCGATGAGGAGTTGCTGCGTCTTCATGCCGGTATCATCTCCGCGAATCGGCCGGATGGCAACGCGAATCGCCTTGCCACCCGACTGGTCCGTAAATAAAACCGGCGCATGAAGAAGACCCATTTTCTCCTCTCGCTCGGTATTCTTGCTGGCGCACACACCGCCAGCGGACAGGCATTCTACGGCGATCCTCCCGATGAAACGCACCCGTGGGCCATCCACGACCACAACCGGCCGCAGCCCCCGGTCGTCACCCCCGGCAAGAACGGCGCGCCGCCTTCCGATGCGGTCGTTCTCTTCGACGGCAAGAACCTCTCGGGGTGGACCAATGATAAGGGCGAGCCAACCAAATGGGTCGTCAAGGACAACGCCATGGAGTGCGTGCCGAAGTCGGGCTACATCCGCTCCAAGCAAGAATTCGGCGATTGCCAGCTCCACGTCGAGTGGGCCGCGCCCGCAGAGGTGAAGGGTAGTGGCCAGGGGCGGGGCAATAGCGGCGTCTTCCTCATGGGCATGGCCGAAGTCCAGGTGCTCGACAACTACCAGAACCCGACCTATCCGGACGGCTTCGCGGCTTCGGTCTACGGGATCAATCCGCCCCTCGCCAACGCCCTGAACCCACCCGGCCAGTTCAACAGCTACGACATCATTTTCCGGCGACCGATCTTCAAGGACGGCAAACAGGTCGATCCGGGATACCTCACCGTGTTCTGCAACGGCGTACTGGTGCAGGATCACACCCCGCTGGAAGGACCGGGCGGTCACAAGCGCCGTTCCAAGCCACGCGCGTTTCCCGAGAAAGGCCCGCTGAAACTGCAGGATCACGGCAATCCGGTCCGCTTCCGCAACATCTGGTACCGACCGCTTCCGCCACGCGCTATCGAAGGCGGCACTGACGGACAGCTCACGCCTGAAACGACCATGGCAAAGCGTCAGCAAATCGCAGCGGAAATTCGCGAAGACGCCGCGAAGATCACCGATCCGCGCAAGAAAATGCTGCGACTGATGGAATCGATGATCTACGGCGGTGGCGCGCGTATTCAGGCCGAGGCCGGTAAACTGGCGAACGCTTACGCAAGATCCGTGTCCGCCCTCGACGGACAGGCTTTGGAACAGAAGAAGGGCGAGATCATGGAGGTAAAGCGGGCTTTCGACTACCTCGCAAAGCACAAGATCATGCCCAGCGACCTCGGACCGAAGAAGAGCATCGAGCAGACGATCGAGAAGGCGGGTTGGAACAAGAAGAAGTAGGAGAAGATGGAACCATGCCCTCGGAAGCAGACGAGATTCAAGATCCCGATGCCCATGTGACCGACGGCGAAGAGTTGGATGGTGCCATCGAACGTCTACTGCGATAGGAGCGCATGATGGTGAACATCGTCTCAGGAGGCCAGACGGGCGTGGATCGGGCGGCTCTCGACACGGCAATCGAGGCTGGCATTCCTCACGGTGGCTACTGTCCGAAGGGCCGGCTTGCCGAAGACGGCCAAGTCCCCGCGAAATACGAACTGACCGAGACGGATTCCCGGGACTATGCAGCCCGGACCAAGCAGAATGTCATCGAGTCTGACGCCACACTGATCTTTTCGAGAGGCGGCCATCTCGAAGGAGGGACGGCAAAGACAAGGGAGTTCGCCATCGCACACGAAAGGCCTGTTCTGGTGATCGACGAGGCGACGCCGGTGAATACTGCAATCACCGACCTTGTCCACTTCGAAAAGGATATCGGATTCAGGACACTCAACGTCGCGGGGCCACGTGAAAGCGAAGCCCCGAATCTGGGCGCCTATGTGCAGGAGGTGTTGGCTGCATTCTTTTGTTCAATCGGAACTGCAGAGGGATAGAGCTCGTCAACGTGACATTCCGAGCCACCGACGAAGCACTGCAATCGGACACCGTGAGAATCACCTTCTCCGACGACGGTGGGACACTCTCGTTCCGGCAGGTTTTTGACCTGCTGCAATCATCCGAGGAATTCGCAGACACGATCACCGAGGCGCTCGTAAGATCGCCATTCGGTGGGTTTTTCTGGGAAGTCCACCCCGTCACGACACGGACGCAAGACCACACCTTCGAGTGTGTCATCGTGCACGGGTCAATCCTGACCCGTCTGCGTCCGGATGCTTCCGCCTTCCGCGAGCACCTCGAATTGCTCGAGGCAGATCGGACCGTGACCACGTTCCCAAACCTCGGCGGCGACGCCACGCTTGTTGTTCCCGCACCACTGCGCCGGAGCATCGGTCACTACGCGCATCTCGCATCGTTTCTCCGCGAAGGCGAAGGGGATCAGATTCGCGAATTCTGGCGCGCCGTCGGGACCGCGTGTCTCGCGCAAATCTCCGAATCTCCGTTCTGGCTGAGCACAGCCGGACTCGGCGTCTCGTGGCTGCACTTGCGACTCGATTCCCGCCCGAAATACTACCGGCACCCAACCTACAAATCCGCATGCGTCGAGAACTCGTAAGGCAGAGCAAGTTCCTCAGTCTCATTCTGCGTCACGATCCGTCGGTGATCGGTGTGGAACTCGATGAGGCGGGATGGATCGACGTTGATGTTCTCCTAGACGCGATCCAGAGCAAGCGTCCCCGATTCACTCGCGTAGTGCTCGACGAGGTCGTCGCGACCAATGACAAGAAACGCTTCGTTTTCTCCGAGGACGGGAACCGCATCCGCGCCGCGCAGGGGCACTCTATCGGAATCAATCTCGGACTCGAACCGACGACGCCGCCCAAGGTGCTCTTCCACGGAACAGCCGACCGCAACCTGAGTTCGATTCGCGAAAAGGGTCTCGTCCGCGGAGAACGAGATCACGTGCACCTCTCCGTGGATGAAACCACCGCCACGAAAGTGGGCTCCAGACACGGTCGCCCCGCCGTGCTGGTCATCCGCACCGGCCCGATGGCCGAGAAGGGTCACGAATTCTACCTGTCCCAGAACGGCGTCTGGCTCACCGAAGCCGTGCCACCCGAATTCATCGATTTCCCAGACTAACTTTCCTCCTCGGGAATCGGGAACTGCTTCGCGGAAAAAGTCTTCCGACAGTTCTGCGGCGCACCGAAATTGGCGCAGCCCCAGAATTTGGAACCCAGGTTCTTTCCCTTCTTCCGCTCACGGACGACCATCTTGATGTTGCACGCGGGACAGGTCGGCGTACGCCAGTTGTCTGCGTGGTCACGAACCACAAAGTCGAAGAGCTTGCCGGCCTCTGTCGTCCCAAGGTCGGCCACGCCTTCCAAAAACTGCTCGCCGGTGACGAGTCGGAGGCCCCCGTTCTCACCGAATTCATCCAGCACCCGTTTTCGAAAACCACCTGTGGTGATGAAGAGTCCATTCGTATAGCCCTGGGTCGTGATCGCTCCGAAGAATTCCCTCACCTGCTTCACTGCCACCGGAGTTTTCTGACGCTTGCACTGCACCGCGACATCCGCTTCCTCCGCACCGGGGGTCTTCATCCGGATATCCACACACCGATCGGGACCGGCTCCGGTCGATTCCGCCTCGTAACCCGCCGCCACGAGCACCTCCACACAGAGATCCTCGAAGAGCTTCCAATCCATCGCCCGAAGAAGCTCGGGATTCCAAGTTCCCGCGCCTTCATCGCACTCGGTGTGCTTCACGTTCGTCACCGCCGTTTCCATAACAGTAATTATGGTAATTATAGCACCATAATCGAGCTATTCAAGGAATCGAAGATTCTCGGATGCTCGACCCGTCGCCCTCAAATCAACACAATCCCCACCGCAATCCATTGATTCTAAGTCACTTGTGAGGTCCATCTCCTACAGATGGAGCAGAGAGCCAACTGTAATCGGAGAAGGTTTTCAGAGATCATGCAATATTCTGCTTTCCTAAATGATGGCGTCTCCGCGATGACGGTGACCGTCGAGGAAATCGTCTAAGGAAGGGTCACTTCCTCGGAAATCGTCCGCTCGATCGTTCCCAGCGAAACTGGCCGGAAGAGCATCACTTCCGCGTCTGCGAGCCACTCCTCATCGATGGTGAACGGCTGGCGATCCACGACCACGATCGAGCTGAAGCTGTAGCTCCACTCCATGTGCCGGTGGCGTCCGCTCCGGCCCCCACCGCCTCCTCCGGAGTGGGTGAAAGCCTGCTTCTTCGTCGGGTTCACAAGAAGCAGGCGGAAGTCGAGGTCCCCGTTTTTCGCCATCGGCGACCACCCTCGACACCGCACCGATCCCTCGACGATCCCATCGCTGTTCCTGAAGACGGCGAGGTGGACGCGCCACCCATCACCAGCGAAGACTTGGTCTTCCCCAATTCTCACCGAGCCCACCTTCTCCATGCGCGCGACCTCCATGCGCGCGACAGCCTCGAAGGGAAAGCTTCGTCCTGAAAGCTCCTCGAAGCGACCCTCGTCCACCTCAAGGAAACGCAGATTGTTGAAACCGAGCTCATCTGCCTTGTGCCAGCCCGAAAACACCTCAATGTCTCCCACGTCGTAGGCGTGCGGGTGGGCGAGGACGCTGGTCGCACCCGACGGACTCCATGTGCGAATCCTTCTCCGATCCGTCATCTTCCCATCCTCCACGAGTCCTCCTTCAAGTTGCACGCCAGTAATCGCCATCCCCCGCGGCAGACCGTCAATGGACGCGGCGGTACCGAAGGTCACGTACTCCAGGGTCTTCCCACCCGACAAATGAATGGTGTGGCTTCCTCGATTGAATTTCTCGCGATCCATGTCCACCCGCAGCGTCACCTGCGCAAGTCCAGACTCGCGTTCGTCGTCCGGCGTCAGTTTGTTCGAGAAGAAATCCACGTTGAGAAACTGATGCGTCGCGAATGCCGATGTCAGCGCGATCCCCGCCACTATCGCTCCCGGGAGAATCGCACGTCGAAGATAGAGCACGACGACCACCGCAAGGGCGCCCGCCCCGCAGATCAGGACGCAGACTGCCAGCACGGACAGGCGCACGTCCGGTCCCTCGCGAAACTGCGCCGGCTGAACTCCCAGCACGCCCCAAATGACATAGGCGGGAACCAACACCGCGAGGAAGAACACCCCGGCCACGAGAATGGCCTGCGGAAGACTGCCGGAAAACGCCGAGACCATGGCCACGCCGGCGAGAATCGGAAAGATGATCATCCAATACTCGCGCAGGAATCCGAGCGTCAGGCTGCCGGCACCTCCAAATAGCGGCGGCAACACCCATGCGGCGAGCGCAACACCTGCGACGAGGAGGAACAACAGCGCTTTCGAAACCACCATTTCGCCGCCACGCAGCGGACGCGTCAGCCAGAAACTTCGCGTCCCCATGGCGCCATCGGCCTGAAAGATCAGGGCGACGGAAAAGACGACCAATCCCAACCCGGCGAGCATCAGAATGACGCTCGCCCCTTCGAAGGCATCCTCGCTGCGATACGTTGCGATATCCGCTATTCCGAAGGCGGCGAGCACCGCAACCGTGGTGAGAAGCGGAAGCGTTAGCCCGCGAAGATCCTTCCGGACCTGATGAACGATTCTCTGTGTTGCCGTCATGATTCTGTCTCCCTTCCCATTTGTTAGGCTGCGTGCCGCAGCGTGTTGGTTTGTCTCTCTCCGGTGAAGCTGCGAGCCAGCGCGAGGTAGATCTCACGAAGCGTCATGCCTTCGCTCTCGACGGTCTCCACAGCGCTGAAGATTTCCCTTACTTCGGACTCCGACTCGCCGTTCTGGAACTTCGAATGCACGAACTCCACCCGCGCCCCTGCCATCCGCGGCCGAAGCCACGCCTCCGGCACCTTCGCCGGCAGCGCGGCTTTCCCTGCTGTATTCACCTCCACCCTCCGGAACCGCTGCTGCAGTTCCTCCACGCTCTCCGAGAGCACGAGGCCCCCGTTATTGATGATCCCGACCGTGTCCGCCAGCCGCTCGACTTCATCGATGTCGTGCGACGAGATGAAAATCGTCCACTTCTCCTGATCCGTGAGTTCCAGCATGCCCTCGATAAATTCCTCGCGCACGAGCGGATCGAGGCCGCTGAACGGTTCGTCGAGCACGAGCAGTTCCGGACGATAGGCGATCGACGAAATCAACGCCGCCTTCATGCGCATCCCGCGCGAGAGATGTTTCAGCTTGCGATCCAGCGGCAAATTGAACTGCGTCGTCAGGTTCCAGCAAAAGGCATCGTCCCATGTCGGATAGAGAGGGCGGCAGTAGTCCATGAGCTGCTTCACCGTCATCCATTCGTGCATCTTCTGGTTTTCCGAGACGTAGCCGATGCGCTCGAACTCCTCGCGACCGAGATTGCGCGAAGCCGTTCCGAGCACGCTGCTCTCGCCCGAACTCGGTCGAAGCAGACCCATCAAGGCCTTGATCGTCGTCGTCTTGCCCGCACCATTCGGCCCGAGAAAGGCGTAGGCACTTCCCGGCTTCACGGAGAGGTCCAGTTGGTTCACCGCCACCGTTTTCCGGTACCGGCAGGTCAGTCGCTGTGTTTCAATGATCGCACTCATAGATTCTTCCAATGGTTGTCGATGGCCTTTTGCACATCGCTCTTCTTCAAATTCAGCTTCCGCGCCTCTACCACGAGTTCCTCGATCCGCTGTTCGAGTAGTGCCGTCCGATCCTTGTCGGGCGGATCGTACTCGTCGCTGACGAACGTCCCCCGCCCCGGCTCCACCACGAGCAGTCCCTCCTGCTTGAGATTGGCGACGATCTTGAACGCGGTGTTCGGATTGACCTGCAACTCCTTGCTGAGCGCACGGACCGACGGAAAGGCGTCGCCCGGCTTGAGCTGACCACCCACCAGCGCCTTGTGCACAGCGTAGATGACCTGCTCGTAGACGGGCTGTCCCCGCCGCAGTTTCACTCCAAACGGAAGCATGGTGTTCTATTCATACTAGAACACCTCAAACAGTTCAAGTGTTTTTTTCCTTGAGCTTCTCAGCGCGTCGCGCTCGTCATCGCGTCGGTTCGGCTTGCACTGACGAGGTACGCCATCCAAATTCCGCTTTCCAGAACGACGTTCGAACTCAGCACGAGCCCCCGACCATGAAACCTATCGCGATCACCACCGGACTTTCCGTTTTTCTTGCCACATCGATGGCGTTTTCCGCCACGTGGCCCCAGTGGAGGGGTCCCAGCGGTCAGGGAGATGCGGGCGATGCGAAGCTCCCGATCAAATGGAGCGAAAAGGACAACGTCACATGGAAGACACCTCTCCCCGGCCGCGGCTGGTCGTCTCCGGTCATCGAGGATGGCGTCATCTGGATGACCGCCGCGCATGAAACACCCGCGCCTCCCGAAGTGGTCAAAGAACGTCTGACCAAGAACACCGGGAGCCAGCCCGTCGTCGTGCTCGAGGAGGCGCGCTTCCACGCCGTCGGAGTCGATCTCAAAACCGGGAGGCTCCTCCACGACATCAAGCTCTTCTCCGAAAAGAATCCACAGTGGGTGCATCGCTTCAACAGCTACGCGTCGCCGTCACCGATCGTGAAGGACGGACGGCTCTACTGCCACTTCGGCAGTTCGGGCACCGCGTGTCTCGACACGAAAACGCCCAAGGTGCTCTGGACGAACACCGACGACGATCTCCGGGTCATGCACGAGAACGGCCCCGGTGGCTCGCCGGTTCTGTGGGAGGATGTGCTCGTCATCCACCAGGACGGGAGCGACCATCAGCTCATTGCCGCACTCGACACGAAGACTGGCAAGCAGAAGTGGAAGACGCCGCGCAGCGGAGAATTGAATCCTCATCACCAACTGAAGAAGGCCTACGCGACACCGCTCGTCCTCGAGATCGGGGGGAAGGCACAGATCGTCTCGCAGGGCGCGAACTGGCTCTACGGATACGAGCCCGCGACCGGCAAGGAACTCTGGAAGCTTGCCTACGGTCGGCTCGGATTCTCGAATGTAGCCCGTCCCGTCTACGCGGATGGACGACTCTACCTCTGCACCGGGTTCATGAAATCGGAACTGCAGGCCATCGATCTCGCGTCTTCGAAGCCAAGCATCCTCTGGCAGTACAACAAGCAGGTCCCCTCCTCACCGTCACCGATCGCCGTCGGTGGGGAAGTCTATTTCGTCGGTGATTCCGGAGGCACGGCGACCTGCCTCGACGCAGAGACCGGAGACATGATCTGGCGGGAGCGTCTCGCCAGCGGGAAGTACTGGTCGTCGCCGACCTACGCCAACGGCCACATCTACTTCCACAATGAGGAAGGCGTCACCACGGTCATCAAGGCCGGCAGAGAATTCGAGATCGTCTCCGAGAACAAGCTCGACGGAAAACACTTTGCCTCCGCCGCCGTGGCCGGAAACGCCCTGATTCTCCGCACCGACAAGGCGCTCTACCGCATCGAGGAGTGATCCATTTCTGCTCGTAGCGGAATTGGTGACAATTCCGATGGCGCCAAGGTCCGAAGCGTCCCAGGCGGAATTGTCACCAATTCCGCTACTTGCCACTCCGGTCGCGACTCGCCATGTTGTCGGCATGAAACACGGAGTGGTTTTGGGTATCGGCGTCGGCTGTTTCGTGGTCGGCGTCCTCGTGGGATGGCAGGCAATTCCTCGATCGGCAGTGAGCCTGGGAGACTTCGCTGAAAACACACCCGGAATCGCACCCACTACCCCGACACAGGCTAGTGGATTCTCAGGCAGCTCGGATGGCTCCCCGAACCCGGGAGGCAACGATTCGGGAACCTCTGCAGCCGAAGAGCGCGGTTCGAGTCGCCCGCCATCCGTTGATGATCTGCTGAATCTCACCGTCACCAATTCCCACACCAAAACTTACCAGAATCTCAGTGCCCGGCTTGATCGACTCGATGCGCCCCAATTCGAATCCCTCATCGAGGATCTTCGGCACCTCAGGAAAGATCCTCGGGCGCAGCAAGTCCTCGCAGTCGTGTTCGAGAAGTTCGGAGAGATCGCTCCCCGCGAGGCCCTGGCCCTGATGCAGCTCCCCGGAAATCAAGGCCTGCCGTTCTGGAATGCTATCGCCCCGGCGGCGACAGCGCTGGTAAACGAGGCTCCCGACGAGGCGTTGGAGCTTTTTCTCGGCTTCAAGGGGCATATGCGAAACAGCGGCTTCAGCTCCCTCTTCAACGCAGCGGCCACGGCGAAGCCCGAACTCATCTCAACTTGGATGGAGCATCCGGAGATGAAAAAAGCGATGCGGAGCCAGCACAATTCATGGGTCGTCCGGAATGCAGTTCAGAACTGGGCGAAATCGGATCCAGCAGCTGCTGCGGCGTTCGCCCTCAGTACGCCGAACGGTTCCATCAAGCAGAATATCGTCGGCGGTGTTGTCTACTCCTGGGCGCAGCAGGATTCGGTGGCGGCCATCGCGTGGGCGGCGGTTTTGGAGCCGGCCTCGCTTCGCCGCTCCGCGCGGGCATCCATTGCCGGCGCACTGGCGCTCGACGATCCAAGAGCGGCCATCGCGCTGATCGATGACGCGACGTCCAACAGCGAACGCCAACAGCTACTCTCATCCATCGGATCGAGCTGGGCCCAGCGGGATCCCGACGGAATGCGCGAGTGGCTGACCGAGCTGGAAGATCCCAAGGATCTCTGGTCCGCGATGAACGGATGCACACACCAGATCGCGCAGAACCCCGAACCGTTCCTCGAATTGCTCGAGCGGGTTCCGCGCGACAAGAAAGAACACCTGATCAGCAACTTTATCGGGCAATGGGGACAATACGATCCGGACGCCGCCACGGAGTGGGCCCGGTCCCTTGAAGGAAAAGACCGGAAATCAGCCATGCAGTCACTGATCAGCAACTTGTCCTACCATGACGCCCCTGCCGCAGCCAAGCTCCTCTCGGAGTTGGGCGAGATGGACTCCGGCTACGACCACTACGTAACTAACATCGGCAGCTACTGGGCGCAGCAGGATCCCGACGCGGCTCGCACGTGGGCGGAAAGCCTCGAGGACGAAAAACTGCGCAAGCGGGCCATCCAAGGAGTGATCTCCAACTGGGTCAACTACGAACCTGACAGGGCCACCGCCTACATTCTCGAGAACACCGAGGGCAAGGACCGCAAGAATCTCATCTCCACCACGGTGAACCAATGGATCCACCAGGACGAGGATGCCGCGGCGCAATTCGTGCGTTCCCTTCCCGACGAGGACCGGCTTGGAGCGGCGGACGCCTACGTGCAGGCCCTCGTCTACAAGAGTGCGATCGAAACGGCCATCGAGGAATTCGGATTCTTCGTCGAGGAATTCCCCAACGCACTTGCCGAAGGCAAGCTCGACAACGCGACACGGACGCTGGTTTCGAAAATCGCCGGTGACGATCCCGCGCAGGCCGTCGGAATTTTCGACCAGCTTCCCGATGGAAAGGTCCGCGAGAATGCCGCCGGGGCGATCGCCCGCGCATGGATGAACACCGATTCAATCGCCGCTTCGGAGTGGGTGAGTGGGCTTCCCGAAGGATCTGTCCGCGATGCCGGAGCGGTGAACGTCATCCAAAAGATCCTCAAAGACGACGGCGAAGGCGCCTTCATCTGGGCCACCAGCCTGTCGGGAAAACATCCGCAGCGGAACTACTACCTGAGCCGCGCGGTCACGTCGGTGAGCGACGACGATCCCGGAGCCGCGCGCACCATGGTCGCGAATTCGGGCCTTTCCGAGGAGGAGCAGACCAAGCTGCTGAGGAACATCAAGTAGCTCCGAGAGAGGGATGAGCGCCGCAAACGTTCTTCGAACGGACTTTGGCGAAACACCGATGGATCATCGGACTCCATCATCGCCGCGTCAGTTTTTTTTCGTGCCCAACGGACGCCGAGCAGATAGACGTTAACGCGATGAAGCTTCGTATCCATCCCTCGGATTTCCGCGTCACCGGCGAGAAACCGTTCAGCATCAAGGAGGCGCCACACAGCATCGAAGGCGTCTACGGCGGCAAGAAAGACTACGGGGACCGGCTGGAGGAGTTCCGCGAGGAGATCGACGATTTGCAGAACCTGATGTACGCCCACGACCGCTACGGGCTGCTTCTCATCTTCCAGGCGATGGATGCCGCCGGGAAGGACGGGACGATCCAGAAGGTGATGAGCGGGGTGAATCCGCACGGCGTCTACGTCTCCGCGTTCAAGAAGCCGAGCGACGAGGAACTCGACCACGATTTCATGTGGCGGACGAACAAGCACATGCCGCAACGAGGGCGAATCAGCATCTTTAACCGTTCCTACTACGAAGAGGTTCTCGTCGTGCGCGTGCATCCCGAGATCCTGACCAAATACCAACGCGTTCCGGAGGAGCACACCGGCGATCTCGATGCCGTCTGGCAGGGGCGGTTCGAGAGCATGCGAAATCTCGAAGCCCACAACCACCGGAACGGCATTCACACGCTGAAATTCTTCCTCAACGTGTCGAAGGACGAACAGGCCCGGCGTTTTCTCGACCGTATCGACACTCCCGCCAAGAACTGGAAGTTCTCCGAGGGGGACGTGAAGGAACGGGGATTCTGGGACGACTACATGCACGCCTACGAGGAATGCATCAACGCCACCGCCACACCGGAGTCGCCATGGTATGTCATTCCCGCCGACGACAAGCGGGCGATGCGCCTCATCGTCTGCAAGGCGATCCTCGAGAAGCTCGAATCCCTCGAGATGCACTATCCGGAGGTCGACGATAGTCGTCGTGCCGAACTCGAGACCTACCGGGAGCAACTCGCCGAATAACGGATGGACGAATCGCCTCCCAGCTACTCCGAGGCCACCGCGCCTCCCGAAAGTCGCACCTCGGCGCGAAGCAACCAGATTGTCTTCCTCGTCCTCCTCGCGGCTGTCATTGTCGGGGGTTTCGTCGTGACGGGAATTCACCGCGAGCGTCGAGCTGACCGCATTTTCACGGATCCATTCACCACTACCAGACTGATTTCCAAGGAAAACAAGGCTCGCAAAGTGGACTTTCATGGCCACTCGATCACCAACCGTCCCGTCTTCGAAGTCGCAAATCTCAGGATCGTCCTCTCTGGCACGTCGAACCGCTACCACTCGCACTCGGGGAACTTCCGTTACGGAGACGAATCGATCAACCGGCGCGAACAGTCGGTCGGGTTCGGAACCATCGCCACCATCCGATCGGAAGGACTGACTGCCACCATTGACGTCGGCGGCATCAGGGTCACCTTCAGTGGCACGGAGGCGACGATCGGCAACGAAACTTTCGACCTCACCGAGGGAAGCCACATCATCGTCCTCGATAGCCCGGGGATTGTCGGTGAAACGCGCACGATCCTCCCCAGCAAACCATGACAGAGAATCTCCAAACCGCGGGTGAAAGAAGGCGCAGTCAACTCGCCTTCCTCGCACTTGTCCTCGTCATCGGTATCGGCGGGGTGATCGCAGCCCAAGTGCACAAGAAGAGAGTCGGCAAATTGGTCTTCACGACCCCCATCTCGACGTCGCTCACTATCTCCGGTCCCGATGAAATCCACTTGCGCTATCGCGCTTACGCGATTGCCGGGCGCCCCGTCCTCGATCTGGGCCATCTGCGAGTCATTGCTCCAAGCACGACCAAGAGCCGCGGGAGCTCCAGCGGCGGCTTCACCGTCTACCGGAAACTCGAAGGACGGCCCGTCGAACAGCAAATCGTTCGAAGCAGCCGCGTGAAGATCTCGCGAACCGGTAAGGAGGTCTTCGTCCAATTCTCGGGAGCCAGCTTCACCTTCGAGGAGACCACGGTCAGCATTGGCGGGCAGCAGTTCGATTTCGCCGACCGAAAGATCATCGCCCTCGCGGAGAACGACACGATCTCGGAAGTCCAGGATGCTCCCTGATCGCAGGGTGGGTCATTTTCCAGGGGCACCGCGCGGATTCCCCTCTATGGTCCCCGAACATCGATGAACGCGCAGCGCTACCTTTTCTTCATCTGCGGACAGATCGGCATGATGTCGCTCGCGAGGTTCTTCTTTCAGTGGAACCCGAAATACACGGCGCTGGAGGGTCCCACGGGCGCCGTACTCTTCGCAGCGGCTGCCGTCGGCGGTGCGCTGCTGGGGTTCCGGATTTTCGATGGGATCACCGATCCTCTCGCCGGTTCCCTGAGCGATTCGTGGGTCCGCCGAAAGCGCCCGCGGCAGCAACTCCTGTGGTTCTCCTTTTCGGCTCCGGCGATCGGACTCGTGCTGTGCTTCATCGCCAACCATGACATGCCGCCGGGTCAACGATGGGCTCTTCTGCTCTCCGGACTCTTCATCTTCTTCGTCGGCTACACCTTCTACGCGATCCCCTACTGGAGCCTCACCGATGACTACGCTCCGGGCCACCAACGGGAAAGACGCGTCCTTTCGAACCTGCTTGGCGCCGGCATGATGATCGCAACGGCGATCGTCTTCGTCGCAACAGGGCCACTGGTCGAATCAAAAGGCTACGGAAACGCCGCTATCATCATGGGCATCGTCTGCGCAGCCCTCATGATCCTCCCGATCTTCGCCGCTCCCGCGAGAAACCCTAACGATCCTTCGCCGCAATCGGACTCTGCTCCTGCTCCTTCATTGTGGAAGGGGATGGGGATCGCCCTCCGTCATCGTCGCTTCATCGCACTCGCCGCGCTCTTCTCCGGGTCTCAGATGTCGTTCACCATCATGACTGGCGCGGCCGCATTCATTACCACCGACATCCTTGCCGGATCGGAGGCGGATGTCGGCAAGGTGATGGGTCCACTGATCGGGATGGCGATCCCCGGGTTCCTCATTGTACCGCGCATCTCCAAAAGATTCGGCTGGGAACACGGCATGCTCTTCGCCTCCATCGGTCTCGCGGTTGTCTATGTGCTCAGTGGGGTGCTGGGCAAGTCGATCATCGGCGGTCCTATTCTCACCGCCGGCATCCTCTTCGGACTCGGCGGCCCGCTGATTGCGCTTTTGTTAGGGCTCGAACCGGAGGGCATCGTGGAATGCGCCACCGAACGGGGTGATTCGAAACTCGTGGGTATCTACTGGGGGGTCTTCAATTTCATCGTGAAGATTCTCAACGGACTCGCCCTAGCAGTGATGTTTCTCCTCGTTGGATGGCGGGAATCCGTCGGGGACCTTGCGGTGAGGTCGATGTCCTTCGCCGCAGGCGGCTGTCTCGTTCTCGGAGTGACGGTCTATTTCTTCATCCGGAAGCCTCGAGACAACGCGTGACGCCTCAAAATAATTCGCGATTTAATTCGCGATTTTTCCACGACAAATCGCCCTCAAATCCTGACAAGTCTCCCAGAATTGACGCGTTCTCCGAGCTGTTCCAAATTGTGAACAACTTATACACACGCCAATCATTTTAATATCAGCTACTTACGAAGGCGATCCTAGCATTGTTCACATATCGTTAAAAATTAGGGGTTTATATGGATTACCGTTGACCGGAATCCGAGCGGTCTTCATACTCATCCCAGATCTTTGAAAGAAGAGAAGCGCTCACAGGAGACCAGCTTCGGCTGCGAACCTGGGAATCTCGCTTCCGGATAATTCCGGGAAACCGGACAAAGGTTGAGTTTAGCTGGTAAACTTGGCTCCTTCGCGGCTGACGCTCCCTCGGGATCGGACGCGGCGAAGGCATATTTCACCAATCCCCACTGTGTGCCGGTCGCACGGCACCCTGTCGAATGCGAACCAGGGATTTGGCGGAATGCGGTGGCAAAGGAAACGGAGCCACCGCAGACCGAATCAGGCCAAACGGGATGTTGTGTGCCCGTAGGCCATATGCAGTGACCAATGCGTCACGGTTTGCTACTGTAACACCAGCCGGAGTTCCGACGAACACGGCCGAGAGGCCGGACCGAGCGGAACCCGCCCGCGAAACTTCCCAATGGAGAAACAAACCTCCGGATGATGCAACCATCCAAACTGCGCATCCGGACGGCTCCGAAGAAGGAGTTCTCGCAGCAAAGGTAGAATGCAACCTGAGAGTTAAGAGGCCAGACCCGTGGCGCGAGGCAAACGTCCGCTGGAAATGACCGGCGGAGCCGACCTCGTGGTAAAAGGAGCCTGCTGTTCCACTTTGCTGACAGCGGACCCCCAGTCTGGACGGCAATGCGAGCATGTGGCCCATGTTTCGCCGCTGACAGGCCAAGAAGCCTCACTCGAAAGTCGTGGTGGGAAGCCATCCGACCGGCCCCGCTGGAGGGCCGAAACCCTGCCGGTTCGCCAACCGGCGTCGATTCAGCGTCGGGGAGCTGGCAGCCCGCCCTAGCCAAGGACGGAGCGCCTAATGTCAGCAACTTGGGGAAGAGCGTCCGGCGAGCGCCCACTCCCAATTTCACATCACATGTGTTCAAGCCCTTCGATTGATCAGCTTCGGCTGACCCAGTCGAAGGGCTTTCTTTTTGTCGCGCACTGAATCGAATCAGCGGATCCAATCAAGGATCCACTCGGGCGGGCGCGGATTGATACCCGACCCGAAGAAGAATCCGGTGAGATGAAAGAACAAAGGCGCGGCGAAGCACAGGGAGTCGATGCGATCCAGAAATCCGCCGTGCCCGGGGATGCTCTGGCCCCAATCCTTGACCCCGAGATCGCGCTTGATTGCCGACATGACGAGTCCCCCTCCGAATCCGGCGAGGCAGATGATGAACGCCATGATCGCCGCCTGCCATACATTGAATGGCGTGACCAGTGAAAGTGCCGTCGCCACCGCGACCGTCGTCCCGATACCACCGAGAAACCCCGCCCACGTCTTGTTCGGACTCAGGGAGGGAACGATGGGACGTTTGCCCAGAGTTTTCCCCCAAACGTACTGGAGCACGTCGCTGGCCTGGACGACGAAGACCAGAAAGAAGAGCAGCAACCCCTGCTTTCCTTCGTAGCCGGGAATCGGCAATAGAAGAATCATGGGAATGTGGCTGATGAAATACACGCACACGAGCAGCCCCCACTGGATTCTCGCCACCGACGACAAAAACTCCTCGGTCTCCCCCGCCAGTGCTTTCCGAATGGGAATGAGGACGAAGGCATAGACCGGAATGAAAATGCTGAACATTCCATACCACTGGACACCTGCGAGCAGGTACTGGAGGGGCGTGATGATGAAGAATGTCCAGAATAGCGCCCGGTGGTCCGAACGCCGCGTGGGCGTGAGCGTGACGAATTCCCGGAGCGCCAGAAAGGAAATCAAGCCGAAGAGGACGACGCTGAACCAGTGTCCAAGCGCGAGAGTGACGCCAAAAACCGCAACCATGACCCACCAGGATCGCGTGCGTGCGTTGAGGTTTTCGATCGTGGCGCGCGCCGAGTCCGTGGTCGCACGCTTCGCAAGCACCCAGCCGATCACCGAGGCGATCACGAGAACACCAACGACGCATGCAAGTAGGATGATCAGTTCTTTGGGCATTGCTCAATCACTCTTTCCATTGCCTTCCCCCGGCATCACCATGAGCCTCAGCCTTTCGAGAAACTGATCTTTCGCCTCAGCGCTCTCAAGGCAGGTCGGTTCCCCCAGTTCGATGCGCGCGATGAGCGGAAGCGGCAAGACCTCACCCTTCGGCATGATTCGGCTGAGATTCTCCAGACGCACCGGAACCAGCCGCAATTCGGGAATCGCCTTGGCGATATGGTAGATGCCGGGGAGAAACTTGCCGGGTTCGTCGTCGGTACGTCGAGTTCCCTCGGGAAACAGCAGCACCGATTCACCTCCTTCAAGCGTCTCGATGATGGGATCCAACGGATGCGCTCCGCCTTCGCGGCGGGCCTTGCGGTCGAGCAGAATCGAGTTGAAGACCCGCTTCGACAGCCAGCGTCGCACGGGACCTCCGGTCCAGTAGTCCTTCGCCGCCACCGGTCGCAACTTCGCCCGCCGATCCGCCGGCAGGGCCGCCCAGATGGTGAGAAAATCGAAATGGCTTTGGTGCGGGGCGAAATAGAGCACCGGCGAGGAAGGAAGGACCGACGAGGGAATGCGTTTCACACCCGTGAAAAGGCGGACCCCCAAGGCAAGCACGCGACCAGTCATCGAATTCGCCCCTCCGAAACGAGTTTCCGGCGGATTCGGACGAGCCTCCGTGCGGTGGTCACGAGCGTGCCGCCAGCGACCAACCCGACAACCACCAGCATCACGTCGAACTCCGAACCAAGGCCGGTACCGATGGGAACGCAGACACAACCGATGGTGAGCACCGCCATTCGCTGCGGCTTCGCCAACGGACCTGCAAAGTCGTGTCGGCCGGTGAGTGTCGCCCCATGCATCCGCACGTATGCGGTCATCACCGATCCCACGGCTGCCACCCAACCGAGATGAACTCCCCATGGCTGCGTCGCCGACGCCAATCCCGCGGCCACGAACAGCACGACATCCGAAATCCGGTCCGGCGTTTCGTTGTAAAGATCACCGTCCGCCGTCGACAGCCCACCCTCGACCGCCAGCATTCCGTCGAAGAGGCTGCACAGCAACCG
>CAJIAN010000811.1_pt1 | contig 41029 bp, 36 predicted proteins | sample 9199061 | NCBI WGS metagenome assembly CAJIAN01 (sample SAMEA7708264, study PRJEB35096) | sediment metagenome | biome: marine neritic benthic zone biome [ENVO:01000025]; feature: sediment [ENVO:00002007]; material: shallow marine sediment [ENVO:03000034] sea grass bed [ENVO_01000059] ...
GACGATGAGAAGGACGATGAGAGCGGCGAAGATTCAGAGCAGCTCGATACCGAAGCGCCGGACGAGGAGGGCGAAAAGTCCGAAGCAGACGATGGTGATGACGACGCTGGCGAGCATGGTGGGCCAGAATCCGATCCGGGAGAGCAGGGCGGGGAAGACAAGGAACATCGGTAGCGTCGGAACGACATACCAGAACGTGTACCACGCGTGATTTGCCAATTTCTCTTGCGGCTGCTTTTCGACAAACATCCAAATCAGGGCCAGCACGGTGACCAACGGAAGTGCGGCAATCAGCGCTCCGACGCGATCACTTCGTTTCGCGACTTCCGATACCGCGACGACCACGGCCGCAGTGACAAGGTATTTCGTGATGATCCAGCCCATGATCCGGTTCTAAGCTTGACCGCCCGTGAGACCGAGATCTTTCTGCGGCTCTTCTTCGGCGACGATCCAGCCGCGTTCGAGGCAAAACTCAGTTTCATGCGCTCGCGGGCAGAGCGGCGGCCTTTCCTCGGACTCCCGGCCGCCATGCGGTTCCGGCAAGTTGCAGCAGCAAAGGCAGCAGCGCGAGGATCGTTGCGCCGAGCCCGATCGCGCCCAACGCGTATTCGCGCTTGGTCAGTTTCTCGAATGGACTCACGTTGGTCACTTCGGTCAGCGCCATGAGCGTGTCGGTCGGAAGGTGCTTCTCGTTTCCGTCGTGGTACTCGCCGCCGAGGCGTAGGGCGATCTGGCGGAGGGTCGAGACATCCTGCCGCGACTGGCGACCGTCGATGAACTTTCCAGTGCGCGGATCTCCAACGCCGACGACGAGGACTCCCTCAATGGCGCGCGGGATGTCGGGCATGCCGGTCGCAGGTACGGTGTCGCCGTCGCTGAGAAGAACGAGTGTCGTGCTCTTGGCTTTCCACTTCTCGGTTTCGGCGATCCGAGCCGCTTCGGCGAGACCGTCGAAAAGTTCCGTCTGGCCAGTATCGAAAGCCCGGTACATGTCCATTCCGTCGAGAAAATTCCGCACCACATCGATGTCTTTGGTGTCCACCACCACGGGTTTTGCATCGGTGTAGACCGCCACCAGCGTCAGCCGGTACTGGTCCATCGAAACCCGTTTGAAGAACGACTCCATGAGGGCGTAGGCGCGGTCCCGGCGGCTTTTGTCACCCTCCGGACCGGCGTCTTGAAGCTTCATGCTGGGCGAGACGTCGAGGACGATGATGATGTGCTTGATCTCATCCTCTTCCACCGTTTTCGCCTTGTAGACCTTCGGCTTGACGAGCATGAGAGTGACCAGGCCCCATGCGAGAAGACCGAGCCCGAGCACGCGGAGGAAGGGCGTGACATAGACCCAGATCGCAGGTCGCCGCTTCGGTCCGAATGTCAGTGGGGCAAGCCTGCGGACACGCGTTCCGTGCAGCAACTCCGCCACGATGGCGAAGATGATGACCGCAAGGGCTGTGAGTTCGGCTACCATGGCGTGTAGCGGATTCCGAGAACGAGGAACAGAAGGTGGAGACCACCGATCGAGAGTCCGGCGATGGCGAACGGCTTGAAATAGTCCATCGATTCCATGCTCACTTTCTCCAGTTTCGTTTCCTGCATATCGTCGATGCGTTTGAAAATCGTATCGAGCGCAAGGGGGTCGCCTGCGGCGAAGATCTCTCCACCGGTGATGTTGGTGATGACGCCGATCTCGGGCGGCGGACTCCCCGGTGCCACGTGGATCGCGTAGACGGCGATGTCGTTGTCCGCGAGTTTTCGCGCGATTTCCTCGTCCCGCCCCCCGCTGAGGTCGCTGCTGTAGCCGTCCGAGATCAGGATGATCATTCGGTCGCCTTCCTCCCGCTCGACGAGCAGATCGAGACATTGATCCAGAGCCCGTCCGATCTTCGTGCCGCCGCTGAACCACGGGGGAAGTCTCCGAGGTCCGAGAAAGGGGGTCGCGTACTTGAAGGCGGACGGATCGGTGGTGAGCCGGATCCAGTGGAGGAAGTGATCGCCGAAGATCGTCAGACCAAACGCATCACCGCTCCGGTAGGTGATGAATTCGTTGAGCGACTTCATGGCGCCGTCATAGCGGTTACCCTCTTCCCCGAACGGCGAGTTCATGCTGCCGGAGACATCGAGACAGAACTGAATGTTTGTCATCACTTTCTTATTCCTCGGCTCGGAGATCTGCTGCGGGCCGGCGAAGATGATGATGGCCACGGCTAGGAGCAGGGCGGGGAGCGTCGAGGCGAAATTCAGGAGAACGCGCAGTCCGGTCCCGCGCCTTGCGATCCCGTGATCAAAGGGGACGACCACCTGATGGCCGTTGCGCTTCCACGTCCAGATCGCCAGTTTCACCGGGATCACGAGCAGCATGAGAATCCATGGGTAGGCGAACGGCATGGTTCACGACGTGGCGGGAAGGTTCCTGTAGGGCTCGAGCAGCGAGTCGATATCGACATCCTCCGAGGCGCCTCCCGGACGGTGCAGCCACTCCTCGAGCGTCCGCAAAAGAACGCCTGCTTCCTCGTGATTTCTCAGTTGCGGGAGGGCCTCTGCAGCGGGCACGTCCTTGAGTTCGAGCTTCTCCCGCCAAACTGCAAGCAGCAACCGCTCCAGTCTCGCCTGTTCGTCCTTCGAGAGATCGCCTTCCGCAGCCTTCGCGACGATCGGTCGGAGGCGTTCGGCAAGCGTGGGTTCTCGCTCGGCAAGGGCTTCGGCCTTCGCTTTCTTCCCGCGCCCGACAAAGATGAGCATCAGGAGCACGGCGAACCAGAGTACGCCTCCGCCGACGAGCGCCCAGAAGTAGCCGCCGACCCATGGCAGCCTATCGGGCTCGAGGCTGTTCGGCTTGATCTGCCTGGGCTCCCGCACCGCGAGGATCTCCACGGGAATCTCGGGTACGCCGTCCATGGAAGTTCCGTCCTTTCGCCGGAGATAGTCTCGCAGGTCGTACTTCCCCGGGTCGAGCCCGTAGAATTCGAAGTCGTACCGGTTGTCGGATCCGTGGGCGAAGACTCCCGTGATCCGCAGGATGATCGGCCGCGTATCGTCGTCCAGCGGGATCGGCTCCAGCTCGGAGCCTGGTAGCACGAGCTGCGCCAGCTTCCCAGTCATCCCGACCGTGGGGGCGGTGAGATTCTCCGCAAGGGCGGCAGTGCAACCCGCTGCGAGAGCGACAAGCAGGATTAGACGCCTCATCGCGCGCCCCTCCCGAGCATGTTTCGCGCGGCCATGAAACTCCGCAGCTTGTAGGGAATCGGTTCGTCGATGGGCAGGACGATGTGATCGACACCTCCGCGCTTCAGCTCCTGCGCGAGCCCTTCCGGATCGAGCCATTCACGTCGACCGTGGGTGATGAATCCGCGCCCCGATTCCGCCTCGCGAGCGTGGAAGAATCCACCGCCGCGCAGGTCCGCCTCCGACGGATCGCGGAGCTGGAGGGCCACGCAATCGTGCCGTTGGGCAGCCAGTTTGAGGGCCGGGAGTGCCGCCGGATCGTGCATGTCACTGAGAACGATGATCAGCGAGTGGTTGTTCAGGCGGGGGGTCAATTCGGTGATTCGCTGACCGAGCGTCGTGCGTTCGTCGTAGCGGTAGTGCCGGAGCCGGTGCAGCCATTGCATGATCTGATCGCGGGAGAGACTCGGACGAACATTGAAGTCCCGTTCGCCCACACCAAGCACCCCGACTGGACTGACCCGGTCGAGACAGGCGAAGGCGATACCTCCGGCAATCTGGAGGGCCCAAGCGTACTTGCTCAGGGTTTGCGTGGTGATCGTCATCGACGCTGATGTGTCGATGAGCAGATAGACGGGCATGCGTTTGGGTGCCTCGTATTCCTTGATGTGGAACTTGCCCGTCCGCGCCGTGACCCGCCAGTCGATCGATTTGATCGGATCGCCGGGCTGGTACTGCCGCGATTGCACGTACTCGATTCCGGACCCGAGGAAAGGCGAGCTGTCCGTGCCGTAGCTCAGGCTGTCGGCCAGCTTCTTCACCGCGATGAGAAACTGGCGTTGGTCCAGTGGATCGCAGGTCTCGAGGTAGTGCTCCGTCATGACAAGCCCTAGCCAATGGATTGGAGGATTTCCTGCAGCACATCCGCGCCGGTTTTTCCTTCGGCGAGAGCTTCGTAGTTGAGCCGGATCCGGTGCAGGATGACATCCTCTGCGAGGGCGAACATGTCCTCGGGGATGACGTAGTCGCGATCGTTTATCAGCGCCCGGGCGCGGGCACCCTTGATGAGTGCGATGCCCGCACGCGGGCTCGCCCCGAGTTCGATGTCCGCGTGGTCGCGCGTTCGGGCAACGAGATCGACGACGTGCTTGAGAAAAACGTCGCTGACGTGCACCTCCTGCACCGCCTCCATGGCGGCGACGAGATCGTCGGCCTCGCCCACGGGATCATCACTCACGATGTCGAACTCGGTCTTCGCGACCGCGCCCTTGTCCTTCTTGGTGATGCCGAGCCTCATGTTTCGGCGGAGGACCTCCTCCTCTTCATCGAGCGTCGGGTAGTCGAGGCGATTGCAGAGCATGAAGCGGTCGAGCTGTGCTTCTGGGAGTTCGAACGTTCCGCTTTGCTCGATCGGATTCTGCGTCGCGATGACGAGGAAGGGAACGGGCAGCGGATAGGACTGGTTTCCGATGGTGACATTGCGTTCCTGCATGGCCTCGAGAAGCGCGCCCTGCACCTTGGGTGCCGCCCGGTTGATTTCGTCGGCGAGGAGGAGGTTGGTGAAGATAGGGCCCTTTCGCGTGCGGAAGTCGCCGCTCGTCTGGTCGAGAATCTCCGAGCCAAGAATATCAGAGGGCAGAAGGTCGATGGTGAACTGAACGCGGGCGAAATCAAGGTGGATCGACTTGGCGATCGCGTTGACCAAAAGCGTCTTCGCAAGACCGGGCATCCCTTGGAGAAGGAGATGGCCGCTGGTGAAGAGAGCGATCAGCAGGCGTTCAACCACGACCTCCTGACCAACAACAATCGTGCCCACGCGTTCCCGAATCGCGTGGATGAAATCCGCAGTAGGTTTGCTCATAAGCTGTGAGTATCCGACAACTGTCCGCGTTGCCTGTTAGAAGAATTACGGGCTTTTACGGTAATTCGAGCCCGCACTCAACCACGAACTGCCTGCACAGGGCAGCGATTGTGTCACCAACGCTCTAACTAGAGCTTCGAGGGTTCGATGCTCTTGTACTTGCCTTTGAAGCGACGGGCGATGTCCTTGAGAATACCCTCGCCAATCCCGTTGACCGAGATGCAGTTCACCACCGGGCGATTCTCCTTCCCGTAGACACGGTCGGATTCCTTGGCCACGAGCCTGACGATATCGTTTTCGCTGAGGCGCTTCCCGTCCTTCTGGGTCGACGGGATTCCGTCGGTAATGAGGAAGATCGTCGATGCCTTCTGGTCGAACGCCGCGACCAAGGCGAGGTCGAGCCTCGAGCCGCCGCTGGTGCCCTCGAGACCACTCACCTTGTCGGGTGGTATCGGAATGTACTCGATGCCATTGGGATCCGTTCCCTTGTTGCCAAAGGTTTCCGTCCGCGTGCGCGGATAGGGTCCCTGTCCGAAGTAGCCCTCCATGAAGTACTTCACCTTGTGCTTGGTGTTCGGACTGGCCTCCGTCGGTTCCTTGAAGAGACCGTCGGCCATGTTCCCGTAGCAGATGATGTTGAAGACGGTGGAAGGCGGAAATGCGGCGACAGTCTTGTCGATTTCCTTCCGGATCGCCTTGATGCCGCTGGGCTTGCATTCTTGAGGCATGCTCGTCGAGGTGTCAATGACGAGGATGATGCGCTTCCCCTTCGCCGTGGTTCCGAAGAAGCTGGATGCTCCGAGCCCGTTTCCGTCGCCGCCTCCTCCGAAGCCCGCACCAAAACCCGACGAGCCGATGTCGATCGTCGGGGTGATCTTGTCGCTCATCGGAATGGCGAGGCTCGAAGTCGCGGTCGCCGCGAGCAGTTGCGTCGCGCTCGCCGAAGGCGGCGAAGGTTTGTCGTTCTTCACCGACTGGCTGAACTCGCGCTTGTTGAGCTGGTCCGAATTCGACGTCGCTGCGCTCGCGACGACCAGTTCGGGCGGCTTTTCCTCGATCACCTTGATGACGACCCACGCCAGCAATGTGAGAAGGACGGCGTGAACCAGCACCGCGATGCTGAGCGAGGCGACCTGGTTCTTGTGCTGCGTGCTGACCGCCTGCTGGTCCGACATCGCCGACATGGCGACCGAGGAATCCATATCCGGTGCGTAGGTGTCACTAGCCTCCATGTAAGCGAGTTCGTCCTCAGGCATGGTCGCTACCGGGGCGATGACACCGTCGGCAGCTGGTTCGTTTGGGGTTTCTCCAGCGGTCATGAGTGTGATAAGTGATGGGGGAGGCGGCGTCGAGTGCGTCTGGACGCCATCGGAAAGTTAACGGAAGATGCCGCTTGTGGCAATCCAATTGATGGGTCTCGCAGGCGTTCAGTATCCGTTCTTGCTGAACAGATTGAAGGGGAATATCGGTTTGTTTTCGACCTGTTCCGGCTGCTCACCGGATCCTCGGGTGTCGGCGGGTCGATCCAGGAGGAACGGTCCCCGGTCGCGGTCGGCCCGCGCGAGCGGCGAATGGGCGCAGCCTCCGAGTCCGATCACCGAACCCAGTAGAACCGAGGCCATGACTGCCACTCGGACATTCATGGGCGGAAGATATCCATCTTTCCAGTGGCGACCATAATTTTTGCGTGCCGAATCAGACGAACTGCTTTGGGATTAGGTATTCTCTCAGGCTCGCGCATCCTTCTGCGACCTCCGCCCAATGCTCGATCGCGAGGTCCATCATGGCGACCGCGCAGGTGGGATAGTGGTCGATGGGATGACCCGCAACCAAGGTGTTAACCAAGTCATGGAACCCGGGATTGTGGCCGAAAAGGACCGCGCTGCCTACCGTTTCGTCGAGTTGACTGATGACAAGCATCAATGCGGAGACGCCGGCGTGGTAGATCTGGGATTCGTCAATGATCTTGTCCGCGGGAAACCCAATTGCGCTGGCGATCACCTCGCAGGTCGTCCGTGCGCGCACCGCCGTGCTCGTGACCATCAGATCGGGTTCGAACCCGCGCGCTTCGAGAACGTCTCCCATCATCGGCGCGTCCCGTTTGCCGCGCCCGTTCAGAGGACGATCATGGTCGGAGAGCGCCATGTCCGACCAACTTGATTTCGCGTGTCGGATGAGGGTGAGCGATTTCATGATGGGTTTTTCCTGGCGGAGAGCTCGGAGTTGTATCTCTCTACGAGTTTGCCGAAATCCTTGGGCATGATCCACAGCTTGCCGCGAACCGTCTTCTTCTCGGCAGGTTTGAGCCCCCCGATTCGAAAGTCATTGTGAATGCATCGGATAACGCCTTGGAACAGTTCCTGCCAGGGTTCCCACGCCGTGGCCAGCAGCCATTTGCCGTCGGCACTCACACAACCGATGAGACCGTTTGACGGCGTGAGTGTGCTCAGGGGCCTTGGATTGACATCGTCCGCGTCCACATGCTTCGGTCGCCAGACTTGGCCCGGCGTGTAGCGTGCCTTCTTGGCCCAAGGGTGGGTTGGAAGAAACGCGGCCTTACCGTCGAGGAAGATGAAGCACTTGGGCACGTAGGCGTACTTGTCCGGCGAGCCCGCGGTTCCGGTGAACTCGCCAACCCGGATACACGGCTGGGCCCAGTGAGCCGCGGACTCCTCAGTGGTCGGATTGTAAGCCGTGAGTTTGAACTCGACCGAATCCTCACCACCTGTGATGACGTGCTGGACGACGACTCCATCCTCCAGTGTGCACTCAAGTTTGATTTCGCTGCCATCGTCCTTTGCCGAAATCAGCCGAGTCTTGTGGGGGATGACCGTTTTCTTCCAATCGCGATCCGTCGATCCGGGACGGCAGTAAGCCTCCAAATACCAAATCCTGACGGTCTTCCCCGGAACCCAGGCTGCGGTGATCTGCAGGATGTTGTCCTTCCACTCGAGTCGGAGCGGTTGTCTCGCCTTCTCTTCCGCACGGCCCGACTGATGTGTCAGAAGCGAAACGGCAAGGGCGCACGACACGACGACGCATTTCATAACGTCGCCATTGTTGCCCTACGCAGATTCGACCAGCAAGCCGACAAATCGACAAACAATCCTTGAAATCCCAAATTACCACAATTATAATAATTATGGAAGCTGCAACACAAACAAATAATCCATGCGCAACGGCTTACTCCTCCGCGTTGCTTTCTGTGTACTGGTGCCAGGGTTCCCCGCCTCCGGGGGCGAAGCTTATCCAGATGCAGGGGGAAGTGCGGATACCGCAGACACTGACTACACTTTTATGGGCGTTTCGGCTCTCCGGGAACCGCTTTCCCGGGATGACGAATGGCAGACGTATCGCTACGTACCACCGAAACCCGACCGCTTCGGGTTTTCGTTGGACGGTGTGACGCTTGGCGAAAAGCAGCGGACAATGCTCGTCGAGGCCCTCTCGGCCGTGGCAGCGAACTTCCCGCCTCGGAGCCAAGCGGATGTGACGGTGAAGCAGATGGCGCTGGCACTCGCGATGCGTCTGAGTCCCACCGACAAGGCGCCAAAGATGATCGACTACCTGCTTCGACGAGGCCGCCAACCGACCCAAGTCGATGGTCATGAACGGCGAGACTTCGTCGCTGCCAAGCTCTGGAACGCCGGCTTCGGCTTGGGAAAATATGCTGAGACAGCGGACGATGGTAGCCTCTCGACCCTCGTCCTCGACGTCGCCCGGCGCTTCGATGTGGAGGGCACGAAGTCCGCAGCCACTTACGATGCACTTCGACTCCCCGCAGCGAGTAGTCGTTGGAACGGAGTGACAGATGTGCCCGATGTCCGGGTTGAAGAGAAGCCAGCCACTCCGGAGCCGGCGATTGTCGAACCCGCTCCGTTTCGCTTTCAGAGAGAATCCGCCTCCGTGCCACTGTTCGCGGCAATGCAGCCCCTGCCGCAGTTAGTGATCGAAGTCGGGGACTGGGCGGAACTGCCCGTCCGCACACGGCGTGGTCAGTCGCAAGTCGATCTCGGCGGCGTTCCCGAGATTGTCTCGAGGTTGATCGACGCGCGATACAAAGAGTGGAGAGAAACGGGCAAAGCGCTGGGCTACACGGTCGAGAGCGATGCCTCGACGGACGATCTCGGGCCTGCCGCAGTGCTTCTTGCCGATGCGGTCGCGCTTGGTCTCAAACTCGATCCCTCATTCGCCCTCGCGGGCGAGCTGTCACCCCAAGGCGAGGTGGTGGCCGCCAAGGATCTCCATTCACGACTTGGTTCCGAAGTGACGGAGGAGGCGGCCGTCGTGGCCGTTCCCGCCGCCAATGTCACCGAGTTTGCCGATCTCGCGGTGATGGGCAATCTGGATGCGTTCCTCGCCCGACAGTACGTGGCGTACGAAACGCCCGACGAACTCCTCGCCATTGCGCGGGAGGATCGTTCGGCGGATTTCGCTGCGGCATTGAACTCTTTCGCGGAGATCCAGCACCTGACATCGAAGCTGCGAGCCCGCGAACTGGTGCACAACCCGTATGTGCGGGTCCGGTTGCGCAAGATCGTACAGCTCGCTCCCGAGCACATTTCGGCCAAGCACCTTCTCATGGTCAGCATGGGTCAGCAAGCCGATGCTCTGTCGATCGGAGGCTCGAGGGATCAATTGCGCCGGCTCGAGGGAGAAGTCCGCGACCTGCTCGAGGCCTCACTCGGACAGGACACGGGACCGGCCCCGACGGTGGACGATTCCTTGGCGGCGCTGCTCTTCGAATTGCGCCGTCTGCGGCCATTGCTCCACTCGCGGAGCCGGAATCAGGGTGACCGGATAGCCGCGCTCGTCGAATCCGCTCGCGAGTTCGCAAAATCGACCACGCCGCGCTCGCGGGAGCGCCTCGGCGAGCTGCTGTCCGACATGGACGACCAGAACGCGGTGGTCCTTGCCGTCCCGCCCGCTTCCCCGGTCGACTGATTCGATTCCTTTTCCATAGCCAGGACGACGTCCTAGCCGAAGGCGCGGCCTCTAGCCCTGGGGTCGCGCCTTCATCGTCGTCCAAATTGGTCTGTTCATCTGCACGGTTCCTGCTACTTTTCTAGAACGGGAACCCCGATTCACACCGAATGCACAACTACTGGCTTTCCCAGCTTTTCGCTCTCGTGGTGGCAGCCCTATTTCTGGGTAAGACCGCGCATGCGCAAGGTCAGTACGTCGAGCCCGACTTCGAGAAAGCCATCTTCGACATGAACGCGGTGCTCCTCGACGACGAGGAGCGAACGCGGACGGCAGACGCCCTTGCCGCTCTGGCCAGCAACTTCTCGGCGAATGACGGAGTTTCCCAGCAGACGCGTCAGATGGCGCTGGCCATTGCCTTGCGGGTGGACCCCGTGAACGGGTACGCGTGGAAAGCGAATGATCGCCTGCGTGAAGGTAGGAAGCCCGAGTCGGTGACTCGTTTTCCAAGTCCGGATCTTGCTGTCAGCGCACTGCTACAAATGGCCGAACGGCTCGATGACATCGATCAGGGAAAGCATGAGAGTGCACTGCAGTGCTACCTGCTCGACGTTGCGCGTCGTGTCGATTCCGAAGATGAAACTATCAAGGCGGCGTTCCAGTTGGCAGCTGGCGGAACCTCCTTCCCCGGCTGGAAGGGCGTCATTCCAGACTATCATGAGGATGAATTTCTTTTCCCGCCGGACGCGGGAACTTCTGGCGCCTCGGACAATGGCAATTCGGGTGACACCACGCCGCTCCCACCGGGGACTGATCTGAAGGGCGACGAGGCGGCCATCTACTTTCCACTTCTCTCGGCCTCGCCGCTGGGGGGCGTTCCGACTGCGGAGCTCGCGACGATCACTTCGAAGGCGAGCACCAGTCTTCGAGAGGCTGGCCAGCCCGTACGGCTTCTCTTTCCCGGCAGCGAGGGCACCGCAGACCACCCGATGGATCGCCGTGGCGCAGCACTGATTGCCGCGCTCCGGAATCTTCACTCCGAATGGCCGAACAACGGTCGCAAGATCATCGTCCGGTTCAGCTCCGCCTACGAACGGATCAACGGGCGCGCTGGCGAGCTGCCGCTGGCCCTCACCCTCGACTCGCTCTTCACCGGGGATGGTGTCTCTCCGAAGGTTGCGGCCGTGGGGATGGTCGATCGCGACGGGACCGTTGTTCCAGTGCCCCAGCTTATGCTACGCCTGCGTTTTGCGTCGGCAGAAGGTGTCGAGCGTTTGATCATTCCAGCCGAGAATGCGGATGATCTTCTGGACTTCATCGTGCTCGGCAAAGTAGAGCCGCTCCTCAAGATCCAGGTTTTCGCGGTGAAAACATTGGCCGACGCCTCCTCGGTTGCCGCCGAGACGCTCGACGTGAAGTTGCAGAACGCGGTCTACAAGTTCGAGGAACTTCGCGACGTCGCCTTGGCCCGCGACCCGGCCGGCACGATGCGCACCGACGCTGTTCGTGGTCACCTGACCGAAATCCTCGATGCTGCGCCGAATCACCTGTCCGCGGCGCTCCTCCTGCGCTACGCCACCCGAGAAGTTCCGGAGCGCATGACGCTTCAAGGATCCGCGCGCGAGCTGGTATCCATCATTGGTCCCTACCGTGGCGTTGTCACGAGTACAGGAGCGATCACCGACCTCGGAGATGCGGAACAGGAGCGTGTCAAAGCCACCAACCGTCTCACGGCAGTCCGCGGCAAGCTGCATGCCGATCTTGTCGCGCTTGCCGATCGTATTGGCGAATTCACGAAAGAATACGAGACCTACAGCGGATTGAATTCCAAGACCTCCCGCACGGGCACCGAAAAGAAGAAATACCTCATCGAAAGCTGGCAGGCGATCCGCACGCAGCTCGGCAGGGTGCTTTCCCCTAAGGGCGACGGTTCCGCAGCGGGCAACTCCACGGGAGCCAGCACCGGCTCGTCCGCGACGTCCGCAACCGGCAAGTGGGTTCGTCTTTTCGAGTCGAGCGATCCGTCGTTCTGGAATAAGGAATCCGACGGACCCGGCGCCTTCGCCGTACCCTGCGAATCGGCACCGGATGACATGAAGTATCTTCGCCTCACCGAACTGAGCCAGGGGCGGTCCGTCATCATTGCGCTCGGCAAGGAAGGGCTGCTGAAGCTCGACCGCAGTTCCGGGCAGAGGTACGGCTGGCAGGGGGACAATCATGACAGTTACGAGGCCCGCCATCTTGGCGTGTTCGACCGGGAAGGAAGGGCCGACCGTTCGAACGATGCCCCCGGTATCACCGTCGACGGGGGCGGCAGCGACAAGAGTGGCTGGGGATTCGGGCACCGCGCGGGTATCAATGACCGGCAGGCATGGTGCTGGGAGCGTGCCGAAATTCCCGAGACCGTTTTCCGGATCGAGGTGACCGCCGGAACACTTGATGCGACGGAGAGAAGGAGCCTTCTCGCGAATTCCTGACCGACAACCCCGAAGACCAGACCACCCGATGATAATGACCGAAAAGGCGAGAACCTGTGCGGCCTGGCTGCTCGCCGCGCTCGGAACGCAGATCGTGGCCACACACGCCGAAGCCAGGGGCTTCGTGCACGACCAGACGAAGGTCAAGGGTCTGCTCGTCGTCGAACTGTCCAGCGGCGATTTCGCCGGAACGGCAACCCAGATGAATGCCACCGCGACGCCGGTGTCCGATCCGAAGGCGGAGACGAAGATCACCTTCAACCAAAAGGTCGGCAAGGAGATGGAACTGGGGCTCAATGAGGTGATCAAGCACATCCGCGTGCGCCACAAGGACAAGTGGCCGTTCGGTCAGAAAGTCGAGATCGCGTTCGCGGAAAAGTACAGCGGCAAGGATGGCGCTTCGGCGTCGGTTGCGTGCGCCGTCATGCTTGATGCGATGCTCACCGGACGCGAACTCGATCAGGATTTCGCGGTGACGGGAGACCTGAATGCGGATGGTGCGGTTCAGCCGGTGGGCGCCGTCCCTGCGAAGATCAAAGGGGCGGCGAAGAAGAAGTGCCGCGCCGTTGCGATTCCCTACGTGAATCGAGACTTGCTGCTCGATGCGATCATTCTCGACGGGCCGGCGTCCCTCTACGACATCCAGGTGTTCTCCATCAAGACGCTCGACGAGGCCCTCGCGCTCAGCGGAGCGAAGAAGGATGCGAAGATCGAGGAGAGTCTGAAGGAGTTCGAGCAGGTCCAAAAGGTCCTCCAGCGACCGAAGGGCGCGGCGTATCTCCGAAATGCCAAGGTGCAGGAAAAGCTTAAGAAAGTCCTGCGCCTGACGCCGAACCACCTGTCTGCGCGACTCCTTCTTGCCAAGGGGATGGGACGCCTTCCTAGGAAGCTTACCCTCGCCGGTTCGATCATGCAGATCGACCGCACCTCCGGCGCTCTCATGACCGCGATGGAGAACGACAGCGACAAGGAACTCGGCGGCCTCAACCGCGGTGAAGTTTCCGGAGCTTTGAACGCGATTCGCGATTCGCGTGGTCTCATCGACAAGCGCGTCGTTCCCTACACCGATGCCTTGCAGGACCTCGGGAGGCTGATCCGCGACTACCAGGCGAGCCCACCCAAGGCCTACCCAAAGCACAAGCAGAAGATCGGCGAGATACGGAGTGCTGCCCGACGCGTGAACAGCGCGCGCGAGAAACTTCTTGGCGATCCGGAAATCGCCAACGAGCTCATCGAGTAGTTTCGTTCACGCACGGTTTTCCTCGTCAACGGCGGGCTTTTGCGCTCCCTTTCTAGCGCACGCTCCATGGCCGGTCGCCCGCACATCGCCTACCTGTTTTCCCGATACCCCGTCGTTTCGCAGACGTTCTGTGATTCCGAGATGCTCGCGCTCGAATCGATGGGCGTCCGGCTGAGTGTGGCCTCGATCAACGCGCCACCGAATTCGTTCCGCCATGCCCGGTTGGCGGGTCTCAAGGCTGAAGCGCACTACCCTCCACCACCTGCGGTGCTCAAGGCGCTGCCAACCGAGCGGCCGGAGAACTGGAACCGCCTGAGGTCTCGAATCGAAGCTCACGCCGCCGCCTACGGTCCCGGGTTCAAAGCAGAGACGCGAGCGCGCAACGCCCTGTGGATTGCCGATCTCTTCGAGAAGATCGGGGTCGATCATGTGCATGTGCACTTCGCAAACCGCGCGACCCACACGGCTCTCTTCCTCAAGGATCTCGGCTTTTCCTTCAGCTTCACGGCGCACGCCCAGGACTTCATGGTCGATCTTGGCAGCGACGAGCTGCTGGCCGAGATGGCCAGAGATGCCGAGTTTGTCATCGCGGTCAGCGATCACAGCAAGGCTCTCCTCGAGGAGCGTTGTGCCGAATCGGCGGACAAGATCCACCGTGTCTACAACGGGATCGATCCGGATATGTTTCTTTCCGCCAATCCAGCTGCCGAAGGCCCTTTCCGCATCCTGGCCATCGGCAGACTGATCGAGTTCAAGGGTTTTCATCACCTGATCGATGCCTGTGCCGCTCTCGAGAAACAGGGGATCGATTCCGAATGCACTATCGTCGGCGAGGGCCCTTGGCGGAATCGCTTGGAGGAGCAGGCAAGTGGATCCGGTGCGAGCATTCGGTTCGCCGGCGTGCTCGGCCAGGAGGATGTCAAGGAGGAGCTGGCCCGTAGCCATGTGTTCTGTCTGCCGTCGATCGTCGATGCCAAAGGAGCCTCGGACATTCTCCCCACCGTGATCATGGAAGCGATGGCCGCGAGACTTCCGGTCGTTTCAACGAGGCTCGTCGGGATTCCCGAGATGGTGGAAAACGCTGAGACCGGTTTGCTTGTGAAACCCGGCGATGTAGGCGCTCTGTCGGAGGCGTTGGCATCCGTTGCCTCGGACCGGTCGAAGGCGGTTGCCTACGGTGAGGCTGGACGTGCCCTTGTCGAGGAGCGGTTCGCGCTTGGCATCACTGCAGCCCAGTTGAAAAAGCATTTCGAATCCGCACTTTCGGGAGTGGATCTCTGTGCAAAACCCGATAGCCCCGCAGTGCTCTATTATCTCGACGCTTGGCCGGCGCCGGACTTGGCACAGCTGGCCGAGGAGGTCGACTTGGCCGGTGCCCGATCCGAGTTCGCATGCGTGGCTGGTGAAGGATCGGAACTCTCCGGCGAGGTCGAATTCTTCCCCGACGGAATTGTTCTCGAAGCTGATTGGCGAAGCGATCCCGAATCCGTCGCGGTCATGGAGAGGCTTCGAACAGAACTTGGATCATCGGTTGCGGGCGAGACGTTCTTCCGCGCAGCGCGCCGAGCTCTGCACCTCAGCATGTTGATGAAGAAGCGAGGTATCGAGCGCATTCACGCCGCACGTGCCGACGGCTTGCTCTGTGCTTGGCTCGTGAACCGCATCGGCGGGTATGCACTCTCCGCGGCGATCGAAGAGAAACCGCCGGTCAGCCGTGCCATGCTCGCGAAACTCCTTCCGGACTGTCACGTCACGAGCATATCGGACTCGAAGCTTGCCGAAAAACTGGGCGAATCGGAAGACGTTCTCGGCCTTCGCGTGCCGCCAACGCACCGGAAAGTCGGTCCGATCAAGGTGCGGCGGGAGGACACCGAAAAGGACCGCGAACAGCGACGGGAGCGTGCCCGGGCCTGGCTCGACATCTTGGTAGCATCATGAAACTGGCGGTCGTCATTCCATCCTACAACCACGCCCACTACATCCGGAACGCCATCGGATCGTGTCTTCGGCAGTCGCAACCGCCAGACCGGATCATCGTGATCGACGACGGCTCGAAGGACGATTCTCTGGAGGTGATTCGGGAGTTCGAAAAAGACGGTGTGGAACTGACCGCGCAGGAAAACGCGGGCGCCCACAACACGATCAACCGCGCTGTCGCCAAGGCCGCGGAGAACTGCGATCTGATCAGCATCCTCAACTCGGACGACCACTACATGCCGCGCCGCTTTGAGAAGTGCCTGCCGTTTTTCGACGAGCATCCCGACAAGAGCGTGGTCTGTACGGAGCTGAACATCATTGACGATGACGACGGGCCGCTCGCGGAAGACGAATCGCGCGCCAAGTGGTTCCAGGCGATTTGGTCGATTGGGGACAACCCGGAGGTCGATTTCTGCGAGTGGCTGGGGATGGCGAACTTCCCCGCGACGACGAGCAACATCATCGCGCGTGCGGACTACCTTCTGACGAACCCCTTCCGGCCCTACCGGTTCAACCACGACTATTTCTTCCTCGCCAAGGCGGTGATCGAGGATCGATTCGGTCTCATCCGCGAGCCGCTCGTGAACTATCGCGTCCACGCCACGAACACGATCACCACCGAACCAGCACCGCTCATGCGGGAGATGCTGCGCATGCATCTCGATCTCTATCGGGAATTCTCCGGCCGACTTGAGCACGAGCCCAAGCTGCGTACCAATTTCTTCCGCTATATGCGCAGCGCAGGAGACAATGTTTCGAGTTTTCATGCCGGTCTGTTCCAGATGCTGCTCGCGAGGCTTGCGGGAAAGGCCTCCGAAGAAGAGCTAGAGAAGCTGGCGGCAGAGCTTGGCGAGGGGGAAGAACTGAGTGAGCTGTCCTCGTTCCCAAACAAGGCTTTGGTCAATGCCCACACCGGCGATGCGCCGCTCAGTGTCCGATCCGGGCTCGCGGACCGATACGAGGAGCTACGCGCCGAGAAGACTGGATTGAAAGCGGATAAAGACGCCCTACGGGAGCTTGCTCGCCTTCGCCAGAGGCTTCTCGGTTCACGCTGGGCAGCCTTCGGCCGGTTTTTGGGCTTTGCGAGGGGCCTCGATACGGACTCGGGTAAATCACCGGAGGAGAAGCTCGGATTGCTTCGCAAGCGGGTGGAGCAGAGCAAGTGGTTGCGAATCGGACGGACCCTCGGCTGGTGGAAGGACTCCGAGGCGTGAGCTTGCGTGAGGGCAGGTTGACTCTAGGTTAGGCGTAGCGGCAAATCCGTATGAGCGATCCCTCAACCCCTGAGATCGAAGACAAGGAAACTTCGCAGAACGCCGAGAAATCGGCACCAGCGGTCACGGTTCGGAACCTGACCAAAGTCTTTGCCACGCCCTTTCGTCGCGAGAAGATCGTCGCGGTGAAGGACCTTTCGTTCACGGTGGAAGCCGGTCACGTCTACGGACTCATCGGCCCCAACGGATCGGGAAAATCGACGACGATGAAAGTGATTCTCGGCCTCATCAAGGCGACGAAGGGAAACACGGCCATCTTTGGACGCGACAGCCGGAACGTCGACAGCCGTCGGTCGGTCGGATTCCTTCCCGAGAATCCGTATTTCTACAAGTATCTCACTGGTGCGGAGACCCTGAACTTCTACGGGAAGCTGTGCGGTCTGAGCCGCAAGCTCATCCGGGAGCGTACGGACGAACTTCTCGATATGATCGACCTGCAGGACGCCCGTAATCGGCGCCTCGGCGGCTACTCCAAGGGAATGCTGCAACGCATTGGGCTCGCGCAGGCACTCATTCAAGAGCCGCGCCTTGTCGTTCTCGACGAGCCCACCGCCGGCGTCGATCCCGCTGGCTCGCGAAAGATTCGCGACCTCATCGTCGAACTGAAGGAGCAGGGAATTTCGGTGATTCTCAGCTCGCATCTCCTCGAGCAGGTGCAAGAAGTCTGTGACCAAGTCGGCATCATCTTCAAAGGTGAGCTCGTGCGCGAAGGACGGCTCGAGGATCTGATCTCCATCGAGGATCAGACCGAACTGGTCATCCGCAACGCTTCGCCTGAAATCCTCGAGCAGATCGAGCAGCTCATTCAATCCGACAAGGAGAGAGGGGCCGAACTTGTTCGCTCGGGAAAACCGAAGACAACCCTGGAGCGCCTCTTTCTCAGGGAAACCTCGGTGAGTCCGGACACATCGACGGAAAAGGACGACGAATGAGCGAAGCCACCGACAGCCGCTATCACACTCACCGCGTGTTCTCGCCCGGGCGCATCTGGGCGATCGCGTGGAACACCTTCACGCAACTCGTGCGGATGCGTGTGTTCTACTTCCTCCTCATTTTCGCCGTCATCATCATCGCTTCAACGTTTCTGTTTCTGCGCTACTCCTTCGAGCAGGAGTTGAAGCTCCTGAAGGATGTTTCCTTCGGCGCGATGAACCTCTTTTCCGGAGTGTTCGCCGTTGTGGGGACGGCGCTTCTCATCCCGAAGGACATCGAGGAACGCACTCTCTACACGATTCTTTCGAAACCGGTGCCAAGACTCGAGTACCTCATGGGCAAGCTCCTCGGCATGCTGATTCTCATCGCCATCAGCCTGTTCGTGATGACGGTGTTGTTTTTTATTGTCCTGTACTTCAGGCAGAATCTGATCGTGGATGAGAGCATTGCCTTCGAAATCGCGCGAACAGGCGAGGCATCCCCCGAGCTTGTGGAGGCGGTGAAGAGAAATATCGCGGCGCAGGGCGTGAGCTGGAACCTCCTCAATGGCGTGGTCGCGATTCTCCTCAAGGCCGCTGTCGCCGCGTCGATGACCCTCGTGATTTCGACGGTGGCAAGCACCACGTTGTTTACCATTCTGGTGAGTCTCGTTTGGTACTTCATCGGACATGTTCAGGCCATGGCGAGGGCCTACTGGTTCAGCGAGGTCGACGCATCCAGCCAGGTCGAGAAGATCGTGGGCAAGCTGATTTCGATCGGCTTCCCGGACTTCCAGCTGTTCAACATCGTCGATGGCGTTGCCGCCGGGGCAGTTGTTCCGGCCGGTCTGATGCTGAAACTTGTAGCGCTCACTCTGTTCTACCTCATCATCTACAAGATCGCCGCATGGCTGGTGTTCGCGGACAAGGAACTGTGACGACGCGATGAAGCTTCGAGGGAAAACCGGTGCCGCATTGCTCCTTGTCGTCTTTGGAATCGTCAAGTTGCCGATCGAGCATGCCTTGGAGGGGAAAATGCGCGAAAACCGTTTCCGGGAAGGCAGGCTCGATTTGGAAATGCACGAGCAGCTCGGCCAGGCCGCCTTCGTTGCCTCGCTGGGGGGATTCAGATCACTCGTGGCGAGTGGACTTTATCTCATGGCGCACACCGCCTTCGAGCAAACGGACTGGGGCAAGGTTGAGCAGCTCTACAAGATGATCACCGCGCTTCAGCCGCGGAACGAGCACTACTGGAACAATGCGAGCTGGCACATGGCCTATAATGCTCACAGCTACTACCTGCGCAAATCCGGGGAACTGTCGGAGTGGGATCGCATTCTTGTGGAGAAGGAGACGCTGCCTTACTACCTCGAGCGCGGCAGAAAGTTCCTCGAAGACGGATTACGGTATCTGCCTGAAGAGTGGCGGCTTTATCGGGAAATGGCGGAACTCCATGCCCGGAAGTTCAACGACTATGGAAAGGCGGCAGACTGGTATCTCGAAGGTTCGAAGCAGCCGTATGCTTGGAGTCTGCTGTATCGCCTGTATCTCTACAACGTCTCACGCGCGGAAGGCCGCGAACAAGAAGCCTACGATGCACTGCTGGAGGCACATCGGCGGGGAGCGCAGACACCGAGCGTCGTCCTCGGCCTCGAGGAACTGGAGGACAAGTTCGCCGACGAGGTTCTTGCCACCAAAGGACTCGAGGGGCTTCAACAGGCAGCTTTGGAAAGCAGCGGAGGCGGGCACTTTGATCTCGCCGTCCTCGGTCGCTACTACGAACGCATCGCCAAGGATCCACGAAAGGCGGCGGTGATCTACGAGCAGCTTGCGAAGTCACCCGATGCGCCTTCGTACTACCAGAAGAAGTGGGGGCTCGAACTCGCCAAGATTCCCGGTCAGGAGAAAAACGCCGCGGATGTGCTGCAGATCTTCCTCAGGGGGCGGCTCCGCGGCGTCTACGAGCGCGCCGAGAAGGAACTAAAACGTCTCGAGGGCGGAGGGGATCCGGGGAATCCCGAGGAGTGAATTCCGATTGCACAAGCCTGTAACTTTGAAGCGAATTCGGCATCGGAACAGGCATGGAAAGTGTTTGGATTTCACTGCAAAAGTGGTTACGGGTATGCGCGGGACAACCACCTGTTTTGGGACCAGCCTTCCGCTCCCGCTGATGGCGCCCCTCCTTTTTCATGAAATTCGCCATATTCGGAGACATCCACGCCAACCTCGAAGCGCTCGAAGCGGTACTCGAGGACGCCGAGGAGCACGACTGCAGTCACTTTGTATGCATCGGTGATGTCGTCGGATACAACGCGAATCCTCATGAATGCATCGAGGTCGTGCAGCGTCTCGACTGCCCCGTGGTGAAAGGCAACCACGACGAGGAAGCCTCGGCCGAGACCGACTTGGTCGGACTCAATCCACTCGCCGAGCATGCCATGACATGGACGCGCAATGCGCTGACCGAGGACGACAAGAAGTGGCTCCGGGAGCTGCAGTTCGTCCGCCAGGTCCGGGACTTCACGATCGTCCATGCGACTCTCGATACGCCTTCGAGCTGGGGGTACGTGACCAACAAGTTCGATGCGATGGCGAGCTTCAGCTACCAATACACGCCCGTTTGCTTCTTCGGACACACCCATGCCCCGAAGTTCTACGTCAAGGCGGGTTCGGTCTCCGTGGAGCGGGCGAGCGACATGCAGATCGAACCTTCCAAGAAGTATTTCATCAATGTGGGGAGCGTGGGGCAGCCGCGAGACGGCGACTGGCGTGCTTCCTACGCGATCTACGACCTTCCGGCTCAGCGCGTCTTCATTCGCAGACTCGAGTACGACCTCGAGCTCGCGCAGGATAAGATCCGTAAGGAAGGGTTGCCCGAAATGCTCGCGGAGCGGCTCGCGCTCGGAAAGTAGCGACGGCACCGGGTCGGTATGGCGCGTGAGTTCAGCCCCTCCGACTGTGACCTCTCCGAGGCGGAGAGCGTCCTCATCGTGAAGCCCAGTTCGCTGGGCGACATCGTCCACACGCTTCCCGCCGTCCATGCGATCCGGCGCGCCTACCCGGATCTGAGAATCCGCTGGGTGGCAAACACCGAGTGGACACCGATCCTCGAACGCCATCCCGACGTGGATGAAGTGATCGCTTTTCCCCGGCGGGAGTTGAAGGGCCTCATGGCACTCCCACGATTTCTTCGCTGGACGCGAAACCTTCGTGAACCTTCGCCTCCCGACGTGGCACTCGACTTTCAGGGGCTCTTCCGCAGCGCATTAATCGCCCGCCGCAGTGGGGCTCCGATGGTTATCGGGCTGTCCGACGCCCGCGAGGGCGCCGGTCGACTCCATCATCGGACAGTTGCCACCGGCGATGCCGTTCATGCGGTGGATCGCTATCTCGCCCTTCCAGCGGCGCTTGGAGTCAATGTGCCCGACAGTCCGGAGTTCGTTCTCCCTCCCGGCGAACCAGTTGATCTCGACGTGCCCGAAGCCTACGTGCTTCTGCATCCGTTCTCTCGGGGAACCGGGAAATCACTCTCGCCGGAGCAGGTGAGGCAATTCTGCGCCGCTTTGGCTCCGATGCCCGTCATTATCGTCGGCAGGTGCGACGCGGAACTGATCGAAGAGCTGGACCCTCCCGCCATCTCACTGCTGAATCAAACATCGCTCACGCAGCTGATCGGATTGATGCGGGGTGCGGCGTTTGTCGTCAGCGTGGATAGCGGGCCGATGCACATGGCCGCGGCACTGACGCCTCGGTTGCTATCCATCCACACGTGGAGCGATCCTCGCAAAGTAGGCCCCTACCGGGGAGAAGCGTGGGTTTGGAAACAGGCCTCGATCACCCGGGTGGACGAGCTACGGGAAGCCTCGGAGAATGCAAACGAGGACGCATCGCTCGATGAACGCGCGGTGACGATGATCGGGGAGTGGGTGAAATCCCAGCTCTAGCTAGAACTGAGGCTGCGGCTGCGGGGGTGCGGCGCTCTCGCCTCCTTCGACACTGCTGCCGCTGCCGTCCTCTTCTCCACCGCGATGGATCTCGGGAAGAAGCTTGGCGACTTTTTCCTTCATTTCCTTGCCCGGCTTGAACTTGACCACTGCCCGGGGGGGAATGATCACATCGGTGTCGGGCTTGTTGGGGTTCCTCCCGACTTTTTGCTTGGTCTCGCGGACTTGGAATGAGCCGAAATTCCGAAGAACGACTTCGTCTCCTCCCGCAAGCGAACCGATGATGGTGTCCAATGTGTTTTGAATGACGTTGAAGACCTGCTGTTGGGTCATGCCGGTCTCGTTGCTGATCTTTACTACCAAGTCACGTTTCGTGATCGTCTGCATTGATGTTTAAGGGGTCGAATTCCTACTTTTCGAGTGAGTCGCACAGTGCACACCACCCGTCCTCGCGACGGTCTAAGACTGTTAACGCCTTAGAGACGTAATACAAAATGTTTTTCTTCATCTGGACGGTGGCAAAACCCACAACTGACAGCAGGATCAGAGCCATTCTTCCGCTGTCTTGAAATGCGTCTTACAGAGTTCGTTCAGAACGCTAGATCCCTTATCATCAACAAGTTGTGCAGCCACTTTGCGAACCTTTCCGGATGCACCGCGGGGCAATTCGCAGCCGAATTGCTCTCCCTTGGCTTTCAGCCAATCGATGAACGCCTCCCTAGCAAGGATCGAAGCCGCAGCGACCGCCGTATCGGACTCCGCCTTGGTCCGCTGCTGGAGTTCGATTTGAAGCTCTTTACCCCTCAGGGCGCGCTCCAATTCACGCGGATTCGCGAACTGATCGGAGAGGGCGCGGGGGCAGTCCGGGCGCTTGCGACTGAGGTTCTCGATCGTTTTCGCATGGCCCCAGGCAAGGAGCCGATTGAGATTTCCGATCTTCCGGTAGAGTTCGTTGTAGCGCGACGGCCCGATGACGATCACCTCGAAAGTGATCCGGGGGGTTTTTCGGATTTCCGCGGCGAGTGTGCGGATCTTCGCATCCGAAGTGATGCGCTTGCTGTCTTGGATTCCCGCGTCGATGAGGGCACGGGTGATGTCGGCATCGACATAGGCGCCCGCGATGACGAGCGGTCCGAAGAAGTCGCCCTTGCCGCTCTCGTCGATTCCGAAATGGGGTTCGAACATCTCGGGATTGTGGACCTCCTCGTACCCGAGTTTGGCTTCGCCAAGGATTTCAGGTTCGAGATAGAACCGCACGAAATCTTCCGTCTCTTTCCCTTGGACAAGCACCTTGGGGCCCTTCTCGTAAACGGTGACATTCACCTTGCCCTTGGTCGCCGTGAAGTGGGCGTAGGGGCGCTCGCCAAACTCGAAGTTCTCGCGTTGGAGCAGCTCCTTCAAAGGCGTCACTTGAAGCGCATCGAGCGGCGCGGTGTAGGATGTCTTCGGCGGCATGACACGGATATAGACTCATCGGTCCATTCGGAAAACCGAAATCGCCGGTTCCCCTTGACCTCGCAGTGACCGAGCCCACGATACTCTCAACATGCCGAACCCTCTTACCGACCGATCCAACTTCCAGCGGGCGCTGATCGAATGGTTCGAGGGCAATGGGAAGGACTACCCGTGGCGGCGGACGCGCGATCCCTACGCGGTGCTCGTCTCCGAAATCATGCTCCAGCAGACCCAGATCGCGACGGTCCTCGATCGTGGCTATTTCGAGGCATGGATGGACCGCTTCCCCGATGTGGCTGCGCTCGCCAGAGCGACCGAGGAGGAAGTGCTCAAGATGTGGGAGGGTCTCGGGTACTACCGACGGGCACGCAATCTTCAGAAGGCGGCGCGATTCGTCGTCGAGGAACTCGACGAATGGTTTCCCGAGTCTGCCGAGGGGATCCGTGTTCTTCCCGGCGTCGGACGATACACTGCCGGAGCCGTCGCCACATTTGCCTTGGAGCAAGCGGAGCCGATCGTAGATGCGAACATCGCCCGTGTGCTCGCCCGTCTGTTCGACTACCGCGAGCAAATCGATTCGACTCGAGGACAGGCTCAACTATGGGAATGGGCGACTGCCTTGGTGCCCAGACGAGAAGCACGCGCCTACAACTCAGGTCTCATGGAACTGGGGCAGACGGTCTGTTCGCCCAAATCTCCAAAGTGCGGCGAGTGCCCGGTCCGCCTCCGCTGTGCAGCGACGAAACGCAATCCCGAGGAGCTGCCGATCAAAAAGCCGCGTCGAAAGACCGCCTTCGTCGACGAACATGTCCGGTGGGTGATTCGAAAGGACGGGCGAATCCTCCTTCAGAAGGAAAACCAGAACCGTCGCGAGGGACTGTGGAAGCTTCCCGCACTGGAAAACGAGCAGGCAATCGACCGACTTCCCGTGATCCTGAAATCGAATTACTCGATCACGCACCACCGAGTGACACTGTTCGTCCACGAGGAATCCGTCAGCGGTGCAACCCGTCCGGCACCATCGGACCATGAGTGGTTTGACTGGGAGGGCGTCGATCAACTGCCGATGGGCAGTCCGTATCGGAAAGCGGTCGTTGCGCTGAGGGAATCCGCTCCGATATTCACTTGGAAATCCCCCTCGTGAAGGTGAAACCAAGCTGGATGTTCATGATCGCCTTTGCTGCCGCCTCGTGCAGCTCGGCGAACGAACCTGCGTCCCGATCATCGAAGGCGCCCGACGTCCTCGAGTTCCGGGGAGCGTGTGACAGCTCGGCGGCGGTGCCGATTGGCCGGACGGCGATGGTGGTCGCGGACGACGAAGACAATACGCTGCGAGTATACAAGATCGGAGAGCCCGGGCTGCCGGTGAAGTTCATCCCCTTGGACAACTTCCTCGGTGTTGCGGGATCAAAGAACCCGGAGGCCGATATCGAAGGCGCCACACAGGTGGGTGACACGATCTACTGGGTGACGTCCCACGGACGCAGCCGCAAGGGGAAGTGGCGGAAGAGCCGGTATCGATTGTTCGCGACGAAGGTGCCCGATCCTGGCAGCCCGAAACCAGATGGAACCGTGGGCAAACCTTGCTCGACGCTGCTGGGTTCACTCCTGGAACTCAATGGCGTCCAATTGCGCACGCATGTCGGCACGGCTGGAGAGGACGAGGGAAAGAGCTTTGCGCCCAAGGAATCGGGGATGAACGTCGAATCGCTTTGCGCAACTCCGGACGGAAAGACGCTTTACCTTGGATTCCGCAACCCGCGTCCCGCGAGCAGGGCGATTCTCGTCCCACTCGAAAACGCACTGGCCGTTGTCACCACGGGAGCGAAACCGAAACTGGGCGATCCGATGTTGCTCGACTTCGACGGTTACGGGTTTCGCGCGATGGAGTATTCGCCATTCCATGGTGACTATCTGATTGTCGCTGGTCCTCACAAAGGCAACGAGCCGTCGCGGCTGTATCGCTGGAGCGGGAAGGGCAAGCCGAGGGAGCTGTTCGAGATTCCCGGTATCAATCCCGAGGCGATTCTCGTCTACGAAGACAGCTCCAGAGTTCTGCTGCTCAGCGACGATGGGACGAAGTTGGTCGAGGCCAAGCCGGGGGAGAGTACCGATCGAGTGGTCGGCGGAACGTGCGAATGCAAGACATTGCGAGATCCGAACAGGAAGTCTTTTCGCGCCCTCTGGGTCGATGTGCCCAAGTAGCGTTCAAGCCCGCGCCTCCCGATCTGTCACCCGGGCCACATACTCGATCGCGACCTCTTCGCTTTTCGGACCGCGGACCAGTTGGACGTTGCAATCACACGGGAGCGCGACCCCGTCAGCTCGTATGAAACGGATCTCCTGATTCCGCAATTGCTCCCGCTCCCGAACCGCTTCGGTGAGGCGCTCTCGTTCACCCGGCTCGTGCAGAAACGAGCCGATGTTGAGATTCTCGATAAAGCGCTGCGAGCGTATCTCCAACAAGCGGACGGCTTCGGTGTTCACCAGCTGGATCTTCCCGTCCATGTCGGTGAGGAAATAGGCATCCTGAAGGCTCTCGAAAATCCGGCGGAACTTGCCTTCGCTCTTGCGCAGGGCCTGCTCCACGACCTCTCGCTTCCCCAGTTCCTTGTGCAGCTGGCGATTCCAAATGAACAGCATGCTGACCAACGCGCCAGCGAGAGCGACCGTCCAACCCACGATCTTCCACAACTTCCCGCCGCCATCCTTGGCGGGCCGCTCTTCGATCTGGAACCACCTGGCGTACATTCCCAGGCGTTCCGACTCGCTCGTTGAATCCAACGCCTTGTCGAGGATCGAACGGAGTAGTGGCGCATCCTCTCTCACCGCAATGCGAAGACTGAACGAAAAGCTGGTGATGCCCACGATTTTCAGATTTGAGAGGTTGTTCTTGTTGATGGCGTAACTGCATGCCCCAAGGTTTTCGACCATTGCGTCGGCGAGCCCGTCTGACACGGTCACGAGGGCGTCGCCGACGGTTTCGGTGAGAATGAGGGGAATCTGGGAATACTCCCTTTGAAGATAAAGAGTCGACGCGTACCCTCGGGGCGCGGCCATCCGCAGCCCGCGCTCTTCGAATTGGGCCAGCGTGGTGGAAAAGGGGGCATCTTCGCGCATGATGATCGCGACCGGCGAGGAGAGGTACGGTTCCGTGAAGACTGCTTTGAGTTTCCGGCCCTCCACCTCCGCCGTGCCTGGAACCAGATCGAGCTCTCCCGTGTTGAGCTTTCCCTCCGTCTCCGACCAGCTTGCGGTGGTGATGTACTCGATCTGCGCCCCGATGCGCGAGATAAGTAGTTCGGTGAGGTCGATGTCCAAGCCACGGAGTTGTCCGCTCTCGTCCCTGAACGAAAAGGGTGGCCATCCAGGATCGGCACCCACCCGGATTACCGGGTTCCGCTCCAGCCACGTCTGTTCGGCAATGGACAGGGCGATGTCCGACGGCCCCTGTGCCCATGCCGCGATCGCGGGGGCCAGAACCATCAGACACATCGTCGCCTTCAGGGCCATGGGCCGCTCACGATGAATCATGGTTTTCTCTTCTACCTCTCGAGTCCACGCTTTCTAGTGGAAACGGGGGCCGAGGACAAGTACGGAAAAAGAACCGGCCGCGCGAAAAACCACGCGGCCGGCTCATGTGTTGGGGTTCCGGGTGTTGGTTGAGGTTGCCCGGTAGGGGTGTGCGTTTGGTTGCGGGGAGGACCGCAAGCCGGCTGGGTTGAAGCCGGCGACGCGGGATTCGTTCTCAGGAGTAGGATGCCTGGCTGCCTTTGATGCTGCGTTTCTTGATCCACGGCATCAGGCCGCGAAGGCGGGCGCCGACCTTTTCGATGGGATGCTTGGCGCCATCTCTGATGAGTTTCTTGAATACTGGCTGACCCTTCTCGTTCTCCTTGATCCATTCCTTGGCGAAGGCGCCGTTCTGGATCCGCCTGAGCGCACGCTCCATCTTCCGTTTCACCGAGGCGTCGATGATCTTCGGTCCCACGCTGACATCGCCCCACTCGGCGGTCTCGGAAATCGAGAAGCGCATGCCGGCAATTCCGGATTCGTTGATGAGATCGACGATCAATTTGAGCTCGTGGAGGCATTCGAAATATGCCATCTCCGGCTGATATCCGGCCTCGACGAGCGTCTCGTAGCCGGCGGTGATCAAGGCAGTGACGCCACCGCAGAGCACGGTCTGCTCTCCGAATAGATCGGTTTCGGTTTCTTCCTTGAAGGTGGTCTGGATGACCCCACCGCGGGTGCCGCCGATGCCCTTGGCCCATGCGAGCGCGACCTTCTTCGCGTCCTTGCCGGGGTTCTGATAGACGGCGATGAGTGACGGCACGCCTTTGCCTTCGGTGAACTGCCGCCGCACGATATGACCGGGTCCCTTCGGGGCGACCATGATCACGTTGACGTCTTTCGGGGGGACCACCGTCTTGTAGTGGATTGCGAAACCGTGGCTGAACAGGAGGGTCTTTCCTTTCTCAAGATTCGGCGCGATGTCCTTCTCGTAGACGGCGGGAATCTTGGTATCCGGAACCGCTACGAAGATCACGTCGGCTTTCTTGACCGCATCGGCGGTGTCGAGCACTTCGAAGCCGAGTTTCTTGGCAACCGCGCGCGACTTGCTGCCCTTGTAGAGACCGATGACGACCTTGATCTTGCTGTCCTTGAGATTGAGTGCGTGGGCGTGGCCCTGCGAACCGAAGCCGATCACGGCGACTGTCTTGCGCTTGAGATTGCGGATGTCCGCGTCCTTGTCGGTGTAGATCTTGGCTGGCATGTGCTTTGGCTGGTGAATTGCTTAAGAGAAAAAGTCTTCAGTTGTCGATTCGCGGGAGGGCGATCATGCCCGTGCGCGTGAGGGCGGAGATCTCGTAGTTCTCCATGAGCGCGATGAATTTGCTGATCTTCGCTTTGGCGCCGGTGACTTCGATGGTGAGCTTGTCCCGACTCACATCGACGATCTTCGCCCGGAAAATGTCGCAGAGTTCGATGATCTCGCCGCGAGTCTGCTTGTCCACCGAAACCTGTAGAAGAACGAGTTCGCGATTGACGCTCTCGCCTTCGCGGAAGTCGATGACCTCGATGACGTCCACCAGTTTGTCGAGCTGCTTGATGATCTGGTCGAGCGTGTTCTCCTTCTCCCGGACCACGATGGTCATGCGCGAGATCGCAGGATCCTGGCTGGGGCCGACATTCAGCGTGTGGATGTTGTACCCGCGTCCACTGAACATCCCCGCGATGCGTGCGAGGACGCCGAACTTGTTCTCGACGAGAACGGAGATGGTGTGGCGTATCATCGTTTCCGGACGGAAATCCCCGGAATCGGGGAGCGGCAACCTTGTTCCCAAAAGAAGATCCGGTCAAATGCAAAAACCTTTGGATTTCGATCGAATAGAAGCGACCGTGCCGCGTCCAATCCGGACTACAACTTCTCGGAACGAGAACTCGATTATGAAAAGAAAATTATCCTTAGTTGTCTGTGGAACGCTCGCTGTCGTGCTCAGCGTTTCGTGTATGGGTCCCAGCGCAAAGCGCGGAACCGTCATCGGTGGAGCCGTGGGCGCCGGAACCGGTGCCATTATTGGTAACCAAAGCGGAAACGCCGGTGAGGGAGCCCTGATTGGTGCAGCCGCCGGAGCACTCGGCGGCGGCCTGCTTGGCAGCGCACGCGATGATGAGCGCGCCATGCAGAAGAACGACCCCGGTCCGCCCCCCTCACGTCGCGGTGATCCGGGCCCGCCGCGCTACTAGTCGGCGGCGCTTTTTTCATTGCGCAAGACGAATCAATCGGGTGACGGTGGGTGCCATGAAACGCATCCATCGCCACCCGCTTTTTTTTGTCACCGCCGTCTTTGCGGTAATTCTGCCCGCGTCGCTTAGTGCCCACGATGTCGTCAAGGAAATGGCCGCTGCTGCCGATGCATGGCTCGCTTCGCTGAGCGATGAACAGCGTGCGAAAGCGACTTTCGAGTTCAAGGACGAGGAACGCGAGAACTGGCACTACATCCCAAAGGAGCGGAATGGTGTTTCGCTGAAAGACATGCGCACCGATCAGCGGCAGCTCGCGCATGCGCTGCTGAGCACGGGCATGAGTCACAGCGGCTACGTGAAGGCGGTGACCATCATGAGTCTCGAACGCATTCTCTGGGAGCTTGAAAACAAGTCGCCGAACCGCGATTCCGAGAAGTATCACGTCTCGGTGTTTGGAAAGCCCTCCGCCGACAAGACGTGGGGCTGGCGCGTGGAGGGACATCACTTGTCCGTGAACTTCACCATCATCGGCGGGAAGATCGTTACGAGCACACCGTCGTTCTTCGGGGCGAATCCAGGGGTGGTGAAAGCGGGCTCGCGGAAGGGGCTGCGCGCGCTCGGTCGCGAAGAGGATCTCGGCCGCGCCTTGGTGACGTCTCTGAACGACGCGCAGAAGAAGAAGGCCATCATCATGGACAAGGCTCCGCGGGAGATCCTCACCGGAGGCCAGCGCAAGGTCGGGCCGTTGGAGGCCGTGGGCGTTCCGGCGAGCGAGTTGAACGCCGATCAGAAGAAACAACTTCGCAAACTCATCGAAGAATATGTGAACCGCCACCGGCCCGCGCTCGCGGAGGCGGATCTCAAGAAGATCGAGGACACCGGATTCGATAGCATCCTCTTTGCATGGGCCGGACCGACGGAGGTTGGCAAGGGCCACTACTATCGCGTGCAGGGGAAGACCTTCGTGATGGAATTCGCGAACACGCAGAACGGGGCCAACCACCCGCATGCTTCTTGGCGCGATTTCGAAAACGACTTCGGTCTCGATCTCCTACGCGAGCACTACAAGAAGGCTCACTAGCGGACACGGCAAAGAAAAACCCCGGAATGCTTTCGCACGCCGGGGCTGCATGATCACCAGTGGGTGATCGGTGAATTGCTTGGAGGTTAGCTTTCGGCCTTGAATTCCTTCACGACGTAGCGCGAAGCCTTCTTGCCGAGCGACTTGACCGCCAGATCTTTGGTGAGTTTCGCATTCGTGGATGCGAAACTCACTTTCTGAGTTCCGGGCTTATCGCCTTTCACGATCTTGATGTCTTTCACGACATCCTTGGCGATAACACCGTCGAGCTTTTTGAACGCCGCACGGACGTCCTTTTTACAGCCGCCTCAGACGACGCCGGTCATGGTCGCCACGTATGTCGTGGACTTGACCTCTTCCTTCTTGTCTGCAAGTGCGAGCGGGGCGAACCCTGCCACACCGAGACCCAACATTGCGATGATTAGGTGTTTCATAAACAATTGATCAATTGTGTCCCAAGGGGATACGCCATGGGACAGCGGGAACTATGCCTTTATTCCCGAAAAAGGCAATCTTTCCGGGAGGGCGGCCCTGTCACAATGCCACGACCACTTTTAGGCGGAAAATGGGGCCAGAATCTGTAAGGATGTTGGAGGTTCCACCGTAGGGATGATCTGGCACTTTCCACCGCCCGATCGAAGTGGGCAGAGCATCAACCGTCAAAAGAGGAGATCCGAAATGAAAAAGAAGACCCTGATCGTCGCGCTGGCGATCGTTCCCGCCAGCCTCGCCCTATTCGCAAAAAGTCCGAATCCGCCGCTCGAAAAGCAGTTGGCGGCGGCGACAGAAGGGAATGACCATCATGCGGTTGCAGAGATCTGTCGTCGTCTTCTCGAGAAAAAGCCCTCGGATGCGGAGCTTCTCACGCGGCTCATCCGGGCTCAGTTCTCAATGTATGATTACGAAGGCGCCTCGACGACGCTATTGAAGCTGAAGCCCCTTCTCCCTCCGGAGGACCCCGAGGTGCTTGAATTCGAGGGCAACCTCCACATGCGGGCGAAACGCTACGATGAGGGACTCCGGGCATGGGAAGCCGCAAACCGTGCCCGCCCCGGCAATGCGGCGCTTCTCGCGAAGATCGCTCGACAACACGCCTACACCCTCAAGAATCCTGAAAACGCTGCCCGCTACTACCGGGAACTCTCGACTCTGCGCAAGGATGCCCACGACCACGTGGCGGTGGCGGAAGCGGCGATTGCCCTGCGTGATTGGAATTCCCTGATCGAACGCACGACGATTCTAAAAACGCAATTTGCGACCCACGGGTTGGCAAAGACGAAGGTTCCGCGATTCGAGCGTTTGATCGACAACTCAACTCGCATCAGCGAGCTCGACGAACGGGTGAGAACACAGGGGAGCGGAAAACTCGATGCCCTTCTCGACCGCGGGTGGCTCTTCCACGAAATCGGATTTCACGAGTTGGCGCTGGCCGATGCCCGTCGGGCGCTGAAGCTGGATCCCGAAGCGCTGTATGTGCGGATGTATTTCGCCTTGTTCTCCGCTCCCACGCGTTCGGAGTACGAGCGGATCAGCGCGTGGGGTATCCGATCGTGGTATAGCAGCCGGGATACGCCCGATCGTGGATTCCTCGTCAAGCTCCGGAAGCTCGAGCAAGGAATCCGTGCCCAACCGAACGACGCAGAGCCATTGACGAATCGGGCCGGGGTGCTGTTGGAGCAGAAGGTGCCACAACCGCTCCTCGCCCTCGCCGATGCGATCCGGGCGCTGAAGATCAGCCCGAAAAACCCGAAAGCTCTGGCCATCAAGGCCCGCTGTCTCGCTGCCAACGGGAAGTACGGGAAAGCGGTCGCCACGATCACGAAAGCGATCGATCTCAGCCCAGACGACCTGTCCGTGCTCAAGCATGGCGTGGAGATCCTGATGCAACAGGGCGAGTACGAAGAAGCGATCGAACTGTGCGAGCGCATGCTGAAGCACAATCCGCAAAACAGCTTTGCTCGATCATGTCGATCGACCTGTCACCAGCGACTTCAGAAGCCCGTCCAACCGCTCAACCTCTAACCGGACGCCTGACATGAAAGCACTACCAGTTCTAATTCTAACAACATCGTTCGGGTTTCTGTGGTCTGCCGGCGCTCAGGAGAACGACACCTCCATCGTGCTGCGACCCGACAGCGGGTCGATCACGATGCACAAGAGCTTCACCATCGTCTTTCCGGAAGCGATGATCCCGGCCGGGCATATCGACCGCGGAGCCCAGGAATCACCGCTCGTCTTCTCGCCCACGGTGCAGGGTGATTTCACTTGGAAGAGCCAGACCGAAGGCCGCTTCTATGTGACCGGCCCCCTCCGTCCCGGTTCGACCTATTTCGCTGGATTGCGCAAGGGCCTGAAGACCTTGGAAGGAAAACCCACGCCCACGCTGACCGCGAAGTTCGAGACCGCACCGCTCACTGTCCGGGCGAAGTATTCCCGCTGGGGCGACGCGCTACCACAGAAGCCGGTGGTTCGCCTTTTGTTCAACTACGAGGTCAATTTCAAGGCGTCTCAGAACTCGATCTACTTGCAGGACCGCGACACGCGCGAGCGATTCGACGTGGCCCTCATCCTTCCCTACGTCAATGCGAAGAGTGCCGAACAGCACCGACCGGTTCCCGAATCGGGAACCGATGTGCAGGCCGAACCTGTCAAACCGCTTCCCGCAGGGCGCAAGATCGATCTTATCATCGACGGACTGCGTGACGCGCCGACCGGGACGCCGATCGCGCACTTGGAAGTCTTCGAACTCGGTCGGACGCGCCTTCTTCAGATTCGCGAGATCAAAGCCTATGGCTCGGCGTTGGTGAAACCGCACATCTCGATCACGCCAAGTACGAAAGTCGACATCGATACCATCACCGCGGAATCGATTTCAGTGCACCCGCCGGTGCCGAACCTGAAACGCCTCGGTTCCCGCTATCAGATCAACCTCGAGGGCGACTTCGATCTGACGGAGACCTACACGGTCAGCATCAACCCGCCGCTAAAGGCTGCCTCCGGGTTTCCGCTTGAAGCATCCTTCACGAAGTCGGTCGAGTTCGCACGGTTTCTTCCGTCCATCTATTTCCCGAGTCAGCAGTTCTTCCAGCGATCGGCGCTCGGATTGAACGTCAAGTATCTCCACGCGAACACCCGGGAAGTCCGGTGGCAGCTCGCACCCATTCCGGATCACAAACTGACCATCGTCCAGAAGCGGCTCGCCAGCGACAAGGAACTCGTTCTCGAGAGTCTGGGCCTTGAGCCCTTAGCCAGCGGCAAGCAGCCGGGCACCAGTGAAATCGAGGCGGTCTACCGTGATATCCAATGGAAGCCGGAGGCCGATCAGCCGATGCTCTCCGGGGCCTATCTCCTTGAGGTCTCCACGCCCGTCAGCGATGGCGAGATTGCCGCGCACCGCGCGGTTATCTTCTTCAACGACATCATCCTCACGCGCAAAGACACCCGGGATGAGGTGCTCTTCAAACTGACTCGCATGGAGGACGTGGCGCCCGTCGCGGACGCGAAAGTCCGCATTGTTTTGAACGATAACCGCCTCCGTCGCACCACCACATCGGACGCTGAAGGAATCGTTCGGATTCCGAGAACCGTGTTCACCCAGAAGCCCCACGTGAGTCACTTGCTTGTCGATTCGAGTGCGGGCAAAGCGGTCCAGTTCAGCGGGCTTTCGCGGTTTCCCAATAGCGGTTATTCGTCGTCATCCACGAGCGTTCGCACCTCCGGATCGATGGTGATGGACCGCAATCTCTACCGGCCGGGATCGACGGCGAAGTTCAAGGGAATCGTCCGGATGCGCGACGTGGATGGGAATCTGTCGCTGCCGAGGGGAAGCGAGGTTCGTTGGAAAGTCACCACGGGTTACCGCGGGGAAACGCTCGCCGAAGCCACCTCGAAACTCGACAGCCACGGAGGTTGGGAAGGGGAGTGGGAAGTTCCGGCCGATCAGAAGCTCGGCAGCTACCAGGTGACTGCCCATCTGATCGGATACTCGAGTGCCGGTCGTGCGTGGTTCAGGGTCGAAGAATACCGGACGCCTCTCTTCGAGGTGGAACTGTCGGATGAATCGATGGCCGGTCCTGTGGCTCGCGTGCGGGTCCAGTCGAACTACTTCCACGGCAGCCCGAACGCGGGGGCTCGTGTGATGTGGGAGGCGGTCTGGTATCCGAGCGACGGCCCGCCCTACGACGGATTCGCCCGGCACGACAGTTACTCGGAGAATCCGCCGCCAGCACCACAGATTGAGCCGGCTTCCGGCGAACTGTCCCTCAACGAGGACGGCACCGCCTACATCGAGCTTCCTGTTCCGGTGAAGAAACCGTGGACCCACAGCATTTTTCGCTACGATCTGACGGTAAACGTGACTTCGCCGGAGGGTCGAACCATCACCAACGGTCTCTACGAAAGTCAGATCGTGATTCCGCGGGCTCCGGGGATTTCCATGTCCGCGAACTATGACGAGGGCCCGGCGGTCGATATCGTCCTCAATACGCTCAACGCGGAGCGCAAGCACGTCGACGGCGAACCCATGACCGTCGAACTCTGGAATGTGACCGCGCGCACGGTGAAGGAGAAACTCGCGCCGCGAATTTATCGCTACCGCAACTTCGATGAGTTCGAAATCATCGAGGTCCACAAGGCAAAGAGCGGGAAGGATCCGCTGCGCATGAAGGTCGAAAAGCCGGGTCGATACGTCGCCCGCGCGTCCCTTGATGGGAATCCCGATGCCCCGTGGGTGAGCCAGCGTGTCACCGTGGCCGGCGAGAAGCCGGTCCCCTATCCGGTCTACAACTCGACAACGTTCGCGATCAAGACCGACAAGGAGAAATACAACGTCGGGGATACTGCGGCGCTGGCGCTCGAAGCACCGTTCGGCGGCAAGGCGTGGGTCTCGATCGAGACCGGGAAGATTCTCGATCAATTCGTGGTCGATGTGCCGGTGAACGCGACGCGGATTGACGTCCCGATCAAGAAGGACTACTTCCCCAATGCTTGGGCGAGCATCTATCTCGTGAAGCCGGGCGGTCCGGATCACCTTCCGTCCGAGAGGATGGGGCGGGTTCGCCTCTCGGTTGAAAGGCCGGATATCATTCTCGACATCGAACCGAGCCTCGAGAAACCGGAGGTCGAGCCGGGCAAGCCGGTTGTCGGAACGGTTTTCGTGAGCGCCGGCGGCAAGCCGGTTGCCGATGCCGACCTCACGGTGATCGCCGTCGACGAAGCTGTGTTGAAGCTCGGACAGTGGTCGGTTCCGGATCTCATCCACGAGTTCTACCCGTATCGCAGCCACCACGTCGCGACCTACCAGGCACTGCGGAATCACTTCGAATCCTTCGACGAAAGCGATGTTGTCGAGAAGGGCGTTCTCATCGGAGGCGGAGGCGAGGCCTCGCGTCGCCAGCAGCAGAAAACGCGTAAGAACTTCGTCGCCCGAGCGTTCTGGAAGACTCAGCTTCGCACGGATGCCGAGGGTCGGGCCTCGTTCGATTTTGCCGCGCCGGATAATCTGACCGCCTTCCGTGTCACGGCGGTCGGCCACACGAAGGAACATCAGTTCGGTCATGGCTACACCACTCTGACGGTGGCGAAACGGCTGATGATCGAGCCCGCACTGCCCCGCTTCGTTCGGCACGGTGATGATCTCATCATCCGTGCGGTCGTTCGGCAGTCGGCACTCGACGAGGCCCCGGTGAGCGTGCGTTGCTCCACGAAAGGCGGTCTGACGCTGTTGCCCGCTGAACCAATGGCACCGGTCGCCACGCAACGGGACGTGCCCGTCGTGTTTCGTTTTCCAGCGAGAGTCACCAGCTACGAGCCCGCGGTCGTCCGGTTCGAATCCAGCGTCGAGGGGAACTCCGACATCGGTGACGCGGTCGAGATCACCCTGCCGGTGCATGCCCCGGGCATCCTGCAGAAGACCGGCCGCTACGGAAAAGCGCCGGAAGGGCAGCGGTTCGTCCTAGCCAATCAGGTGCCCGATTTCTGGCCGGAAGCCCAAGGGAAATTCTCCCTCACCTTGTCGCATTCGAAGTGGATTCCGAAACTGACGGGCCTTCCGGTGATCCTCGATTACCCACACGGCTGTTTCGAACAGAAGAGCAGCCGGTATCTGGGCTACACGCTGCTGGCCGGGCTCCTCGACTTTCTTCCGGATGTCCAGGGTCGGCACGAAAACTACGCGCAGCGGATTAGCGAGGGACTTGCCGAATTCGAGCGCAATCTTATCGATCGCTACCTGCCCTACTGGCCCGGTGGATCGCGCCATATCCACGTCACCATTCTCGGCGCGTGGGTGACCGCGAACGCGAAGAAGGCAGGGATCAAGATTCCGGCAAGACTTGCCGCGGCGCTTCCGCGAGCGCTCGACGATATTATTCGTGGCCGCACGGAGGCGGACATCAATGACCGTTGCTTCGCGCTTTTCGTCTACGGTGAAAACGGCGGTGCGGCGAGACACACGGACGTCATGCGCGACATCTACCTCAACCGCGAGAAGATGAGCGACGAAGGCAGGGCGTTCCTCGCCATTGCCATGCGCAAGCAGAACGTGCTTCCGAATGAGACCGCACAACTGATGCGGGAGCTCGCCATGCCGCTCAAACCACACGCCTTCGATCCCGAGACGTTCTACTCGACGACACGGGCCGAGGCGGTTCGGTTCCTCGCGAAGTCCCGGGTCGGCGGTGAGGCATGGGCGCAAGGCCCGGCGAAGGAAGCGCGCGAGCGTCTGCTCACCATGCTCGATTCGTCCTTCAACCTTTCCACCCAGGAGAACCTCTGGCTGCTCGTCGCCTTCAAGGCGATGCACGACGCGGAGGAATTCGCGACCTTCGACAAGCCCAAATTCCATCCCGATCGCGTGTCCCGAAACAAGGTATCCGTGTCTTGGAAGGAACGCGGCCTCGAGAAGATCCGCGAGATGGAGTTTTTCCTCGGTAAGCCGGATCCGGTCTACTACCTCGTCGACGCGGAGGTGCTGCGGGAAGGCGAAAACATGGAGCGTGAGCACCGCGGGCTTCGGGTGGAACGTGTCGTCAAGAACCTGACGGATCCGAAACGTCTCGGCACGAAGAAAGCGCCCTTCAAGATCGGGGACGAAGTCTACATCACCTACCGCTTCTCCACCGACCGCAACCACTACTACGCCGCGCTGACCGACGAGCTGCCTGCGGCCCTCGAGACGGTGAACTTCAATCTCGCCCAGGTTGCGGAGTTCTACGAGCTGCCCAAGGCCGAAGACAGCGTTCTCTATTTGGACCACTCCGAGCTTCGCGACCGCAGCGCGAATCTGTATTTCAACCGCATGCGTGCCGGTGAGCACGTCTACTCGATCCTCGCCCGCGTGACTTCCGTGGGTCGGTTCACATGGCCGTCGGCCACGATCACTCCGATGTACGAGCCGCGCTTCGGCGGACTCTCGGCACCGCAACCATGCTACGTCATCGAATAGTCAGGATTCTCAGACGGATCTTCGTCGCTACGGTGCTCGCCGCCGTCGTTGCGGTGGTCGCGCTGGAGATCATCATCGCGCGCACGCCGCTTCCGGATGCGCTCGAGAAGGCGATCGCGGGGACTCCCGTGGTGTTCGATCGCCATGGAGACCCGGTCGCGTTTTTCGCCAACGATGACGCCCGCATTCAGATTCCCATCGCCCTCGATCAGATGGGGAAATGGTTGCCGCAGGCGACGGTGGCGCTCGAAGACCACCGATTCTACCGGCACGGAGGCGTCGACTGCTACGCGCTGGTGGCCGCCTTCGCGCGCAATGTCCGCAATGGGTCCACCGTTTCCGGCGGATCGACGATTTCCCAGCAGTTGATCAAGCTCGCCGATGGGCGCAAGGGCCGAAGTCTTGCCTCGAAGTTCCGCGAGGCCGTACTCTCGATCAAGTTGGAGCGTCAATGGTCGAAAGACGAGATTCTCGCGGCCTATCTGAACCGCCTCGACTACGGGAACCGTCGCCGCGGGCCCGAGGCCGCATCCCTTGCCTACTTCGGGAAGCCGTGCCGTGCGTTGACTTTGCCTGAAGCGATTTTTTTGGCCGGACTCCCGCAGTCTCCAAGCCGCTTCAATCCGTGGAAGCACGCCGACCGTGCGGAAGCGAAGTTCGAACGGTCGCTGACTCGGTACGGTATCGTTACCGGCGAGGTCATGGAGGTGCCCGCGCCCGAGCTGCTGAGGGAAGTGCCGGAAAACCGGGCGCCCCGATTCTGCGAAGCGATCACCGAACCCGACGGGGCGACAAAAGCGACCATCGATCTTGAGCTGCAGGAAATGGCAAAGGCTTTCCTCGCGAATCAGTTGGCGGCGCTCAATCGTCACGATGTTCGGAACGCTGCGATGGTGGTCATCGAGAACGCAACCGGTGCCGTGCGTGTGTTGACCTCGGTGAGCGCGGGCGGGGACAAGAGCGAAATCAACGGCGCCCTCATTCCGCGGCATGCGGGTTCGACGCTCAAACCTTTTGTGTATCTGTCAGGGATCGACGAACGGAAATTCACTGCTGCGACGGTTCTGCCGGACACTGCGGATGCGGTTCCCGAAATCTTCGCGGGCTACGATCCCGGAAACTACAACGGCCGATACCGCGGTCCGGTGCGTGTTCGGGAGGCCCTCGCCGGTTCGCTGAACATCCCCGCCGTGGTCGCGTTGGAGATGGCGGGCCCACGCCGGACATTCCACCAGCTCGAAGAGTGGGGATTGCGGAAGGGCGATGACGCTCTGGAAGAGGTCGGTGCGGGCTTCGTTCTCGGAAATCTTCGGGTGAGCCTTCTCGATCTTACCAACGCCTATGCCTCACTCGCCCGCGGAGGCCTCCACATGCCGCCCCATTTTGTGGAAAACGACCTGATGCCGACGCAGCGCGTTGTTTCACCATCTGCCGCCGCTATTATCGAAGACATCCTCTGTGACAACGGCAGTCGCGCCTATTCGTTCGGGAACTTCTCGCCACTCCACCTTCCTCGCCACCGGGCGGCGGTGAAGACAGGAACCAGCTCGAGCTATCGCGATTCATGGACCATCGGATACGATCGCGACCACACCGTCGGCGTTTGGGTGGGCAACTACACCGGCCGGTCGATGGATCACGTCGCGACCGTGCAGACCGCCGCGCCCATCTGGAATCGGATGATGCGGCATCTGAGCGGTTCGCCGCTGCCCTCCCTCGCCGAGACGGGGGAGCTGAAGTCGCGGATGGTGTGTGCGCTTTCGGGTTTGCGACCTGCCGCGGAGAGTCCGCGGACGGTGAAGGAGTGGTTCCTCGCTGGGACGGAACCCGGGAAACCCGCCGCCCAGTACTTTGACGAGGGGCAGATTGTCCTCCCCGAAACCTACGCGTCGTGGTGCCGAAGCGAATCGAACTTTCTCGGAGCCACGACTCGGACCAATCCCGAACTCCTTGAGATCGTGAATCCGAAAGATGGTTCTACGTTCTCCATCGACAACGATCTCCCTGCGACTCAACAAGCGCTGGTCTTCAAAACAGCCTTGTCGGAAACGATTCAGTGGAAGGTGAATGGGAAGGCAATCAGCGGGCCTTGGATGTTGCAAGCCGGTTCCTGGCAGGTCACTGCGGAGGCGTCCGACGGTCGCCAAGCAACGAGCGTGATCACCGTGGAATAAGCGACTTATAGAGGAAAGCGCTGCGATGATCTAATGTTTTGAGCGCTTGGGTGTCTAACATAGTGAACCCCCCAAACCCCCCAAAACCATCGCAGATCCATGAATGTGTTGCCCTATTTCACAGCGGAGGAGGAGTCGCATGCCCAGATGCAGCGATCGCGAGTCGCTTCGTTGAGCATTGCCGTCCTTCTCCACGCCTTGCTCATCTCGCTTCTTGCCTTCGTCATCGTGTCCGAACCGAAGGAGAAAACGGACCAGATCGTTGTTCACACCGATCCGTCCCCGTCCGAGCCGGAACTTCCGTCGAAACCGATTTTCCCGACGGCTCAGCCGAAGCCGCAGGCGCCATCCATGAACACGGCACCGCTGGTCAGTGCGATAGCCCCAGCTCCGTTGAAGATCGATCTCAGCCCGGATCTCGAGTCGCCAATGATCGGGCTGCCCGGTGAGGGACTTGACATGGGGTTCGGAGGTCGGTTCGGAAACGGCGGTGGCGGTGGCGTCATCTTCGATCCGGTGTTGCCCGGAAGTAAGCGTGTCGTTCTTGCCATCGATGTTTCGACGAGCATGCGCGGTGTCTTCGGCGAAGCCGGGATCGCGGCGATCAAAAAGGAAATCGCCCGGACGATCAACGCGCTTCCTCCCGACACGGCATTCAACATCGTGACGTTCGGAAATCTCGCCGATGGCTACGCTCGCAAACTGGTCGCGGCGGACGCCGATCACAAGAAGAACGCCGTGGCGTTCATGGACTGGTATTACCAGAGCAACGACTTCCGCACGCGATCCTCGCAATTCAACAACCGCGGTCGCGACGCCGAGGGCGTCCGCTACGAGCCGATTCTGCCGGATGAATTCCGGTCGCTTCGCGGGACCACCGGCGGGTCCCGTCTCGATCTCGCGCTCGTTGCCGCCTTCGAACAGCAGGCGGACACGGTGTATCTTTTCACTGATGGTGCGCCGAGCACGAGGAAGAGGGGCGAGCCGGTTTCGCGCGAAGAACTGATCTCGATCGTCGAGAAGAAGGCGGCGAGCGAGTACCGCAAGAGTCGCAAGCCTGTCGTGAATTGTGTCGGGGTGAACGGCGTTGCCGAGGATTATCTACGTGAAATCGCGAAAGCCTTCGGCGGCGAATACAAGAACATCACGCCAGACAGCCTCTACTAACCTAACGGCTCGGAGCTAGTGTGACTTGCAGAACTCCTCGAAGCGGTCGAGGCCCTCGTTGATGACGTCGAGTCCGGTCGCGTAACTGAAGCGCACCGTGTTGTCGGCGCCGAAGGCGGCCCCGGGCACGACGGCCACACCCGTGCGTGAAAGGAGCTTCTCGGCGAAGTTGACCGACTTGATGC
>CAJIAN010000093.1_pt1 | contig 38953 bp, 23 predicted proteins | sample 9199061 | NCBI WGS metagenome assembly CAJIAN01 (sample SAMEA7708264, study PRJEB35096) | sediment metagenome | biome: marine neritic benthic zone biome [ENVO:01000025]; feature: sediment [ENVO:00002007]; material: shallow marine sediment [ENVO:03000034] sea grass bed [ENVO_01000059] ...
CTCGTAGCCGAGCCGGAGGTCGAGGCGCTCGCTCACGCCGTAGCTGATGCCGACCAGTCCCTCAGCGGTCATCACGCCCTCCTCTTCGCCGTTGAGGCCGACAGAACCGGTCACTTCGGCGTGCAGATTGAAGATCCCTGCAGTCGAGCAGTGGAGGGCATGGGTATGAGAATCCTTCGCACCACCCCCACTATGATGTCTCACACCGAATGATTTCACCAACCCGAACCCGAAAATGAACTCGGTGTGGTCCTCATCGAAGACGTGTTCGACGGCGAGTTGTGAATTCAGGGACAGTGCGTTTCCGAAGTCGTGCCAGGTGGCGATTCCGGGAGCCACGGCAGTTTCTCCGCCGAACCCGTTCGTGCCGGTCGGAGTCACGACCTCGACCTGTGCGGTCAACAGGAAACGCTCCTGTTCGACGACCATGGCGCGGGGTACGATCGCAAGGTCACCGAACCCATCGGCGCGACCTTCGCCTTTCTCGTCTTCCCAGATGTGGGGCACTTCGAAAATCACTCCCAGTCGACGGGTGAACGCCCATTCGAGTTCGGTTTCGATCTCGTGCTCGTCGATGTCGCTACCGCCCCGGAAACGGTAGTTCAAGAACAAGTCGCGTCCTGTGAACGCAGGTTCGATTCGGAACGAGTGAACGATGGGCGTCCCAAGCTTGCTGAAGTGGATATGCTCGAATGGATCGAAATATCCGCCACTGCCCAACGGGCTGCCGTGGTCAAGATCATCGTCTGCAATCGCCATCGGCGATACCGCGAATAGAAGAGAACCGAGAAGCTGTGGAATTTTCACGGCCCACCTATGCACTGGTGCGGAGCCAAGGCAAGCAATTGTTGCAAATTTATTGCGTTTGCAAAGAATTTACAATTTGAGCAGCTTGGCGCGGGAAATGCCCTCTTCGGCGAGGAGTTCGTCGCGGAGTTCCGGTTCGGGAGCGGTGTCGAGATTGAGAGCCATGATGGCGTCCTCGCCGACGCGGTTCCGACTGAGCGACATGTTGGCGATATTGATGTTTTTTTCGGCGAGCAAGCCGCCGACTTTCCCGACGATGCCGGGACGGTCGTCGTTGTAGACGAGAAGCACGTTTCCCTGGATTTCGGTTTCCACGCGGTGTTCGTCGATGCGGACGATGCGCGGCGTCGTTCCGAAAAAGGTGCCGGCGACGGAGGCGGAATCACCGTCGGTCCCGGCGGAGATTTCGATGAGGTCGGTGAACTCGCCTGGATCGGGAACGCGCGACTCACTCACCGTGATGCCAAGGTTCTCGGCGAAGCTAGGAGCGTTGATGTGATTGACCACCTCGCTGCCGGACGCAATCTCAAGATAGCCTTTCATCGCGGCGCGCGAGATGAGCGTCGTGTCGAGGTCGCTCACCTTGCCACTGTAGTTGATCTTGAGAAACTCGGCGCGCTTCGGAGCGATCTGGGAAAGCAGGCGGCCCATCGCTTCGCAGAGCTCAAGGTAGGGGCCGATTTGCGCGACGGTCTCCGAATCGATGCTCGGCGTGTTCACCGAATTGACGACCGTACCGTCGATGAGGGTGTTGCGAACTGTGCGGGCGATTTCGATGCCGACATTTTCCTGCGCTTCCTGTGTCGACGCGCCGAGGTGGGGGGTGAGGACGACGTTCTCCAAGTGAAGCAATTCGTATTCCGGATCGGGTGGTTCGTTCTCGTAGACGTCGAGCGCTGCTCCAGCGACGCGTCCATCCTTGAGCGCCTCGACGAGGGCTGCTTCGTCGATTAGCCCCCCTCGGGCACAGTTGATGATCCGGACCCCCGGCTTCACCTTCGTCAGTCTGTCCGCGTTGATCAGATGGTGCGTCTCAGGAGTTTTCGGCATGTGGAGGGTGATGAAGTCCGCCTGAGCAATGGCGTCGTCGATTTCCTCGGCGAGTTCCACTCGAAGGAGCCGGGCCTTGTTTGCTGCGAGATAGGGATCGTAGGCGATGACCCGCATGCCGAAAGCCATCGCGCGCCGGGCGAACTCGGAGCCAATCCGACCCATCCCGAGGATGGCGAGCGTCTTCTTGTAGAGTTCCACCCCTTGATATTCTTTTCGGTCCCATCGTCCCGCCACCATCGACCCATGGGCCTGCGGGGTGTTGCGCGCGAGTGCCATCATCAGCGTGAACGCCTGCTCTGCGGTCGATATCGTATTCCCCGCCGGGGTGTTCATCACGATGACCCCGTTTTTCGTCGCGGCTTCGATGTCGATGTTGTCGACCCCGACACCCGCGCGACCGATCGCCTTGAGATTCGTCGCCTTTGCGATGACCTCGGCGGTGATCTTCGTCCTGCTGCGGACGATGATGCCGGCGAATTGATCGGCGTCTTTGAGCAGTTCGTCGGCGGAGATCTCGGTGCGCACGTCGACCTCGAGACCGGGATCGGCCTTGAGTTCTTCGATGCCGACTTCCGAGATGCCGTCGGCGACTAAGACTTTGGGCTTGTCCATGAGGGATTGACTCATAGGGCCGGGCTGAGAATCTGTCAAAACTTCTGTCCTTGACGGCTTCGGAGTCGTTTCAAATGATGGCCGACTACTCAAAACGCTCTATATTTGTCCCTCATGTCCAACGAATCAGATTCCTTCCGCAAATACTCCGGCCCAGTGGTCGACGGCCACGACCGTGCGCCCAGCCGTGCCATGCTTCATGCGGTGGGATTCCGCCGTGGTGACTTCCTCAAGCCGCAGGTCGGCATCGCTTCGACGTGGAGCAACGTGACGCCCTGCAACGTGCACATCGACCGGCTCGCAAAGGAGTCGGAGAAGGGGGCCAACGCCGCGGGTGGGAAGGGGATCGTCTTCAATACCATCACCATTTCGGACGGCATTTCCATGGGAACGGAGGGGATGAAATACTCGCTCGTTTCCCGTGAGGTGATCGCGGATTCGATCGAGACCGTGGTCGCCTGCGAAGGGATGGACGGCGTCGTGGCCATTGGTGGCTGTGACAAGAACATGCCTGGGTGCATGATTGCCATCGCTCGTCTGGATCGGCCTGCGGTCTTCGTTTACGGGGGGACGATCCTCCCGGGGTCCGCTAAAGTGGGCGGGAATGAAGTCGATCTCGATATCGTTTCCGTCTTCGAAGCGGTGGGCGAACATGCGGCGGGTAACCTAAGCGACAAGGCGTTGCAGACAATCACGGAGGAAGCCATTCCCGGTGCGGGATCCTGCGGCGGGATGTATACCGCGAACACCATGGCCTCGGCCATCGAGGCGATGGGCATGAGCCTTCCGAGCAGCTCGGCGCAGACGGCGATATCGGTGGACAAGATGCGCGACTCTTTCGACGCGGGCGCTGCGGTCATGTACATGCTTCAGAAGGGCATCAAACCCAGCGACATTCTCTGCAAGGAGTCGTTCGAGAATGCGATCACGATGGTCATTGCACTCGGCGGATCGACCAATGCGGTTCTGCACCTGCTCGCAATGGCACACGCCGCGGGCATCAAACTGAAGATCGACGATTTCACCCGCATCGGGAAAAAGGTTCCGGTGTTGGCGGATCTCAAGCCCAGTGGCAAGTACGAGATGGCGAATCTCGTCGACATCGGGGGCACGCTTCCCTTGATGAAGACGCTGCTCAACGAAGGGCTACTGCACGGCGACTGCCTGACCGTGACTGGAAAAACGCTCAAGCAAAACCTCGCCCAGGTGAAAGCGGGCTATCCGGATGACCCTCCGATCATCCGCCGCTTCAAGGATCCGATCAAAAAGGACAGCCATCTCGTCATCATGCGCGGGAATCTCGCACCGGAGGGCGCCGTTGCGAAAATCAGCGGCAAGGAAGGAGAGAAGTTCACCGGCAAGGCTCGGGTCTTCAATTCGGAGGAACTGGCGATGAAGGCCATTCTCGGCGGAAAGATCAAAGCAGGTGACGTCATCGTGATTCGCATGGAAGGGCCCAAGGGCGGGCCGGGAATGCGCGAGATGCTCGGACCGACATCGGCGGTCATGGGCCGCGGTCTTGGAAAGGAGGTGGCGCTGATCACCGACGGGCGCCTTTCAGGGGGCAGCCACGGATTCGTGGTCGGCCACATCACGCCCGAGGCTTTCGAGGGCGGACCCATCGCCTTGGTGAAGAACGGCGATCAGATCACGATCGACGCGAAGAAACGCCAGCTCAATCTTGACATTACGGAGAAGGAGATGAAGGCGCGCCTCGCGAAGTGGAAGAAGCCGAGGCCGCGTTATACCCGGGGGGTGCTGGCCAAGTATGCCGCACAGGTCACGAGCGCCTCGCTCGGGGCGGTGACTGACTAGTCGTCTGCGCTCGGGGGCCGGGGACATCCGACGCCAATCGTCGTAGCGGAATTGGTAACAATTGCCTCGGGGTGATTTCCGGCTTGGCCTCCCGGAACTTTCACAAGTCCCGCTACGTTCAATCGATCCTTCCGGGGTATTTCAGACTAGGAGGAGGAGTGCGGTTTCAGGGCGAAGACGTCGACGTCGACGTCCTTCGCCACACAGGCGTGATCGGGCTTCGAATCCGGCAGATCGATGTCGTCCCAGCGTGCGGGGAGTGTGGACTGATCGTGCACGACTGCTTTCGCGTACTGATAGGGGGTGTGATGAACGCGCCCGGAGGAGAGGGATTCCTTCTTCGAATTCCAAGCATAGAGCAGATAGCGCTCGAGAAGGAAGAACTCGAGGCTGCCGGGTTGCGCTTCGGCAAAGCGACCGCTCTCCCGGTAGGTGTACTGGGCGGTTTCCTGCTGACCGTGCCGGTTGCAAATCAGTCGCGTCGTCCCGTCCCGAACCTTGGCATGCATCCGCGCCATGAAGTAGGGAAGATGGTAGCGGCGACGCGCGTATTTCTGTGCGATCAGCGAATCCGTGTCCAACGAATGGAACCAGACGCCGGGAACGCCGTTGTCGTCGTGGACGTAGGTCCTGACATTGAGTTCGAGGAAGTTCGAGATCCCCGGAACCGCCGGCAGGAACCGCTTGCGGACCTTGCGCATGAAGAAAGGTACGATGCCAAGCCACGCGTTGCCTTCGTGCAGATCGACATGTAATCCGGGTGGCAGGGTCTCCGCGAGAGCTTCCGCGTCGAATTTCCAGTGGAGGAACAGGAGGCGTCCCCACGTCTGGAACATGACCGGCGACTGTCCGCGAGGCGCGGAGCGCAACGCGAGGCGTGCGTCATGGGAAGGCGCTTGCATTCTACAATTTACCTTACGGTTTCGACCCGGACCCGGGTGACACCCCTGCCGATAAAATCGAGTTTTGCTGCGGCACCCTTGGAACAATCGATGATTCTCCCCTTGGAAAACGGGCCGCGGTCATTGATGCGGACGACGACACTCTTGCCATTGCTCAGGTTGGTTACCCGGACCTTGGTGCCAAGAGGAAGGGTCTTGTGGGCGGCGGTCATGCCGTAGGGGCGATAGCGTTCGCCCGTCGCGGTCTTTCTTCCGCCCTCGATCCCGTAGTAGCTCGCCATGCCGGTGGCGCGATAGTTGCGCGCGGCTCCATTCGACATCACATGGTAGCGACGGCCTCGGACGGTGTAGTTGTAGCTGTCCCGTCCGACGTTATAGCGTCCCTTGCTGCCATCGATGTGTGATAGCGGAAGGGTGACCACCTTGCCAACACCAGTGGCCGCGAGGCCCGCTGTCTTTCCGGCCAGACCCGCTGTCTTGCCTGCGATTTTCCCTGTCGTCTTCACCACGGAACAGCTGGAAAGCACCCCGGCCAGCGCGAGGATCGACAACCCCGAAGAGAGTCTCTTGAGCACCGCTTAGTATGGTGTTTCTGTCGGGAATTGGCAACACCGACGCTTCGAATTCGGGATCACCGATCACTTGCGCATTTGGCCGAAATCGGGAAGTTTCCCGTCTACGATCGATGCGAGACACGGGAATGAAGCGAGCCGCCCTCCTCTCTGCCGGGACAGCATGCGTGCTGGCCTGCGGTTTTGTATGGGCGCAGGGAGGAGGCTCGGCGGTCAAGGTGACCCCGCTGCAAGTGGAATCCACGCCGGGACTTTCCGAGGCGGACTTCGCAGAGAACTACCTCGAGTGGCTCGCGCACAGAGCGGCGATCGACCATTTCGATGCGAACTACATGAGGAGGATCGAGGAGGCGCGTTTCGCCGCTTCGAAGTATCACGCCTATCTCGACGAGCGACCCTTCCTCGCGGAATCGGCGGCCAAGTTCGCGCGCTTTCTCAAGGATCTGGATGCCGTGCAGGACCGGGTCAAGCGATGGAAGGCTTCGGGTCAATCAGGCGCCCCCGCCTACAAGGAGGCCGTCGCGGGGTACGAACGAAAGACGATCTACGGTAGCGGCGCCGAGCTTCCTGCCATGGCGCTCAAGACGAATTATTTTGCCCAGCGTCTGAAGGGTGGCCGGTTCGTCGATGCCGCGCGTGAGGGCAATGACGAGGCCTTTGCCAAGGCAGGTTACGACCTCCTCATTGCCTCTCTCGCCAACGTGCCGCCGGGAGAGCGCTACGATCCGTACCGCATCGATGTTCTTCGCAAGGCGATCAATGCCGGACGCATGCAACTCTTGCTTCGAGAGAATATGGTCGAGATGGGCTTCCAGAAATCGGTCAAAGCTGAAGAGGCTCTCGCAATCGCCCGTGCTGCCCAGCTGTTGAGAAAGCTGAGCCCAAGTGATCCCTACGGCAATATCCGTGCCGCGTCGGCCGTCGGGCGTTGGGGGGCGGGCGATCCGATGGGAGCCTACGAAGAAGTGCGTCCGGCCGCAAATCTACGGAAGACGAACGCCAAGTTCGGCATCTTTTGCGCCCGCCTTGCGTCAGCCGTGGGCAAGACCGAGGATTCGATTGCATGGCTTTCCCAGGCGGCCCGCGTCGACCTCACGCAATTCCCATCGGTCGATGTGCTCATGAAGAATCCTGATTTTGCCGCCGTCCGGGAGAAACAGCGGCTGGAATTCCTCGGCCTCGCGGCGAGGGCGAAGCGTGTGGGAACGTATTCGGAGATTGCCCGGATCGCGAAGGCACTCGTCGAAAAACCCGGCAATCTCGAAATGCTCAAGTCGCTGAATGAACTGCTCCCGGAAATGTCGAGCATGAGTGGGGAGATGCACGCGACCGCGACGGCGATGCTGATCCTCGGACTGCGTGCCAATGGTCGTTCGGCGGGAGTGAGTGCGATGCAGAAGCAGCTGCTGAAACTGAATCCCTCCTCGGATCTGCTCGCAAGACTGAGCGACACCACGCTCATGGACTCCTGCACCAGTTGCAACGGGCAGGGAATCGACCTGAAGAAGAACCAGATCTGCCGGAAATGCGGCGGAGGGAAGAAGTGCAGGTTCGAGTACTGCGTGAAGGGAAAGAGGATGTCGCCGTTCGACAAGGCGCGAATCGCCAAAGGAATTGCGAAGCCGGAACCCTGTGGAGACTGCAGAGGCACGGGGATCTGCCGCTACTGCAAGGGCAAAGGCAAGCTGCCTTGCGGGGCCTGTGACGGCGGGGGCAAGGCGATCTCGGCAGTCAGGGTGCTTGCGCAGTTCCGAGAAGTGGCGGAAGAAGCCGTGACGCTTGCTGGCACCGAGCGGACCGCGTTCTTGAAGCAAAGCCGATTGCCGTCGTCACGCTGATTCCGAAGTGGCGGAGCTGAAACTGGTTGTCTTTGATCTGGACTTCACGCTGTGGGATTGCGGCGGAACTTGGTGCGATCATCTCAGTCCGCCATTTCGCCTTCGGGACGATCGCGTGTGCGACCGCTACGGGGCGCCGGTTCGATTCTACGATGACGTGTGGGAGATCCTCGACCATCTCGACGACGAAGGGATCGAGATAGCTCTCGCTTCCCGCACGAGCGAACCGGGATGGGCGAGGGAGTTGTTGGAATTGCTGGACGCGGCCCACCGATTTCCCCATCAGGAGATCTTTCCCGACGAAAAGACAACCCACTTCGCCAATCTGCAGGACGCGACCAGCGTCGCCTATAGCGAGATGCTATTCTTCGACGACGAACGCCGGAACATCGACGCGGTGGGAACGCTCGGCGTCGAATGCGTCTACGTGCGAAGCGGCGTCTCTTGGGACGCGTTCGAGCAGGGGGCCGCGAGGTTTGGTCTGACTACTCGCCTTTGACCGTGATCGTGATCTTCTTGGAGATCACCGGCGGATCGTGCGGCAGATGCAGTTCGTCGCCGACGAGAAGCTGCAGCGTGTGCTTGCCGGGTGCGAGTTCGAGGATGGTCTCGGTTTGGCCGGCACCGAAATGCTTGATCTTGTCTGACATGGGAAGCGGCTTGTCCATGTCGACGGTGGATTCGTCGGTGTCGATGAGCAGATGATGGTGTCCCGTGTTCGGGAATTTGATCCCTGCCGGCGCAACCCCCATGTTCTTCAGGCCGAAGCGCACGACGAACTTCTTTTTCACTTCCTTCCCGTCCTTCAGTCCGATGATGTAGGCCTTCGCGCCTTTCGGAGCAGGCTTTCTTTCAAGTTTCGGGGCGGCTTCTTCCGCTTTCTTGTCTTGGGCGATGGCAAAGCCCGCGATAGCGAGCACCGACGTGGTGAGAAGGATGATTGTTCTACGCATGGTGTTTCGGTGTTTCTTTTTGGAAAGTAACGCGGAGGTGTTTCAGCGTTTCGTTGGGAAAAGTAGGGAAGCCGATACCGCGAGTAAAGGGAAATTGGGGGTGTTTCGGGAAGCTACGGAACGAGGCTGGCCAAGAGACGCAGGAACTGGTCGGAGTTCGCGTCGAGGGACTCGAGTGACCTCACCGTGATGGTTTCCGTTCCGTCTCCGTTGGCTTGAGGTGCGCCCACCTGAACGGTGAAGGCGGCACCGCTGTTCCACTGGGCGAGCATATCCGACACTTCGACGGTGTATTCGACATCGGACGCGCCCTGGCGTGCGCGATACCGCAGTGCGGGATACATGGCATCGCCGACTTCCACATTGGTGACCTCAGGGAGTGCGGATTCGGGTGAGGGAGACAGGTCGGCGCCGACGGCGTAGGCGAGAAGATTCGAGAGCGAGGACGATGCGAACGGAGCCTGCGGATCGTTGGCTCCCTGCTCGGACAACCAGGTACCGAATGGAGTCGCCGCGCCGTCGGAGCCGGGGGTTCCATTGAGTGCGAGCGAACCCCGCCAGTTGGCGGCGAGTGTGTGGTTGGGGACCGACTCCGGATCGATGAGCGAGAGGGAGGGGCCGGATCCGTCGGGACCGCTAGGCCACGGGGCCGCGTCGTCGTATACGAAATCTCGGATACCGTCTCCCGCCCCGAACGAGAGCTTCAGTCGCTCGCCGCCGTTGTCGAGCTTGTCGGAGCTTTCCCATTCTCCAGCGACCGGGAGACCCGCTCCGTACCGCATTTCGAACGCGGCCTGATTCTTCACCACGAGGACGAATTCACCGGGGGACAGGCTTGTGATAGCGGAACCGAGGAAGTCGAAATCGATCCCCTTGGTGAAACGCAATTCCGTGAGGTCGAGAGTGACGTTTCCAACGTTCTTCAATTCGACGTACTCGAAGAAATCGTCGTCGTCATGGCCAGCATTGAATTCGGCAATGGTGGGTGAGGCGGGGTGGTACATCACTTCCGAGACAACGAGTCCCGTCAGGTAATCGGAAATGTCCGGCAGGGTTGTCGTGAACTCAACCGGATCGGACCAGTGGCCCCACCGGCCGGTGTCGTCCTTGTGGCGAACGCGGGCGCGGTAGGTATGGCCGGAACGCACAGCCACGGTCGGGATGTTGATCGTGCTCGTGAACGTGGTGATCTCGCCCGACTCCCAGTCGGCCTCCCATTCGAGCTTGAACCGATCGGTTGGATCGTGTGCTGGAGCGGTCGGATCGGTGACTTCCGCGATCCGCCACTCCATCGCGCCGAAGGTTCCCACGCCCTGCGGATCGTCGAATGCGCTACTCAGGAAGGACAGGCCGTTGGTGGGGAATTCGACCGCGCCCGTGTAGGAAATGGTTGGTCTCTCCGGAATCCGCAAGCCCTCGCCATTGAAATTCTGCAGGGTGTCGAGATGGGCGGCGCGGCTGCCGATGGGGGAGTTGTCACCGGGCCACTGGCCGCCGACGAAGGCGAAGTTCTTCATGTCCTGCACGAGGTTCGCGAGCGCGATTGAACCCGGGCCGCCGATGCCGTTGTAGTTTCCCGCATCAGCGGGTGCACCTTTCCAGCGGTCGGAGTCCGCGGGTTCGAAGTCGGAGATGAAGCTGGCGAATTCCTCGATGAGGGGCTCGATCTGGTCCGGTTGCCAGAGAAGGTCGCGCAGCTCGCGGACGGTGTTGAAGTATTCGGGCCAGAGCGAGGGAGTTGTCCCCGCATCGCTCCCGCTGCCTTGTGCGGCGAACAGAGCGTTGTAGACGACATCGTGTCCGCGATTCCACGTCGGGCCCCAACTCGCGTCCGTATCCCAGGGAAGGATCCAGAGCTTGCCTCGACCTTCGTTGTCCGTGTTGTAGACGGGTTCGAAGTAGTAGACCATGTTCTTGTTGGCGCTCGGCCAGTAGTCGTAGTGGCGGATCGCTTCGACGAGAGCATGCCAGAGGTTCCACTTCTCAATGTTCACGTGGTCGGTGATGTACTGCTCGCTGTCATTGCCATCCAACTGTTGCTCGATGTGGTCGTGATCGGCGCCGTTGTCAGGCGCGAAGGCAGCCTGATAGCGTTGCTGCTGCGCCCAGTCGCCTGTCTGATTGATCAGCTTGTAGAGGTTGCCTTTTTCAAGCCCGTGCGCCTCCAGCAACCTGACATCGTAGGTTTCCAAGATGAAATTCAGGCCGTGGAAGTCGCCTCGCCAGCGATCGGGTGCTTCATCCGCATCATCGATGACGCGCCAGTGGACCCAGTGCGTGTCGGAACCCGGCACCCCGATTTTGTTGAACAGATACAGGCTCACCGCTTCGTTGAGCGCGTAGGTGAGCGTACCGCGGTTGTCGAAACCCTTGCCGGTGGTTAGCGTCCGCCACTTCTTGGGATATTTCCTACCGAACTGATCGCGTGCCTGGAAGAAGTACCCGTCGTTGAGACGAAAGCGCATGGAGCGTTTCCCGCTTTGGTGGTAACGGCCGTTGGCCCCGCGAAGCCGGTAGCGGATATTGTCATAGACGACACCATCGTAGACGACGGTGGCGTTCCAATTGTAGAAAAACCGGGCCTGCGTGCCTTGGTTGATTCGGTGGCTGCTATTGTAGGCAAGGCACTGCGCGTAGTCCTCGGCGCGGGTGATGATGTGATAGACAGGAAGCGCCGTGAGGACCTCTGCCGAGTGGCCGTTGTAGTCGGGAATACCGTTGTAGACGAAGCAGGCGAAGTTCAACGAAGCATCATCCGGGTAGGGAACTCTTTCCGACTGGCCGAGACTGTCCTCGACGGTGATGCGGTAGCGCACAAGTGTCCGGTGCGCCTGCGCGGGGATGATCGCGGAGTAGACCTCGTCACCGGCGAAGACATCGCCTCCTTGCCCGTCGTCTCTCATGAGCGCCGACGTCCAGTTTGCCGGATCGTCGTAGTCGGGATTGTCGGGACGCGGAATGCTGATATTGATGTTGTTCCCGGAAATCGGATGCGGTTCCTTTGAGGGGATATAGTTCCCGGGTGCGACGATCTGGTATTCGAGTTCCACCGAAGCAACGCCTTCCGGATCGGACACGCGTGCGGTGATCACGATGGGATCGGAAGATGTCGGCTGCTCGGGCGTGTGATTGACCTTCCGGATATTCGGCGGGGCGTTTTCGAGCGTGGCGATGTTCGGAGCACTCGGCGTCGGCGTGGGGATCGGATCGACGATCTCCGGACGGATGAGTTCGAGATCGAACCCGAGATCGGAGCTGCCTTTCGACGCATTGTAGAGTTGTACTGCGATCGTGTTCTCGCCTTCGACGAGGAAGCTGCCCGGATTGAGAATCGTCTTTTCGTCGAAACTTCCTTCACTGCTTTGCGTATCGGCGTCCATCGCGACCGTGGGTTCGACTCCCGGATCCATTCGCTGACGTTCGACTTCGACGCCGTTGATCCAGATGATGCAACCATCTTCGGAGGTGGAACGCAGGAGCAATTGATGGGGGATCTCGCCGGGAGTGATAGTGAATTTCCTGCGCAGGAAGAGGCAGGTGTACTGACCCTGCATCCCAGTGACGATCGTGTTGGGATCGAGTCCGGTCACGCCTCCGAACCCGATCGGGAATTGCACGTTTTGCGACCACGTGCCGTCCTCGACGAAATTCTGCTGCCTCCATTCTGAAATGGGGTTCGATGCCTCGGTATCGCCGGGGCGCCAACTCCATCCGAAGGATTCGAGCTCGACGAGCGTTGCTTCCGGGAGAAGATCCTGCGGAACCGAAACGCGCCACGAACTGCCGAGGCTGTTGTCGAGGGTCGGATTGAGAAGTTCGATTGATCCGCCAGTGCCGTCCGATTTGACCGGCCACGGAAAGCCAACCTTGTAGTCGACTTCGTCGATTACGGAGTTGTTCGGATCGCGAAGGCGTATGGTCTCCCCCTCCGAATTGAGACGGCCGGTGTAGGGGCCGATCGCGTTTGCATTGAGGGTGGACTCGAGAGTGGGGGGATCTTCGGCGACCACGAGGAAACCGCCCGAAGGAATCGTCGTGTTCTCGGGAAACGTATAGTTGACCGCGCCGGTGATCCGCCATCCCGAGAGGTCGGCCTCGGTCGCCGCGGGGTTGTAGAATTCGATGAACTCCTGTCGCACCGTGTTGTCCGGCGGGTTGAAGTGGACCTCGTTGATCACGACGGCGCTGGAGATTTCGACGACCGTGAGAACGAACGATTCCTCGTAGCTCAGCCCTGCGCTGTCGGTTGTGCGAAGCCGAATGGAGAAGGTGCTCCCGGCAAGGCCCGTGAAGTCGATGCCCGCTCTCAGTTGATTCCCGACGATGCTGAACGATCCGTTGTCGCTAGCGCCGGCACCGCCTACCAGCATGTAGGTGTGCGTGTCATCGGCATTGACGTCCGTGGTGGAGAGCGTCGTGATGAACTCGCCGCTGGTGACGCCGTCGCCGATGTTCGTTGTGCCCAGACGGATGTTGGTCGGTGGATCCGGAGCGGGAACGACTTCGATCGACACCGTGCTCGGCGGCGAATCGTATTTCCCGTCGCTGGCGCGAAAGGTGAAACTGTCGTTGCCGGTGAATCCGGCGTTTGCGGTGTAGGTGACGTTCGGAGGTGTTCCGATGAGCTGCCCGCTCTCGGGATCGTCTTCGATTGCGAAGGTGAGCGACGCGTTCGGGTGGTTGTTGGGATCGGTTGCGGCGAGCGTGATTGGAAGCGGCGTTGTCGTCGTCGTGCTCACGGATTGGGCGATCGCACTTGGAATGCCGGGATCTGCGTCGATGTCGACGGTTGCCTGACGCACGACCATGTCGCCTCCGCTCTCGGAAGCGCGTAGGGTGTAGGTCATCGATCCCGCAGTGCCACCGGTATCCCCGATGACGAGGCCGAAGTTTCCGCTGTCGTTGGCGGATGTGTGAACGACCGCTCCGCCGGGTGCGAGGATTTCAATCAGCAACGAACCATTGACCGCCGTCGCGTCGACATCCCATGCGAGCGTTACCGAGTCACCCTCGAAGCCGATGGCTGGCGTCGCCGTAAAGCTTTCGATCACGGGACCGCCAGCGGCAGTGACAGGAGCCTGAACTCCATTGTTCACCACGGCATTGCCGACGGCGTTTCCATTGTTGTTTCCGCCCGCGCGGTCCCCGAGGTCGCCCTCGAAATCGAAATAGGCGACCAGGTTCGATTCACTCCCGCTGAGCTGCTGTTGGTAGTCGCCCGCAATTTCTGCGGCGCTGCGGGCCTTGTTCCAGATGCGGACCTCGTCGATGAAGCCGTGGAAATACTCGGCGTTGAGACGGTTTCCGATTCGATAGTTCGCGTTGGCGACATTGACGGATCCGGCGGTGCGGGTCGATCCGAGTTGCGACCCGTTCCAATACCAACGCGTCTGGCTTCCGTCGTAGGTCAGCGCCAGATGGTGCCAACCGTTTGTGCCGGTCGTGTCCGGCAGGATATCGATCCCGAAGTTCTCATCGTGATCATTGCTCCAGAAGAAGTGACGAGTTCCGCCACTTCCGCGAAGCCGGAATCCGTTCGCTTGGTTCCCGTTCTGGTTTCCCCAGAACGTGATCATCCCGCCATTCTGCCCACCCGTGGGGATGCTTGTCGGATTGATCCACGCCTCGACGGTGAATGGCGCGGAGCCGGTGGGGACGCCTGTTCCGATGAAGGTGACGTAGGCGCCCTGCCCATCGAGCTGCAGAACGCCGCTTTGCGCTTGCGGGGCGTAAGCGAGAATGGCAAGGACCGCAGCGATGACTACGTGACGGAGGGACATCGTTCTAGGGGGAAAATTCGAGGTGTCGCGCCGAAAGGAGCGCCGACCATTTCATTCTAAGGGGAATGCGAGGCCGAGATCAAATCAGCACTCCAAGCCCCATCGTGTGAGTACCATACCTTTTTTGGAGTGACTGGCATATGAGAAATGTGTAAAACCCATCCTCTATGAAATGGAGCGGTAATTTCCCGCTATTCGCTTTCGGTTCGTTGGTTCTGATAATTATCAGCGGTTCGGTCAAGGCGGATAGGATGGATGCGATCAATGCGGGGGCACGTTCCCTTGCCGGAATGGAGGTGCCGGACGGGCAGTCATCCGCAAGCCGATCGGCATGGAAGCATCATGCCGCCGCGATGGATGCGCAGTGGGCGCGCTACGAGAAATCGACGCTCAAGCCCATGGGAATTTGGGGGAGCCAAGAGGTAGCGCCTCACGGAGGTGATGTGGTGCGTTACCTGTTCAGCGGGCCGGACATTCTCCATGCACTTCGCGTTTTCCCGCACGGGAGGACTTTCGTCATGTGCGGTCTCGAGCCACTCGGCGTGCTTCCGGAGCTGAGCCGCCTGAAGGGGCGCTCGGCGTCGGCATCGCTCGCGCAGATCCGCAAATCGCTGGAGGAAAGCATCCGATTGAGCTTTTTCAAGACGAAGGACATGCGGGTCGATCTGGCGAGGTCGGCATTTCCGGGGACGATTCCGATCATGTGTCTGTTTCTCGCGCGTTCCGGCGAGGAGATCCGCCATGTCGAGTTCCTCAAACTGCTTCCTGATGGCGGGTTGGCGTCCCAGGGGCTCGATGCGAAGGGTGCCAATGCAGTTCGCATCGCGTTCGGGCGGGACCGGAACCTCATTTATTTCCGCACGAACGTCGCCAACGGCGAAATCGAGAAGAGCGGATTCCTGAAATATCTGCAATCGCAGGAGAAGGGCGGCGCTTACCTGAAGGCGGCGTCCTATCTCCTCCACAAATCGTACTTTTCGACCGTCCGGCAGCATCTCCTCGACTACTCCACGGTGCTCGTCGAGGACGACTCGGGAATTCCCATCAAGCACTTCCGGGGAAACGACTGGGATCTTTCGTTCTACGGCAGCTACACGCGTCCCATCCCTCTTTTTGCGAGTCACTATCAGGCGGATCTTCGCAAGGCCTACACCAGAAAAGGGAACGCGCGCCCGCTCGATTTCGGTACGGGCTACAAGTGGAGGAAGCATCAATCGAATCTCCTCCGCGCGGTGCGACGAGATCCGTCCGAGTCGAAGGTCGTGGCCATCGCCAAGGCGGTTACACCAGCGAAGGTGGCAGAATCCTCAACGGCACGGAGGACCGTGCCTGTGCGAAAAGCAGAGCCGGTCAGTGTTGAAAAGAGTGACGCTCAGCCCGGTCCCGTGACCGTGACTCTCAAGTTGCTCGCCAAGTCGTCCGCGGGAGATCCTGCGGACGTTGAAGGCGGTCGCGCGCTCGGCGTCTTCGATTACGAAGTGGTCGCGGTGCATGGCGGTTCCTACCCGCACGAGCGCATTCGTGTCGCCCACGGCATCGTGTGGAACCGCCGACAGGTTGGTGCGGCAAATTGGGAAATCGGTCGAACGGTGGCCCTCGGACTCGTTCCGATGTCGCGCTATCCCGCCTTGCAAAGGCTACCGCTCGTCGACAGCGGCAGGCCAATGGAAGGTATTTCTCTCTACACGCCCCGGTTGAACTGACTCAGTACAAAAAAAACCTCTGCCGGACTATTGGGTGTGACCGCAACTGAAGATCTCCGGGTGACACACATGAAATTTTGAAGGGCCCTGTGCGTCGGTCCGCTATGGAAAACTATAGTCTGCTCAATAGTCCTGCAGAGGGGGATAAATATGGCTAATTTTTTACGTTCTGTCTCTAAAAAAGTTTACTTTTTCTCGCACTTTTTTCGGCCGTGAAATCTGCCCGCAAATCCGCTACTTCCTTGACCTTATGAAATCTTCTTTTCTCGCATTCCTGTTTTTGGCTACGGTCGCCCAAGCCGCACCGATTCACGTCTACTTCGGAACCGGCGGGCGTGATGCGAAAGGGATTTACCGGGCACCGTTCGATTCTGATTCGGGCAAGCTCGGTCCCGCGCGACTCGCCGCCGAGATCGGCTCGCCAGGCTTCCTTGCGCTCCATCCGGATGGAAAGAAACTCTATGCGGTCGCCCGCGTCGAAGGTGGACCCGGTGTCGCAGGTTACCGCATCAAGGAAAACGGTGACCTCGAACGCATCAACACGAGCACGATTGGTGATGGAGGCGGGACGCATGTCGCGGTGCATCCTTCCGGGAAATTCCTGCTCACGGCGCAGTATGGCGGCGGTTCGACGGCGCTTTTTCCCCTCGATGCCGATGGAAAACTCGGCAAGGCCGTGGTCACCGAGCACGAAGGCGGATCGAAAGTGGTAAAGGGGCGCCAGGACAGTCCGCATCCGCATCAGTGCGGGTTTTCGCCTGACGGGCGTTTCGCTCTCGTCCCCGATCTCGGGATGGATGCGATCGTCATCTACAAGGTTGACGCGGAAAAACCGGCGATCTCGCACCACGGACTCGCCATGTCAGTTCCCGGCGGCGGCCCAAGGCACATGCGATTCTCGGTGGACGGAAAGTTCATCTATCTGCTCAACGAACTATCGCTCTCGGTTACCAGTTTCGCTTGGGATGCGGAAAAGGGGACCGCAAAAGAACTCTCCACCACGCCCTCCCTCACCGAGGAGGTCAAAGCCAAGGAAACCTTCAATTCCGCCTCGGAAATCCTTGTGCACCCCAATGGGAGATTCGTTTTCTCCGCAAACCGCGGAAATGACAGCGTCACGGCGTATTTGGCCGATCCGGCGACGGCCAAACTGACCGTTACCGAAATCGAACCCATCCGCGGCGCATGGCCCCGCAACATCAACCTCGATCCCTCAGGAAAATGGCTTCTCGCCGCCGGTGCGCACTCGAACACGGTGTCCGTGCACGCCATCGATCAGAAAACCGGGGAACTCGCCTATCAGCGCAATGGCATTATTTCCGTTCCGGGGCCGATCTGTATCGTCTTCAAACCCTGACAAGCGGGCGAAACCCGCGCTTTTTCCCCGAGGTATCGCAAAAGAAAAGACCGCCCCTTTCGGAGGCGGCCTTTTAAGTGGTTAAAGCGTTTAGGTAGCCGAAAAAGGCTCCTTACTGAGCCATTTCCTTGAGTTTCTTCAGCGGACGCACGCGGACTGCGGTCGAGGCCGGCTTTGCCTTGAAGATCATCTTCTCCTTGGTGAAAGGATTGATGCCCTCGCGCTCGGGGACGGCAGGCTTGTTCACGGTCACGATTTTCAGCATGCCCGGAAGGACGAACTCGCCGACAGAGCCCTTTCCGATGTGATCTTCGATGACGCCTCCGAGGGCTTCGATGACGTTTCCGACATCCTTGCGGCTGAGACCGGAGCTCTCGGCGATCGCGTCGAGAATCTGCGTCTTGTTGTATTTCTTTTCGAGTGTTTTTGCCATAGAGCTGGTGTTTGTTGTTGGTTAAAATGCCTTAATTAATTTCTCTTTTTGCACGATGACGCGTCGTTCTGCAAGAGGAATTCGCACTTAAAATAAAGCTTTTTCCGCGCTTTTCGGCACCGATTTCAGGTGAGAATCGACCGCGTGTGGCGGTTTGCCCATTGCAAGGGTCCAAGAATCCGATGTCTTTCGTCCCGAATACTGCCCGTATCCTGTTCACGTTCATGGTGTTTGCGTCATGCGGGCTTCTTCGTGCGGAGGGCATTCCCAGCGGTCTCGCAACGTTTCTCGAGCAGCACTGCTACGATTGTCACGACGAGGACATTCAAAAGGGGGGACTGGACTTGGCGGGACTTTCTTTCGATTTGTCGGATTCGTCACGCTTCTCCAAATGGGAGCGTATTTTCGATCGGGTCAGGGAAGGGGAGATGCCACCGAAGAAAAAGCCGCGTCCCGAGGCATCGGAGAAAGGCGCTTTCTTGGCTGGATTGCGAAAGAAGCTCATGGATGCGGATGCGTCCCAGAAATCGCAATTTGGCAGGGTGCGCGTTCGTCGGCTCACGCGTGTCGAATACGAGCACACGCTGCATGATCTGCTCGGTATCGACATCCCGCTGAAGAATCTGCTGCCTGAGGATCCCGTTACCGGCGGATTCGAGACCGTGGCCTCCGGCCAGCAGCTCTCGCATCACCACATGGCTCGATACCTTGAGGCAGCCGACAGGGCGCTTAACGAAGCGTTCAAGCGGGCTCTCAAAGGGGATGTGGAGTTTGAGCGCTTCTACACGCCTAAGGATCAGATCAACAATCGGGGCGGCGGAAACTATCGCGGCCCGGAATTGCGTGACGGGCGAAGCATCGCGTGGCCTCTGACCATCCAGTTTTACGGACGGCTGCCCATCACGCGGGTTCCGGCTTCGGGGTGGTATGAGATCACTTTGCACGGCGTTGAGGCAATCAATCCGGGCAAGGATGGTGCGGTGTGGGGAACGCTGCGTTCGGGGGCGTGTCAGTCGAACGCGCCGATGCTCTATCCCGTCGGCACGGTGGAGGCGACTTCCAAGCCGCGCGACCTCGTCTATCGCGGGTGGATTCGTCAGAATCATGTGTTGGAACTGAAGCCCAACGACGGTGAGCTTCGGCGACCGCCGAACGGTGCGCGGGGAGGGAACGTCTCGTTCAGGGGGCGGAATCTCGAGAAACAGGGCTACTCCGGCATTGCGAACCGAGGGATCACGATCAAGCGGATCTATCCGCACGCCGACCACGCGGCGGTAAGCCGACACCTATTCGGCGAGGCGAAGCCGGCGGACAAGGGAGCGGTGGACAAGCTGATCGCCCGATTTGCGCGACGTGCGTTCCGACGGCCGGTGAACGCCGACCGACTCGCGATCTACCGCGAACTCGCCGTAGCGTCCCTGAAGGACGGTGACCCGCTCCCCGAAGCGCTGCGCATCGCCTACCGCGCGATGCTTTGCTCTCCGCGATTTCTGACGCTCCCCGAAAAGCCCGGGCCGCTCGATGATCACGCGATCGCGGCCCGCCTCAGCTACATGCTCTGGGACAGCATGCCCGACTGGAAGCTCACCAAGCTCGCGAACGAGGGGCAGTTGACGAATCCGGAAGTGCTCGACCGCGAAGTCATTCGTCTGCTCGCCGATCCCAAGTCCAAGCGCTTTATCGAGAGCTTCACCGATCAGTGGCTCAATCTCCGCGACATCAATTTCACCTCACCCGATCGTCGGATGTTCCGCAGCTATGATGACGTCGTGCATGCTTCGCTGCTTGAGGAGACCCGCGCGTTCGTTGCTGAAATGATTGCGAAGGATCTAGGCGTCAGGAACTTCATCCACTCCGACTTCGGCATGCTCAACGGGCGTCTTGTCCGACACTACGGAATGGATGTTCAGACAAAAGCGGGCTTGGGACTGCAGCGTGTCAGTCTGGGCAAGAACTCCCGTGCCGGTCTCGTCACGCACGGATCGGTGTTGAAGGTCACGGCGAACGGAACCACGACCTCTCCCGTCGTGCGCGGGGTCTGGGTGAACGAGCGCCTTCTCGGACGCCATATCCCGCCACCGCCGCCCGATGTGCCCGCGGTCGAACCCGATGTCCGCGGTGCAGTCAGCATTCGCGACCAGCTTGCGAAGCATCGCTCGTCAGAGAACTGCAACTCCTGCCACCAGAAAATCGATCCGGCCGGATTTGCGCTGGAGAATTACGATCCGGTCGGGCAGTGGCGGAAATCCTACGGTCGTGGAAAAAACGCCGCCAGGGTCGATCCGTCGGGCGTGACACCGGCCGGCGAGGAATTCGCCGACATCGGCGGATGGAAACGTATCTACTACAAGAAGCCCGAGATGCTCGCGCGCTGCTTTACCGAGCAGTTGCTCACTTACGCAACCGGTGCACCCATGCGCTTCAGCGACCGTGATGCGGTTTCAGCAATTGTGAAAAAGGCGAAAGCCAACGACTATGGAGTGCGTTCGATCATTCGAGCGGCGGTGGCCAGTCCGATTTTTCTGAACAAGTAGAAATCATTCATGAACAAGAACGTGAACTTCAACCTTGGCGCGAAACTCTCCCGGAGAACGGTTCTCCGAGGAGCGGGGATTTCGCTGGGACTGCCGATGCTGGATGCGATGACGCCTGCCTTTGCAGCCTCGGAAGAGGGACAGCACGCCAAACGCTTCGTCGGCGTCAGCCTCTCCCTCGGACTGCACAATCCGAATCTCGTTCCCGAGACGGCCGGGCGCGATTACAAGCCGTCGCGTTATCTGAAGCCGCTCGGGGATATCCGCGATGATTTCACCGTGGTCTCGGGATCGTCCCATCCCGGCGTCAAGGGTGGCCACACGGCAGAAGGAAGCATTTTCTCCGCGTGTCCCAACGAGCGCGGCGCGACCTCGCGGAATACCATTTCGGTTGATCAACTCATGGCGAAGCACCTCGGTCACGAAACGCGCTTTCCGTCGCTCGTGGTCAACACCGGAAAAGAGAGCAGTCCGTCCTACACCGAGAACGGCGCGATGATTCCGGCCGAGAGTGATCCGGTAAAATTGTTTGCGAAGCTGTTCGTCGACGATTCACCGAAGGAACAGGACCGCCAGGCCGAACTGATTCGGCGCGGTCGAAGCGTGATGGACGTGGTCGGCGCGGAGGCCAAGGCCTTGCAGAAGGAACTCGGTGCGGGGGATCGCGACAAACTCGATGCGTGGTTTACCAGCGTGCGCGACCTTGAGAAGCGCCTTGAGGCGAACGAGGATTGGGTGCGTCGCCCGAAGCCGAAGGTCGACATGCAGGCGCCGCGCAATGTTCCCCGCGACAACGCCGCCGCGGAGCAGAAAGCGATGCTCGACATCATCCACATGGCGATGGTCACGGATTCGACGCGCTTCGTCACTCTGCACATCACCGGCAACAAGGTGACGGGGATCGAAGGGGTGGATGAAAGTTACCACGGGCTCAGTCATCACGGTCGTGATGAGGAAAAGCTCAGGCAACTCGCCATCGTCGAGCAGGCGGTGGTTGACGAGTGGGCGGATTTCGTGCGGAAGCTCAAGACAAGTGAACTCCTCGACGAGACCATGGTCCTGCTTACCTCGAATCTCGGAAACGCTTCCAGCCACGACAACAAGAACATGCCTGTTCTCTTCGCGGGTGGTGGATTCAAGCATGGGCAGCACTTGGCGTTCGATCAGAAGAACAACTACCCGCTTCCGAATCTCTACCTGAGCGCGCTCCACCGACTCGGGCTGGAGCAAGATAGCTTCGCCACCAGCACTGGCGAAATGGATGGGTTGGTGTAGTGGTGACTTTCAGTCGCCGAGGGGAGGCATTGCTCGGTTATCCGGCGACTGAAAGTCGCCGCTACGGGCAGGCTGCGCGATGGCGTTCCGGTCGAGCGCCAACGGCGCGTCCTCAACATAGCCTAGGGCACAGCGAAGCGACGCCCTAGGACGGGCGATCGGGCAGGGATGCAGCCTGAAGGGCTTCCTCACCGGTGAAGCAGCCCTTCAGGCTGCAAACCGTTTCATGATCCGTGTCCTGGGGCGGTGCCCCAGGCTAGGTTGACGTCGGGCCGTTGGCCCTTCATTCAAAGCGACGAAAGCAAAGCCGAAGACACAACCATCTCGCGCGAACCGACTATTCGATGGCGAATCGAGGCTACGTCCGTTTTTCGCGAAGAAAGCTACGCGAGGATCTCCTTCGCGACTTCGCCGTGCACGTCGGTGAGCCGGAACGGCCGTCCCGCGTGCTGATACGTCAGCTTCTCGTGATCGAGACCCAGCAGATGCAGAATCGTCGCGTGCCAGTCGTGGATGTGCATCTTGCCTTCGACCGCTTCGTAGCCATGCTCGTCGGTCGCGCCGTAGCTGAATCCACCCTTCACGCCACCGCCGGCCATCCACGTCGTGTAGCCCTTGTTGTTGTGATCGCGGCCGTCGCCGCCCTGTCCGTGAGGGGTGCGCCCGAACTCACCCGCCCAGATCACGAGCGTGTCCTTCAGCATGTCGCGCTGCTTGAGATCGGCCAACAGCGCGGCAATGGGCTTGTCGACTTCGTTGCAGCGGGCCGGGAGATCTTCGGAAAGATTGCGATGATGGTCCCAGTTGCCGTGCGAGAGTTCGACGAAGCGGACCCCGGCTTCGGCAAACCTCCGTGCGAGAAGACACTGACGCCCGAAATTGTCGGTCTCGCTCCCATCGATGCCGTATGCGGAAAGTGTCTTCTTCGATTCGCCGCTAGTATCCATGAGCGCGGGGAGTTCGTCCTGCATGCGGAAGGCGAGTTCGAACGATTCGATCACGCCCTCGACGCCCGGCTGGTGCACTTCCCGTTCCAGTTTCGCCTTGTTCAGCGATTGCACGAGATCGAGCTGCATGCGCTGCAGATCCTTGCTCAGCTTCGGGTTCTTGATGTTCGGGATCTTCGGCGTCTGCTCACCGCCGCGGCGCGGTCGCTGGGGGCCGCGCCGCTGGTTTCCTCCGAAGCGCGTTCCCTGATAGATCGCCGGCAGAAAGGCACTGCCGAAGTGTTGCGCCGTTCCGTTGCCGGCATTCAGCGCGACAAAACCGGGAAGGTCCGCATTCTCGGTTCCGAGTCCGTAGAGCGTCCAGGCTCCGAGCGAGGGCCGCACGAACTGAAAGCTTCCCGTATGCATCTGCGTCTGTGCCTGCGGGTGGTTTGGCAGATCGGTGTTCATGCCGCGTAGCAGGCAGAGGTCGTCGGCGTGATTCGCGACCTCGGGGAAAAGTTCCGAGATCCACAGTCCGCTCTTGCCGTGCTGCGAGAATTTCCACGGCGAGCCGAGGAGTTTCCCACCGCGCAGGCGGGAGTATTTGCCGTCCTTCCCGCTGTCTTTCGTGAGTTGCGGCTTGTGGTCGAAGGTATCGACATGCGAAGGCGCGCCGCGCATCGAGAGAAAGATGACCCGCTTGGCGCTGGCGGGAAAATGCGGCGCTTTCGGTGCGAGTGGATTTTTCGCCGAATCGGCGCGGGCTTGCTCGTGCGCCATCGCGGCGAAGGCGAGATAGCCGAAGCCACTGGAGATCGATTTCAGCGCGGAGCGACGCGAGATGATGGATTCTTCGTTCATGATCAGTTCAAGTATCTGAATTCAGCCGAAGCCATCAGGCTCTGGCAGAAGGTACTCAGGGCGAGAAATCCGGCCCTGTCCTTGTCTTTGGTCTCCCGCTCGGCGGCGGGCACAAAACTGCGGAAGAAGTTCATCGCACTGTTGATCTCCGGCTTCGTGGCCACGCGGCCGTAGGCGAGAAGGAACGCGCGCTCGAAGCGCTCGCGGGGTGTCTTGGCTTCGTTCACGAGCCGCTTGGCCATGAGGTCGGCCTGGCGGATGACGAACGGATTGTTCATCAGATAAAGCGCTTGGCCGGGAACGTTCGTCGATTCACGAGCACCCGTCACGATGTTGGGATCCGCCGGATCGAACAGATCGAGCGATTCCGGCAAGGCGTCGCGAACGAAGGGGAGATAGACCGAACGGTAACTGACCTGCCGGTTGTAGAGATCAGTGCGTGCCGGGCTGTCGCCAGCCTCCGACACGATCGATCCGATCGGTCGCTGGGTGTCCAACTGGCCGCTCGCGACGAGCATCGCGTCGCGCAGCGATTCGGCGTCGAGTTGACGGGGCGCCGAGCGCCAATGGAACTTGTTTTCCGGATCCTCCTCGTAGGCCTGCGAGTCGAAATCGGACCCCATGCGATACGTGCGCGTGTGCACGAGTTCCCGAATCAGCGACTTCACCGACCACTCGCCGTCCATGAACTTCACTGCGAGGTGGTCGAGCAGCTCAGGATGCGTCGGGGTCTGGCCGGTGGCGCCGAAGTTGTTCTGTGAAGTCACGATGCCGTTTCCAAACAGGTGGCTCCAGATCCGGTTCACCATCACGCGGGCGGTGAGCGGGTTCTCTTTCGATGTCAGCCACTCGGCGAGTTCGAGACGACCGCTGGCGTTCTTCGGAAGCGTTTTTGGCGTGCCTGCGTGGTCGAGCACTTGCAGGAACCCGCGCGGGATGTCCTGTCCCGGCTTGTCGAGTTCGCCGCGCACATACACACGGGGTTCGGTCGGTTCCTCGTAGTCCTGCACGCCCATCGCGAACGATTTCGCGTCGCCATTGTGGTCGAAGGCGTTGATGCGCGCTCTCGCCTGCGAGATGTTTCGGCGGAGGCGGATGATCTGCTGCTGGTTGTTCGGATCGCGTCGACCGTTGCGTAGTTCGGCGAACTGCTTCTCCGACTCGCGAAGCCGGGCGCGCAAGGCCTCGATTTCCGACTGCGAAATTGTGGTCATCGGTGTCTCGTCGGGAACGGGCAACTCGAGCAGCTTGGTCGCGCGACGGTTGATGACGAGGTTCACCGTTCCGAAGTAGGTCTTCGTGCTCTGGAAGATGCCCGAGAGCGCGTAATAGTCGGTGGTCGGAATCGGATCGCTTTTGTGATCATGACAGCGCGCACATGAGACGGTGAGCCCGAGAATCGCCTGAGTGGTGGCGTCGATCTGCTCGTCGGCGAGATCGAGCGCGAACTGCCGCGGGTTCATCTCGTTGAGTCCCTTCGGACCGATGGCGAGGAAGCCGGTGGCGATGAGATTCTCGCGCCAGTCCTCGTCGCTCTTGATCTTTAGAAGATCGCCCGCGATCTGCTCCTTGAGAAAGCGATCATAAGGCTTGTCTTCATTGAAGGAATCGATGACGTAGTCGCGGTAGCGCCAGGCGTAGGGGAACGTCATGTTGACGTCCTTCCCGGTCGACTCCGCGTAGCGGGCGACATCGAGCCAGTGCCGACCCCAGCGTTCGCCGAAGTGTTTGCCTGCCAGCAGATCGTCAACCTTCTTGCCGTAGGCGCGCGCCGAGTCCATCCGCCATTCCTTGGCGAAGGTCTCGATCTCGGAGATCGTCGGTGGCAGCCCGGTGAGATCGAAATGCAGACGCCGCAAAAGATCCTCCGGCTTTGCATCGGACGCCGGCTTCAGTCCGTGCTTCTCGCGCTCGGCCTGAACGAAGCGATCGATGTCCGATTTCGCCCAGTTCGCGTCTTTGACCGGCGGCACCGATTTCTTCTCCGGTTTCTGAAACGACCAGAACTTCTTGCCCTCTTCGATGTCGATCTCGGTTTTCACCACCGTGCGCTCCGCCACGCGCGGATCGGGTGCGCCCATCTCGATCCATTTCTTCAGATCGGCGATGGCCGAAGTCGGAAGCTTCTGCTTCGGCGGCATCTCGAGATCGTCCTGCCAATTCACCGCGCTCCAGAGCAGGCTCTTTTCGAGATCGCCCGGCACCACCGCCGGTCCCGAGTCGCCGCCGTGCCGGACGCCGTCTCGTGTGTCCACCGTGAAGCCGCCCTTCACCTTCTCGTCCGCAGAGTGGCACTTGTAGCAGTAGTCGGCAAGGACCGGGCGAATCTTCGATTCGAAGAACTTCAGTTCTTCGCCCGTCGGGACCTCGGCGTCGTCCGCGAGAGTCCACGAGAACGGGACCACACTGACGAGAGCGATGGCGGCAGGGAGTTTCATCGGACCGGCTATTGGAGATCTTCTATTCGTCTTCCAAGGCAGGCCGCTTTGGCTTGTCGGCGCCGCCCTGACCGGCATTCGGATCGGGTCGTCTGCGCTGCTGGCCTGGTTGTCCAGGGCGCTGACCGGCCTGTTGGAAGCGGCGGCGGATGTTCGCGATCAGTTGGTCCATCTCCGCCTTGTCGATGAAGCCATCGCTGTTGCCGTCGATCTGATCGAAACGCTGCTGCATCCGCTCGGGCACTTCTTCCTTACTGAGTTTGCCATCCCCGTCCTTGTCGAGATCCGCAATCGAAGGCATCCGGAAGTCCCGACGCCGATCGCCGCCACCCGGACGAACACGATCTCCACCTCCGCCACTCGGACGTGGGGGAAGGGCGACCATTTCATCGGCTTCGATCTCGCCATTCTCGTTGCGATCCATGCGCCGCAGCACGACGACCGCCATGTCGATTTCGATCTGCTGGAGCTTTCCGTCGTTGTTGCGGTCGAGCGCCTTCAAGATGGCCTCGGCGCCTTTGGGCTGAGCCGGCTTGGCAGCCGAGGCTGCGGAGTCGGAATCTTTTTTCTTCTTATCGCCTTCATGATGATCGGCGATCGCCGGAGCGGCCATGCCAAGCACCGCCCCCATGCAAAGAATTTGTTTCGTGATTGTCTTCATGGGAGATGCAACACGCCGAATCGCGAGTGGTTGCGAAAAGTGTTTCGTAGCTCGACTTTCCAAGGTCGAGTTGAGTGGAGTTATCGAACTCGGAACCGACGCTGGAAGTAGGTAGCTCGCGATTCCTGGCAATCGGTCGCGCAAACTCACTCGACTTTGGAAAGTCGAGCTACGCTACCCGAAATCCAGACTCAGCTGGTGGCTGGTGCGGTTCTCCGCAAGCGCGAGAATGTGAGGACGCATGATGCGGGCAACCGCCTTCACCACCGGAACCGCCACCGCATTGCCCAACTGCTTGTAGGCCTGCGTATCCGAAACTGGAATCGCAAGCGTGCTGTCCTCGTCGTCGAAACCCATCAACCTTGCGCACTCACGAGGCGTGAGTCGTCGCGGGTTCTTTCCCTCGCCTCGACTCACGAGAATCTCGCTGCCGTCCTTGTAATACCGCGCCGAAAGGGTCCGTGCCACATCGCCGCCGTTCACAAGCCCGAACCCGAACCCGTTCCCTTTCGCCCGGTGTTTTTCCGCGTAGTTCTGCAGGTAGTTCCCGAGCTTGTCGGTCAGCGTGTATTTCTTTGCCACCGTCGCGTTGGGGCCTTCGGTGAACGGCTCCTCGGCTTCCTCTGTTCCATTCTCGGGATGCAGGATGCTCGAAAGACGTGGACCTTCTCCGTTCGCCGGAAGCACAAGATCACTCCAGGCAAATCCTGTCGCCTCGCGAAAGCCGACGATGAACGTTCGCTCGCGATGTTGCGGAACGAAATGCTGCGCATCAATGATCCGATGCGTCGCCGTCTCGTCGCCCACGGTGTAGCCGAGTTCCTTCAGCGATTCGATGATCACATGAAACGTCCGCCCCTTATCGTGCGAGACGAGGTTCTTCACGTTCTCCAACAGAAACGCAGCCGGTCGCTTTTCCTTGAGGACTTGGACGATCTCGAAGAACAGCGTCCCTTGGGTCTCGTCTTCGAAGCCGTGCTTCCGTCCGAGCGATTTCTTCTTCGACACGCCCGCGATGCTGAACGGTTGGCACGGAAACCCGGCGAGCAGCACGTCGTGCTCGGGAATCAACCGCTTGTCCTGTTCGGTGATGTCGACGTTCGTGGTGTGCCCGCATTCGAAGTTCTCGCGGTACGTCTCCAAGCAGAAGCGATTCCACTCCGAGGTGAACACACAACGCCCGCCGATGGATTCGAAACCCTTCCGCATTCCACCGATTCCCGCGAAGAGGTCGATGAAGGTGAACTGGCTTTTCGAGTGGGAGAGGGGATCGATAGGCGGAAAGACGATCTCCCGAAGCGCCGGTAGATAGCGTTCGCTTGGAAGCACCTCACCCTTCTCCCATCGCCGGACTGTCTTCGCCGTCACACGAAGCAAATCCGCCAATTTGCGCTGGGAACTGAATTGCTTGGCTGCGAGAAGGAGGCGGAGGGTTTCGGGGGCCGAACTGGGCATACGTGCGGACATTATGTCCGCTTTTTGTCCCAGTCAATACCTCTCTCGCCAACATAGTAGGAGCCATTTAGGTTCGCGGGCGACAAAGCGCCCAGCTACGGCCCCATCGTCCCGACGATCGGGTTGCATCTCTGCGATAGAGCCTCGAATTCTATGATGGTGTGCTTCAGTTTGCCGTGAAGTGGGAGTGGTCTGACGACGGGCAATTCGGCGGTACCTCAGAAACGGAATCATGTATTGAGTGCGGCGAGGCGGTTCTGTTTCTCGCAGGTTGGTGGGGGTGCTGCATCCAGTCTCTTCGTGGAAGTGCCTTTCGTTGAAAATGTGGATGCGTTGGCGGAATCGATTCGGGATCGTGTCGCCATCAGCCAAGTTCCCACCACGATGCCTTGGGCTCGCGCGAATTCGGGTTGAAGGATCCGGATGGCCATACGCTTCGGTTTTGCTGTCCGACTGATCGGACGAAAGGCGGGTGATCTGATTCTAGGCAGGCCGCTCACGGGATCCTGACGTTCCCTCACAAACTCTTTACAATTGATCGGTTGCCAATCTTATCGCCGACGTGAAGACTTCCGCCATGAAGTTCGTTCACACAGTCGGCATCGTAGTTGGGCTGAGCGTTGCGGCTACGGGAGGAGCGCTTGCGGAGACGAAGCCTTCACGTGATGCCGCCAAGGTGATGCCGAAGATCGAGAAGTTGACGACGCAATCGGAGTTTCGCGATGTCACGGCCATTCTAGGCGAACCGGATCGGGACGTCGGGAGTGGTATTCACGTCTACCTGTTTCGGCTGAGCGATGGAACTGAACTTCGCGTCGGAACGCCTGACGACAAGGACATCATGTATATCGATCGGATTCGCGCGACACGTCTGGGCCTGTCGGAGCGCGGAGCAGGTGCGGCGCAGAAAAACGAAGGTGCAAAGGGTGAGGGCGTGCTCGATTTACGCACGGAGGTGCTCGTGGAAACGAAATCGCCCGATGGGAAACTAAGGGCAGTCTATTACCGGGACGGTTGGGACGAGGTCATCGCGATTCGCGACGCCGCCACGAATCAGGAGCTAAAACGTATCGTCGGGCACGGCGACAATGTGAAGGCATTAAAGTTTACTCCCGACGGACGGCAGTTGGCGTCGCGGTGTGCGAAGAAAGGATTCGCCTTGTGGGATGTGTCGACCGGGAAGCTGCTCTTGCGACTTCCGAAGAAATAGGCGATGGCGCCTACGCCAAGATCTTCTCCGCCTTACGGAACTCGCGCTTCTCCGGACCGAGCTTCTCCTTTGCCCCCATCGCGCCGAGCATCGTGTTATAGACATCGAGGCCCTCTTGGCCGACGTCGAGGATCTGGCCGGTCTTGAAGCGGCCGTTGGCACCGGAGACGGCGTGGAAGACGCCGGAGAGTTCGCGTTTCACGTTGTTGTGGCGTCCGTCGCCGGATTCGGTCGACATGGTGATGAGGGCGTTCTCGAGAATTGTCCGGCCGTTTGCGTCGATAGCGTCCTTACCGTCGAGAAGTTTTAGGAAGTACGCGACCTCGCGCATCTTCATGTGGGCGTGGGCGCGAAGGTTTTCGTTCTTCTTCTTCTCGTTGAACTGGTGCCAGTATTCGTGGCTGCATCCCTTGTCGCCGGTGGCGTTGAGGTGCTTCGAGTCGTCGAAGGTGAACACCTTGCGGCCATCGTATTCGTAGTCGCCGGTGAGGCGGATGCGCTCGCCGGCAGCGAGGAAGGTGATCGAGCCGAAACGCACGCGGTCCATCTGGATGGCGAGGGCGTAGATGTCGGCCATGAGCCGCCACTCGGTGGTGAGTTCCTCGAGCGTGATATCGATGCCCTGACCGCCGGGATCGGCCTTGCCGCTGTGCGGAACTCTTGAGCGCGGCGGAATCAACGGGGCACCTTTCGGGCCGTCCTTCATGGCAAAGGCGCGCTGCTCGAACTCGCGGATGCGATCGAGATGCTCAGTGACCCGCGCCTTGGAGGCGGAACCGAGAGGAGAGTTCGCGCCGGTGTAGTGCTTGTATTGGTCGACCACCGAATCGAGCACGCTGCGCTTCAGATGCTGGCGGCGTACATCGGGGTCGGTGGGATCGCCGAGGCTGCCGAACACCCGCGCGAAGACATCGCGTGGACGCTCCTGCATGGTGGCGGCCACGGTGCCGTCGGGATTGTAGCTGTGCACGTAGCGGCTGACGCGGCTGCGCCTGAAAAACGTGCCGCCGACGAGCGTCGGGACCATCCCTTTGGGCATGCCGTTGGGGTGATGCGCACGACGGACGAGCTGGTCGATCGACGCGCCTCCCGAGCGGGCCTCGCCGTTTGGCGGGGTGGCGGTGAAGGCGCCCGAGGCGCCGTCGAAGTGTGCGTTGAGTCCCGACTGGTCGCAACGGACCTGGTCGATGTTGCGCATGATGAGCAGTTTGTCGGAGAGCGGCTTCAGCGGTTCGAGCACACTGCCGAACCCCTCGGTCTGCAGCGGAGCCGGGATGCCGAGCCCGAAGAAGACGTTGAATGCGCGGACCGGAACGGTCTGTTGCGCGGCCGCTGCTGCCGTCGAGACGAACATTTCCTCGAGGAAGGGGAGTCCGATGGTGATCCCACCGAGTCCCTTGAGCATCGTTCGACGGCTGACAGGAGCGTTTTTCTTCATGGCTTCAGACAATATAAACGTCGCGAAGGAGCGATTGCATACACTTTTTTGATGTCGGCTTTCGTCTCCCGCAGTGGCAGTCGCTCTTGTTTGGCGAGAGACGCCAGAATAGCAACACCATCACTTCACCCGGAACTTGATCCAGGTGTTGCGCGTTTTTCCCCACACGGGCGACCCGTTCCAGAGCTTGCCGGCGTACTGTCGCATGAACTTGTCCCCTTCGTGCCATGGGCGTGTGGGCTTGACGGCTGGCTGCTCGACGTACTCCATCTTCTTCCTGCTGGCGATCACCCATGGTGCCTTGCCAGGATCGTCGCAGAAAGTCCACTGGCCTGTCTTCGTCTCGCTCACGAACGTGATCTCGTCGCGGGCGCGGCCCGCAACTGCGAAGTAGTAGGCTCCTCCCCAGCGCAACCGGTTGTTGACGACATTGAAGACGATGGTGTCGCCTCTCCGGACGTCGATGTTGATCCGCTCTACAGACGCGCCGAACCGGTCCAGCAACTGACCCCGCTTCGAATCGGGAACCAAGTCTCCGTTGTGAAACACATCGACGACGAAATCGTCGGTCACCGTGATGATGTGATCGGCGATGACCAGATTCTTAGACGTCTTCGATGCAGACTTGGCTGTTTTGGGCGTTTTCTTCGCGCGCTTTTTGATCCGCTCTTGCTTCGCTAGTTTGCGCGCTTCTTTCTCATGGAATTTTTTCGCTTTTTCTTTCGGCGGCTTTCCGACCGGAGCGGTCGAAGGGATAACCTGTGCCTGGGCAAAGGCAGGGAGGAAGAGAATCGTGAGCAGAAGAGCAGAAACAGTGGTTTGCATTGGGCCTCGGGTGCGATTTCGGCAGTGGCAGTCTAACGGCTGAATCGATGACCGTCAGCTAAATCCGACGGCGGAGAGTGCATGCAACCCCGCTCGGTCGGAACTTTCACAAGTTCCGCTACGGTGCGTGGCGGTGGGGGCTGCGGATGCGTGTAGCGGAATTTGTGAAAATTCCGACCGAGTGGATGTCGAAGCCGAGCCCTCGGACGTCGGAGTTGCCCCAGCGAATCACCGATCAGCCTCGGTCCTCGTCATCTGCACGAGATCGCTCTCGATGATCGCGGCCATGAGCGCGTGCCAGGTGCCGCCGTTTTTCTGCGTCTTTTCGTGAATCTTCTCGATGATCGGGGCATCGGAGCCACCGAGTGGGCGGCCCAAGGCGAACTGGGTTACTTTCCAGGTGACGGTCTGCTTCACGCGATCGCTTCCGGCGATCAGGTCCATAAGTTCGGCGGCGGTCTTGAAAGCTTTGGGACCGTCCGAACCCGGGAATAGAATCGTGCCGTCTTCGCGAAGAACGTTATCGTGTTCGTCCTTCTCGCGGTAGCTTCCGAGCCCGTCGAACTTTCCGAATCCGAAGGCCAGCGGTTCGAATTTCTTGTGGCAGCCGCCGCACGAGCGATCACCGATGCGCTGCTCGGCAATGCGGCGGTGTGACCAGCCGGGTTTCGATGGGATGGGAGTGGTGTCCGTGCCGGGCGGGGGATCCTTCACCACGCCGCGCAGGACGTCGTGGAGGACGAACAATCCACGGGTGACGGTAGAGCCGTCGTCTCCTCCGATCGTGAGAACGCTGCCGTGGGTGAGCAGGCCTCCGCGCGACGACACCTGCGCGAGGTCGCGACGTTCGAGGCCTTTGCCGGAAGGCGAGAGGCCGTAGTGCTTCGCAAGGCGCGGAGTCATGAAGGAGACTTGTGCATTAAAGAGATCGGCGAGCGGACGCTTCTGCTTCCAGACGATCTCTTCCCAAAAGGCGAGCGTTTCCTCGCGCATATCGGCCGCGATCGCAGGGTCCCAGTTCGGGAACCTTTTCTTGCTCGGGCTCATGTTGGCGAGGCGTCCGAGATTGAGCCACTCGGAGACGAACTGCTTCGAGCGCGCGACGGCCCGAGGATCTTGAAGCATACGGTCGATTTGTCCTGAAAAGTCGCCACGCTCGGCGGCCTGCAGGAGCTGCTGGTCGGGCGGACCGCCCCAGAGGATGTAGCTCATGCGCGAGGCGAGTTCATAGTCACCGACCTGCCATGGTGTGCCGTCGCCGACTTGATTTTCAATGCGGTAGATGAACCGTGGCGATTGGAGCATCGCTTCGAGGATGAAACCGACCGCTTCCTCGAACTTGCCGCCGGAACTCGCCACCGTCGTCGAGATGCCGCGGTAGGCGATGACTTCGCGATCGTCGACAGGACCGCGGAGCACCCACTCGCCCATCTTTTCGATGAGCTTGCCCATGTCGTTGTCAGTGAACTTCCGTGATCGCGAGAAGCGCGCCGCAAACTTGCCGGTGTCCATCCGGCTCACAATGATCTCGGCCAGCTTCGCATAGGCATCGACGTGGGAGAGATCGACATTGAGGTTGTAGGCCGTGTTGCTGAAGCCGTCGGCGCGCAGGTCGCGCGGCAGGATCTCGCGAGCTTCTTTCGAAATATCGACGCCTGTCACCGTGCGGACGGTTTCGATGTATTCGGGCACGGTCAGGCGTTGGACGAAAATCCCGCCGCTGTGGCTATCGTGGATGTAGTCCGCTGGATCGATGGTTTCCTTCGACCACTTCGCCCCGCCATCGATCCACTGTTTGAGCAGCTTCTTCTCCTCGATCGAAAGGGGAGGGCGCTTCTTCGGCATGTCGTCGGTGGCGACCACTTCCCAAAGCAGGCTCTTTTCTGCACTGCCCGGAACGAGCGGCTTTCCTTCACTGCCACCAGCGAGCGCTTTTGCTTTCTTCGAGAGATCGAGATCGCCTTTCGCGGTTGCAGAGTCGTGGCACTCGACGCAGTGCTTGGCGAGAATCGGCGCGATCTTGCTTTCGAAGAGATGCTCGTTCGGGTCCGCCGCCTTCTCAGCGACAAAGCCAGGGAACCCGTCGACACCGGCCCCGTAGTGCTGGGCGATCCGGTTCGGTGAAAGGTCACGATTATAGATCGCCACGAGGTGGTAGGTGCCGAGCCACTGCCGGTCGCCCGAGAATTCATTCGCGAGGGCGAGGCGGTGGCCTTTGTCCCAATTCGAGGTGCTTCCCTTGACGTTTTTTTCGGCTCTCTGTTTGCCGTTGAGATACAGGCGAGCACGGCCGTTGCGACTGCGCGTGTAGACGATGTGGGTGAGCTTGGGGGCGAGGCTCCGACTCCCCGAGTCCGTGGAGGGAATGCCATTGGTGCTCGTTCTCGTCGTGCGAAACCGAGCGTCGTACTTATCGCCTTCCTGTCCGAGTGTGAAATTGCGTTCGCTTCCGCTTTTCGACAGCGTGACAATGCGCGCCGGGCCCTCCTGCTTCGTGTTGGCGGGGCGCACCCACGCTTCGATGGTCATTTCGCCGGACTTGCGCACGGCTTCGATCAGTTTGGTCGCGGGACGTTCGGATTGGATGATCGTATCGCCGCGCACTTCAAGGGCGCCTTCGCTGCGGCGGACGGAAGCCGGTTTCGAGATTCTGAGATCGATCGGTTGTCGGGAGCCGGATCGGTCCTTCACGATCGAGCCGCTTGCGGATCTGAAATCGTAGAACGCGATGATCCCCGTCGCCGTTCTCGCATCGGACGACGTCGAAGGCGGGGATGGCGCGGTGGGTTTCTGTTCCGGAGGATCGGGCTTTTTGGGTGCGGGTTCGTTCGTGACGGCGATCTTCGGAACACTTTTCGCTCCCGGGCCTGCGCCTGCGTTGGAGTGAGCGATGATCTCCTTTGCGTTTAGCGCGCGTCCGTAGATAGCCACAAGGTGGTAGCTCCCACGCCACGGGCGGTCGTTGGTCAACTCGTTCCCAAGGGCGAGGCGACAGTTCTTGTCCCAGTTCGTCGGGGCTCCCGAGATGGTGGTGTTCGCGGCGGGCCTGCCGTTCAGGTAAGTGGTGGTTTTGCCATCACGCGAGCGCGTGTAGGCGATGTGGCTGAGATCCGTTCCGAGCGAGCCACTCTTGGAAGCGAGCGAGGGCAGGCCATTCTCCGATGTCGTGGTGGTGCGAAACCGGACATCGATCTTGTTTCCGTCCTGACCAACGGTGAAGTTCCGCGCGGTCGAGTGCTGGGAGAGACTGACGATGCGGGCGGGCCCGGATTGATTGGCGTCCGAGGAGCGAATCCACGCCTCGACCGTGACCTCTCCCGACTTGCCAACCGCATCGATGATTTTGGCAGCGGGCTTCTCCGAAGCGATGAGGGTGGGGCTTGTGAGGTGGAGCACTCCGCCACTGCGTTGCACGGCTTTGGCATCGGCAATGCGCAGATCCAGCGGTGGAGACACGCCAGACCGGTCCTCGACGACGCTCGGGTCCTTGCCGGAGAAGTCGTAGAGCGCCAGCAAGCCGTCGCGCGTGCGTTCGGCGGTGGCTGTTGCTGTGACGAGCGCAAGTGCGCCAGTGACGAGGGCGAGTCTCATTTGCATGTAGTTACGCTGGGACAACTCAGAATCATACAGTCCGTCGTCAGACATTCCAATGTTGATCTACGCGGTCATCCTGAAGGAGAAACGACTGAAGGATCTCGTGCGAAAGTGTTGGATTCGATCAAGATCCCATCTCGGCACCGTGTTGCGGCCCGACAAGGTGACGTCACCGATTGAAGGTGCTATTGAGATCCTTCGCTCGTGCCTCGCTCAGGATGACAGCGGGCGCTACTCCACGTGCATCACGCCTTTCATCAACCGCCAGTGTCCGGGGAAGGTGCACACGTACGGGTAGTCGCCGGGTTCCGCGGGGGCATTGAAGCTCATCGTCGTGGTCTGACCCTGGTTGATGAGCTTGCTCGTGTGCAGCACCTTGTCGCTTTCGGGGATGAACTGCTTCGCGAATCCGTTCGGGTCGTTGATCATCTTGTCCGCGAGGGCGCCGATCTCCTCGTAGCTTCCGGGTTTGCAGATGATGATGTTGTGCGGCTGGGCATCGGGGTTCTCGAAGATGATCTTCACCGGCTTGCCCGCCTTCACCGTGAACTCGATGCGATCGTAGAGCATTTTTTCCGGAATCGCCTTCAGGCGAATGAGAGCGAGGTCGAGATTCGACACCGCAGTGGTGAGCGCCTTGGCTTCGTCGGCGGGAAGCTGTCCCGCGATCTTCTTCGCGAAGGCGACCGCTTTCTTGAATGCGTCTCCGTCGCGTGCGGCGATGGGCGTTTCGGGAACGCCGATGGCGAGAGCCTTGCCGAGGGCGGAGAGCTGCTTCTGCGGAACCGATTTCGCGCCCGCAAGGTAGGCGAGCGCGATGTCGCGGTGCTTGCCTTTCTTTAGCAGAGACACCATGTCAGCGAAAATGGCATCGTCGTGGCCGGGAAGATCGCGCAAGGCGAGTGCGGCGGTGCGCTCGAGACCGCCGTCGCTGCCACCGAGCGCCTTGGCGGGGATGCGCTGCTTTTTCACGCCGGGACCCGCCCACGTGACACCGTAGGCGTCGCCGCCGCCGCTGTCGAAATAGGTGGTGACCAGTTTGTGCGGTCCTTCCGAGAGCTCGACTGATGCCGATTTTTCTGCAGGGCCGTGATTGCCATCGTTGTTGATGAGTTCCTTTCCGTCGAGGTAGAGGCGCGAACCGTCATCGGAAATGATGCTGAACGTCCACTTCCCAGTTGCGGGGATGTTCACCCAGGTGGTGAGCTTGACGCCAAACTTGTCCGGTCGACGGTTTGGGATGTTATGGGTGAGTACCTTGAGTTTGCCGCTGCGTTTCGGCGTCCATGAATCATAGGTCTTGAGCGCGCAGTTGGGGAAGCTGTTCTGCTCGTAGTAATCGAATTTCACACCGGGTTCCGCGAGTTGCTGCGGCGATGTCGAGGCGAGTTCGTGCGGGAGTTCGAAGGCGAGTGGCCGGATGCTCGAGTAGAGAGCCGATTTGGCGGCGTCGTCGCGGATGAGCGGGACGGCGGCGAGGAACGCTTCGAGCCCGTTGCGGTCCTTCTTCAAGGACTCGAGTACGGCCGCGGCATTCTCGCCGCCATTGATGATCGCGGCGATCGCGTTGATGCGGAGGGTGGGGGATTTCGAGTTCAGCACTTCGAGGCTAAGCCAGTCTCGGATGCCCACGAGATCCTTGGTATCGAGATCCGGAAGGACGACCGCCAAGTCCGCCACTCCTTCGTCGCCGCGCTTCTTGATGTGCTCGACGAGCAGCTCGGCGGGCGAGGCTTTCTTCTCCGCTGCGATTGCGAGCAGCGCCGCCTTGCGGTTCGCCTTGTCGATACCCGACACGAGAAGATCTCGGCGTTCACCGCGGGCTTGCGCTCCATTTTCAACAACGTGGCGTTGTCGGCGGTGCGCAAGAGATAGCGCTCGCCAGCTTCGGAGAGGCTCCCGCCGTCGCTGAGCGTCTTGCGGGCGATGGCGTTCACATTGAGCGTGTCCTGGGCGTGCTTGAGCACGTACTCCATATGGGGATCGAGCTTGCGGATCCCGGCTTCGTAGACGACTTCGGCGGCTTCGGGGCCGGCTTCGAAGTTGGCGACCGCGACGACGGCGTCGGCGCGCACGAGCGCGTCGCTGTCCTGCGCGGCCCTCCGCAAGAGATCCAATCCTTCGGGCTTCTTCTCCGCCCACCAGCCGAGAACGCGCGCGGCGGCCGCGCGGACGCGGGCGTCTTCCGCCTGCATCACTTTCTCGACGAGTCCAAGATTCGGAACGCGGGCCTCCGAGTGGACCCAGAGGCAGTTCAGCGCGGCCATCGCCTCGGTGGCGTTCTTCATGTCGAGGTCTTCCGCGAATGCGGCCGCGGCTTTGGTGGCTTCGATAGGATCGCGGCCTGAAAGCTCGAGGCGCGTGCGGTAGCGGACGGCCTGATCGGGATTGAGAAAGTTCTGCAGCACCTCCGAGATCGGCTTGCCCTTCATCTTTACCGGCTTCTGCAACGGACGGCCTTCGTAGGTGACGCGGTAGATGCGCCCGTGTTTGTGGTCGCGGTTCGGGTCGCGCATGTTGTGCTGCATGTGACCGATGAGGGCGTTGCACCAGTCGGACACGTAGAGCGCGCCGTCGCCGCCCATTTCGCAGTCGGACGGACGGAAGTTTCCGTCGGACGAGACAAGGATCGGCTCGATCTCCTTGGCGGTGATTTCCGCACCGTTGTATTCCACCTTGTGCTGAAGCACGCCGAGGAATCCGATGGCGTTGCAGATCAGGAAATTGCCGTCGTGCTCCGGCGAGAAGTGCGATCCTGACAAGAAGCCGATCGCGGGCACGGGGCGCACGCGTTTGTTGTACCACTGGCGGTACATCCCCTTGCCCTTGCCGATGGCGACGTAATTGCCAGTGCCGCCGGTTCCATCGGTGACGAATTGGTATCCCCACGCGTCGAAGGCGTCGCCGTGCGGATTCGGGCCGATGGGAAAGTGGAACTCGATCTCGAAGGTTCGAGGATCAAAACGGTAGACACCCGAGTTGCCGGTCGAGAACAGTTTGGTCGGCGTCTCCATGTTGCAGACATTGAAAATCCCGCGCGACCAGTAGACGCCGCCGTCGGGGCCCACGACCATCGCATTCGCGCTGTGGTGCGTGTCGGAGGAAGACAGGCCATTCAGCATTCGTATTTTCACGTCGGCCTTGTCATCGCCGTCGGTGTCCTTGAGGTAGAGAAGCTCCGGAAGTGCCGCAACGAGAACACCGCCGCCCCAGAATTCGAATCCGGTCACAGAATTCAGGTTGTCGGCGAAAGTGATCATCTTGTCGGCCACGCCGTCGCCATCCTCGTCGGGGAGGATGACCAGCTTGTCGCGCATGGGTTCGTTAGGATTCCAATGCGGATAGCTGTGCCACGTGGCGGCCCAGAGGCGGCTGTCGGTGTCGACTGCGACCTGCACGGGATTGATCAGATCGGGGAAGCGTTCCTCGGAGGCGAAGAGATTCACCTTCATGCCCTCGTGAACCTTCATCTTCCCGATCGCTTCCTCGCCGCCGAGATAGGGGAAGCTGCCGTCGTCGTTCGGACCGCGCTTGTTCGTCTTCACGACGAGTTGCTTCGGCAGATTATCATCGCGAACGGTGTGTTCGCTGTTCCGCGCGGCGGCCCAGACCGCTTCGTCGCGGTTCTGAGTCATGACTTCGAAGGTCTTCATCTCGACCGCCATGACGTCGGCGTTCGATTGGCCGTGCCAGCTGAGTCGCGAGCGTCCGACGTAGACGTTGTAGCCGTCAACCGTCCGGTAATTGCTCCACCAATGCAGGTTCTTGTCCTGGATGGCGGCAACCAGTTTCTTCATGTCGACCTTCCGGTTGTGCGCGTTGCCGAACAGGCCGCGCTCCGCATGGATGGCGACCCAGCGGTTGCCCATGTCGGTCAGATGTATGCCGTTGATCGTGTAGTCGCGGTC